>Ga0105092_10000112_pt1 | contig 37719 bp, 36 predicted proteins | sample PPLLak2March2015_FD_87021 | JGI IMG/M metagenome (GOLD analysis project Ga0105092, IMG submission 87021) | Freshwater sediment microbial communities from Prairie Pothole Lake near Jamestown, North Dakota, USA - PPLs Lake P7 Core (1) Depth... | ecosystem: Environmental > Aquatic > Freshwater >... | reverse complement strand
TGTTCGGCGGCATATCCGCCGACACCACCCAATCCTGCCACAAGGATATGGGAGCGGGATAACTTTTCAAGATTATCCCTGCCGAGTAGTAATTCAGTCCGGCTTAACCAGGTTTCCATTCCAATTTGTATTAAAGCAGCGGGCAAAATTATCCACAATCTGTGTTTTTAATTCCTCCAATCCGGTTTTTTTGATTTGGGATGCCCTTTGATATATTTCCTGAATGGTAAAGCCAGCATCATCGGTCTCGAAAAATATATGAGATGCGGGCAGATTCCTGAAAGTCCTGAAAGCCCTGCTTTGTTCGTTAAACAAATTATGGCCGAATGAGAGAAAGCAGTTTTTCCGGATCAGCTGGGCAGCCATTTGTTCATCCGAATTAAACCAATGGAATATCCAGGGAAGGGACAGATCTGATTTCTTCCTGTATGATATCATTTCACTGTATGACCTTACACAATGCAGTATTAAGGCTTTGCCCATGGATTGTGCAATATCCAGTTGTTTTTCAAAGGCCAGGGTTTGTATATTATAAGGTATGCCGGTTACTTTGTCGAGACCAGTCTCGCCTATGGCAATCACACTTGTAATGCCTGCTGCAGACTTCACGGTGCCAAGATCATTCTCCAGGCTGTTTTCGCGGATATGCCAGGGATGCAATCCGACGGAAAATAGGGCCGGGTGTTGCAGTTTCTCCAATTCATCCGGGAAAACATTTACAACCAGGTTTGTTTCAGCATCCCGGTAAAAGGAGTGCGTATGGATGTCGATATAATTCAAGGTACTGAAGAATAATATGATGTAAATTATAATTATTGTGATTGTTATTGTTTTGTCCTATGGTCTTGCAAGTCTTGCGGTCGTGCATGTCAAGAATTAAAACTCACGGGTCACAAGCCTTCGATCACCTTCTCAATCACCCCTGGATAATATTCATATTCCAGCGCATGTACCCTTGCTGCCAGGGTTCCCGGGGTATCAGCCGGCTCGACCGGGCAGATAGCCTGAAAAATGATATGTCCCCTGTCATATTCATGGTTTACATAATGAATGGTAATTCCCGATTCCTTTTCATGATTTTCAATCACTGCTGAATGGACACGTTCACCAAACATTCCCTTTCCTCCGTATTTGGGAAGAAGGGCAGGATGTATATTTATGATTTTTGAAGGAAAACGATCAATCAGGTCAGCGGGGACCAGCCAAAGAAAACCTGCCAGGATTATCCAGTCGATCTTATTATGTATCAGGTATTTTAACACCCTGCCTTTTTCGTAAAGATCCTCCCGGTTAAAAATGAGGACGGGGATTTTGTACTTTCTGGCCCGTTCAATTACATATGCATCAGGGCGGTTGGAGCAGATGCACGAAATGCCTATTCCTGGCTTATTCTGGAAGTACTTAATAATATTTTCAGCATTTGTTCCTGATCCTGAAGCAAATATGGCAAGTCGGGTCATATTGATATAAATAATTATTTATCAATGAAATATAGTTGTGTTTTGTCTAAAAATCGCCGTATGCCAAAGAAATATAAAATATTGTTTGTTTTTTCCTTATTATTGCATTTTCTTTGCACAACATTTTTTAAAAATAAGTAATAATTAAAACTTGGTATTATGTCAGACATTGCATCAAGAGTAAAAGCCATTATTGTTGACAAACTGGGTGTTGATGAAAGTGAAGTTACCCCCGAAGCTAGTTTCACCAATGATTTGGGTGCTGATTCACTGGATACCGTTGAACTGATCATGGAATTTGAAAAAGAATTCAACATCGGAATTCCGGATGATGCTGCTGAAAACATCTCCACGGTTGGCGACGCCATCAAGTACATTGATGAAAACGTTAAAAAGTAACGAAAGCCTTACAAAATCTGTCATTTATGGAGTTGAAGCGAGTTGTTGTTACCGGCCTTGGTGCGGTAACTCCCCTTGGTAAGAATGTGAAAGACTACTGGAATGGATTAATTAATGGAGTAAGTGGTTGCGACCTTATAACTCGTTTTGATGCCGAAAATTTCAAGACCAAATTTGCCTGTGAAGTTAAAGATTTCAAACCCGAAGATTACTTCGACCGCAAGGAAGTAAGAAAATACGATCTGTTTACCATTTTTGCCCTGGTTGCTGCCGATGAGGCAGTAAAGGATTCAGGACTTGATCTGGATCGCATTAACAAAGACAGGGTCGGGGTTATCTTCGGTTCAGGTATAGGCGGTTTTGGTACTTTCCTTAGTGAGGTGGGGGATTATTTCAAAGGCAACTCCATGCCAAGATTCAACCCCTTCTTCATTCCCAAGATCATTTCTGATATCGCGGCCGGTCATATTTCAATCAAATATGGATTCAGAGGGCCAAATTTTGCTACGGTTTCGGCATGCGCCACGGCTACCAATGCCATCATCGATGCATTCAATTATATCCGTCTCGGCAAAGCCTCCGTGTTTGTCACCGGAGGTTCGGAAGCAGGCATCTGTGAGCCGGGCATAGGCGGCTTTAATGCCATGCATGCACTTTCTACGAATAATAGTGAATACAAGACTGCGTCCCGTCCATTCGATAAAACACGGGACGGTTTTGTAATGGGTGAAGGTTCAGGAGCCCTTATCCTTGAAGAATACGAACATGCCCGAAGCAGGGGAGCCTCAATATATGCCGAACTCGTCGGAGGGGGCATGTCGGCCGATGCCCATCATCTCACAGCCCCGCATCCCGAAGGATTGGGTGCTTTGCTGGTTATGAGAAATGCTCTGGAAGACGCCAACATGACAGCCGAAGAACTTGATTATATCAATGTTCATGGTACGGCAACACCCCTTGGCGATATTTCTGAAGCAAAAGCAATCCTGGGTGTTTTTGGCGAACATGCATACAAACTCAGCATCAGTTCAACAAAATCCATGACAGGGCATTTACTGGGTGCAGCCGGTGCTGTTGAAGCCATTGCCTCAATCCTGGCAACCAAATATGATACTGTACCTCCCACAATTAATTTCCTGAATCCGGATGATCAGATTGATCAGAAACTGGATTTTACTTTCAATAAGGTCCAAAAACGCAAAGTCAATACAGCACTCAGCAATACTTTTGGTTTTGGCGGCCATAATTTTTCGGTTATTTTCAGAAAATTCTCAGCCTGAGTATTGTGCTTAAGAATATTATCCGATCGGAAAAGTATCTTTTTGCACCAGATAAGAACTTTAAAAAACAATTAAAAAACATTCTGGGTTTCCTGCCCCACAATTTCAAATTGTACCAGCTTGCCTTTGTCCATAAGTCGGCATCGCATGTTGTTTTTAACGAAGTTAAAGTCAACAACGAGCGGCTTGAATTTCTGGGGGATGCCATACTGGATTCCCTTGTGGCCGATTTTCTGTTTATAAAATTTCCTGAAAAGGAGGAAGGTTTTTTAACACAAACGCGGTCCAAAATCGTCAACCGCGAAAACCTCAACCAGATGGCGATAAAATTGGGCATCGGCAATATGATCATATCAAAAATGTCCAATGACAACCACAAATCGGTTTACGGCGACGCCCTGGAAGCCCTGATCGGGGCCCTTTACCTTGATAAGGGATATGACCGCACCCGAAAGATCGTGCTCGAAAGAATAATCCGGAGCCAGATCAACATTAACCGCATTCTGGAAACTGAAACCGATTTCAAGAGCCGCATCATCGAATGGGGTCAAAAAACGAAAAAAACGGTGAATTTTACCAGTTTCGAGGAATGGGATGAACAATCCAATTCACCGGTTTTCATTACGCATCTTATTGTGGTGGATGAGATTATTGGCCGCGGGAGCGGTAATTCAAAAAAGGAAGCGGAACAAAATGCCGCCAGGCAGGCCATTCAGATAATTGAAGGGTAATCTTCCCTTCTGAAAAATTCTTTTTTATCTTTGATGTAATAACACGTATCCGCGATGAAATCAGGTATTGCTGCAAAGAAAAAACCTGTAAAAAAACTTCAGGTTGGAGAAGAAATCAATTTCAGGCTTATCGGCATTTCATCTCATGAAAATGATTACCGCCTTGTATGGGCAATCAATAACCAGTTGGCTGTTAATTTTGTGCGCGAACGGAACCTGGTGGTCAGCCGGCCAAAAATAAATGCAGACCTGGAATTCAGTCGTTTTATATATTCCGATGAGGATAAGATCCTTACGTATTACTTAATTTCCAACCGTTGCCCGGATGGATTCCTTTTGCCTGAAATGACGAAAATTGATTATTTTTTGCAGATTACGGGGGAGTTGGATGCAAAATACCTGGAAAGGATCCTGAAAGCCTACCGGAAGGTTGATATCATTTCAGCCATATTTGAAATTGATCTGAAGCAATTGAAAAGCAAGGCAGCGATATTTTCCGTTTAAACTGTTTTTTTTTCAGGACCGCTTACCGCTTACCGCTTACCGCTTACCTCTTCTAGCCTCCCCTTTTATCCGTTGCCAGGATCATTTTGATATCCTTGTTGCTTCCGATCTGCAATACATCAACAAGGTCCTGGATGGTAAGGGATGCATCAGCCCGCACTACTATGGTCACATCCGGCAGCTGAGATTTGATGGTACCCAGTTCGGATTCGAGGTCCTGGAATAATACCGGTTTCTCATCGATATAATACAGCTTTTTCTTGGTAATGGAGAGGGTGATCTGTTTTTTGGTGACGGTTTGACTTGAATTCGCCTTTGGAAGAAAGAGCCTTATCACATGCGGATTGGCGAAGGTAGCCACGATCAGAAAGAACAGCAGCAGGAAGAACATAATATCGTTCAGTGAGGCAGTTGCGACCTCAGGCTTGAATTCATGCCGGCGTTTGATTTTCATGGGTCACTTGCTTACGATATTCAGGAATTCAAATGCTTCTTCCTCAATTCGCGAAATGAAATGGTCAATCCTCATGTTGAGGACGTGGTAACCGGTAAAGGCAATCACCCCTACAATCAGACCGGAGCCACTCGAGATCATTTTTTCATACAATCCGCCGGAAATTATCCCGATGCTGATGTTATCGGTGAGTGAAATATTGTAGAATATCTTAATTATTCCTGAAATGGTGCCGATAAATCCCAGCATGGGAGCAATCCCGGCAATAAGACCCAGATATCCCAGGTTTTTACTCACCCTGGCTATCTCTATGTTGCTCGCCGATTCAATTGTGCTTTCAATTTCTTCATTGGATTTTCCGACCTTTGCGATCACATGCCTGAAGATATTGGAATATGACGAGCCGTCATTGTGCAGCGTATCCCTTGCTGATTTCAGATCCCCGCTCATCAGCATCCGGTTCAGATGGTCAATCATACCCGGATCTATTTTCAGGCTCCTGGAAATGTCAATCGACTTTTTAATGATCAGGTACACAGAAACAATTGACAACAATACAATGGGTATTAATATATAACCCCCTTTAATGAACAGGCTGAAAACGGTAATTCCCCCTGTATCATGGGCGGCGCCGGTCACCTGCATGGCATATGCTGTTCCTGTCTCTTGTGCTGCTAATAAAACACTGGTTATCATAGTGTAAAAGAAATATTAAATAAACGGTTCAGGGTGTTGTCGGGTTACAAAAATAATGGAAATATTCAAAATACAATCCTGTCAGCTTATGGGCATGAACCTGACGGGTATCACGAACTTTACCACTACCGGCTTGCCGTGTCGCATTCCAGGCTTCCACCGTGGCATATTCCTCACAGCTTTAATTGCCTCCGTGTCAAGCATTGGATTAACGCCCCGTTCAACCTGAATATTATCAACCTCACCCTGTTTATTTATGTTGAAGCTTATTATTACGACCCCGTTTATTTTCTTCTTGATCGCCTGCACCGGATATATTACCGTCAGCTCGATGTACCGTCGGACTCCATCGGGTCCGCCCGGGAACTCGGGGAATTTATCCAGGCTGTTCCCAATACCGCCTCCTTCGCCCTCACCCAGAAGGTATCCGCCAAAAATGGCGCTGTCGGACTCCATCCCCATTCCGGTGCCTTCCGCAGTTTCAGGATCGTCCTGTTCCGGCTGAATAAGGGTATCCGCTTCAGCCTTCTCAACCACGGTAAAATTATGAAGCTTACCGGTTTTTTCCGGATTGGGCTGATCTTCCTCCGTTCTGCTTGTAGTTTCCTGACTTTTAATGTAAGCTGAAAGTTCTTCGGGTTTCAGCAGCGAACCCTGGGTGCTTTTGAGGTTAGGGTATGCAGAAGGGTACAGATATACCTTTTCATCGCTGTCCGAATTCAGATACCAGAAATAGCCCAGGGACAGGATCAGCATAAAAGAGACAGAGATCAGAAAACTTATGAAAATTCTTTTATAATACCTTTTCCGGAGGTTATAAGAACCATATTCCTTATTTCTGTTCTCAAAAACGATATCATCAATGGAGGGAAACATCCCATAAAAATACACAACTTTTTGCACGTAATGAAAGGAGGGCGGAAATCCGCCCTCCTAATGCACCCTGAAAAATTGATTAATTAACTCCTAAAATGAAATTTGTTAAAACCTAAAAACACAATTGGGGAAGAAATCCATTATATTTTTTCAAATTGACAATCAAAATTAAGCTAATTTTTGAGAATGTTAAGTTATTAAATACCTTGGTTAACAAAAAACATTATCTGTTAAAGATTGTTAAAAACCTCTTTTGCAAAAGGTTAACTGTCTATCTTTGTTAATATGAACAAGTATGTCGTCTGGATCGTTTCAGTTTGCATGGGTCTGGCAGTGACTGCTTTAATTTTTGTACAGGCATACTGGATCAAAAATGCATGGCAGGTTAAGGAGCAGCAATTTGATCAGCTTGTTTCAAGGTTAATGATTGAAATTGCGCGGGAAGTTGAACAGCGGGAAGCCACAAAACTAATCAACCATCAAAAGGATCCCCTTTCAACCGATACCGGTTTTTTTGCTCTTCCCCGACCGGACCTGGCAAGGCGTAATATAAGCTCCACCACCGAAACCCCCGGCGAAGATTCTGAAGGAATGAGAATTGATCATGACCGAAAACCAAAAATGAACGAGTGGCTGAAAAACCGCCGTGAATTTGTGGACCGGGTTATTGCCGGCATGATCCTCGTGTCCCCTGAAATTGAAAAACGGGTCAGTGTTACCGAAATGGAAGAAGTGATCCATAAGCTACTCAGGGAAAACGGTATAGAATCACCATTTGAATACGCCGTACTTCGGTTTAACAATGAAGTGGCTTTCAGTTCTGCAACGTACAATCCGGCAGCCGAAGCTGAATTTTTCAAGGTTCAGCTGTTTCCGGAAGATGTTTTCTTTAACGCCAATTTTCTTTCCATCTACTTCCCGGACAAAAAGAATATGATTTTCAAATCACTGAGTTATCTTGCCATTTCGTCCCTGGTTCTTTCGCTTGCCATTGTGGTCAGTTTTACCATAACGATCGTGATCGTTTTCAGGCAGAAGCGGTTGTCGGATATCCGCAGCGATTTTGTAAGCAATATGACCCATGAACTGAAAACACCCATTTCGACCATTTCACTAGCCTCTCAAATGCTGGGTGATAAAAGTATCCCGAACGAGGTTAAAAGGACGGAACACATTTCAAAAATAATTTCTGAAGAATGCCGTCGTCTGGGTAACCAGGTTGAGAAGGTCCTGCAAACCGCAGTATTTGATAAAGGAAAACTTAAATTAAGGCTGAACGAGGTAGATATGCATGAAATCATATCCGGGGTCATAGATAATTTTTCCATCCAGGTCAGGAACCGGAATGGAAAAATTTCCACAACCTTCCGGGCAGAAAATCATGTTCTGAACGCCGACCAGGTGCATATAACCAATGTTCTGTCCAATCTGCTTGACAATGCCATCAAATATTGCAATATCAATCCTGAAATACATATTGAAACCACGGACAAGGGAGACTTTTTCCTTGTGTCAGTCAGAGATAACGGGATCGGGATCAGCAAGGCCGATCAGAAGCGGGTTTTTGAAAAATTCTATCGCGTACCCACCGGGAATGTCCATACGGTTAAGGGCTTCGGACTGGGCTTGAGCTATGTAAAAATGATCATGGAGGAACATCACGGTTATGTGGATGTTGAAAGTGAATTGTATAAAGGCAGTAAGTTTAAACTATATTTACCCCTGACAGACCATGGAAACGACGCAGAAAACTAAAATCCTTCTGGCTGAAGATGATGAAAACCTGGGCACGCTGCTGCGTGAATACCTCATTGTTAAATCATATGATGCCGATTGGTTTATAAATGGCGAAAAGGCCTATAAGAGTTTTGTTAAGGAGCATTATGACCTTTGCATACTCGATGTGATGATGCCGGTCAAGGATGGCTATACCCTGGCACGAGAGATCAGAATGACCAACCCGGATATTCCCATAATTTTTCTGACGGCCAAATCTCTCAAAGAAGACATCATTGAGGGTTTTAAAGCAGGAGCGGATGATTACATCAGCAAACCTTTCAGCATGGAGGAATTGTTGTTCCGGGTTGAAGCCATTATCCGCCGCACGAAAAAGGATCCGGCCGGGACACCTCAATCGGAGTATAAGGTCGGAGGATATATGTTTTATCCGAATACACAGCTTTTAAAATTTGGCAATACCGAACAAAAGCTTACCACCAAGGAATCTGATCTTCTGAAATTGCTTTGTGCAAATAAGAATACTGTTCTCGACCGTAATTTTACGCTGAAAACCATCTGGGTGGATGACAATTATTTTAATGCCCGAAGCATGGATGTGTACATTGCCAAACTAAGAAAATACCTGAAGGATGACCCGAGGGTTCAGATCATCAATGTGCACGGTAAAGGTTTTAAGCTCATAGAAAGCTGAAAAATAAAGAAACCCTCCGGAATCCGAAGGGTTTTTTTTATTACATCATACCGCCCATTCCGCCGGGACCACCCATTGGAGGAGGAGTTTCCTTCTCAGGCTTTTCTGCAACCACGCATTCGGTAGTGAGGAACATGCCTGCTATGGAGGCAGCATTTTCCAAAGCTACACGTGCCACTTTGGTAGGATCAATAACACCTGCCTTATATAGCGATTCGTACCTGTCATCCTGTGCATTGTATCCAAAATCATCCTTTCCTTCCTTAATGCGCTGAACAACTACAGAACCCTCGATACCGGCATTCTCGACAATCTGACGCAACGGTTCTTCCAGGGCCCTTTTCACGATTGCGATACCTGTAGTCTGGTCTTCGTTCTCACCCTTCAATTTTTCAATGGCCTTAATCGCCCTGATATAGGCAACACCTCCACCGGGGATAATACCTTCTTCAACAGCGGCACGGGTAGAGTTAAGGGCATCTTCAACGCGGGCTTTCTTTTCCTTCATTTCCACTTCGGATGCTGCACCGACATAAAGAACAGCAACACCACCTGCAAGTTTGGCAAGTCTTTCCTGAAGCTTTTCCCTGTCATAATCTGATGTGGTGGTATCGATCTGTGATTTGATCTGTTTGATCCGGCCTTCGATGTTCTTCTTCAATCCACCGCCATTTACAATGGTGGTGTTTTCCTTGTCGATTACGACCTTCTCACATTTACCGAGCATATCCAATTTGGCACCCTCAAGTGTAAGACCTTTTTCTTCGGAAATCACAACACCGCCTGTGAGAATTGCAATATCCTCAAGCATTTCCTTCCTCCTGTCGCCAAAACCGGGAGCTTTAACCGCAGCAATTTTCAGAGAACCCCGGAGCTTATTGACTACAAGGGTAGCCAGAGCTTCACCATCAATGTCTTCGGCAATAATGAGCAGAGGACGACCCTGCTGTGCGACAGGCTCAAGAATCGGCAGCAGATCCTTCATCGTGGAGATCTTTTTATCGGATAATAAAATCAAGGCATTCTCCAAAACAGCTTCCATTTTATCGGAATCCGTAATAAAATAGGCCGAAATATATCCCCGGTCGAACTGCATTCCTTCAACAACATCAACATGTGTTTCGGTACCTTTGGCTTCTTCAACCGTAATTACGCCTTCTTTCTTGACCTTACCCATGGCTTCGGCAATTAATTTACCAATGGTGTGATCATTATTTGCAGAAATAGAGGCAACCTGTTCGATTTTTTCTATGTCCTCACCGATTGCATGGGATTGTGATTTCAGATTTTCAATAACTACCTTCACAGCCTGGTCAATGCCTCTTTTCAGATCCATCGGATTTGCGCCGGCGGTAACGTTCTTAAGACCAACGGTCACAATGGACTGGGCAAGAACAGTGGCTGTTGTTGTGCCGTCACCGGCGTCTTCATTGGTTTTGGAAGCAACCTCCTTAACCAGCTGTGCACCCAGGTTTTCAAATGCGTCCTCCAACTCAATTTCTTTGGCAACCGTAACTCCATCCTTCGTAACAAGGGGTGCTCCGAATTTTTTGTCCAGTATGACATTGCGTCCCTTGGGACCCAGCGTGACTTTAACTGCATTGGCCAGCTGATCAACACCTCTTTTCATTTGATCACGGGCTTCTATATTGAATTTAATTTCTTTTGATGCCATGTTTTTATACGATTTAAATGAGTTAGATATTATTCAATGTAAAGAATATCAGATTGATTCATCAGTAAATAGTCGTTGCCGCCGATGGTCAATTCCGTCCCGGAGTATTTGCCATACAACACTACATTTCCTTCTTTTACAATAACAGGTTCGTCCTTTTTAGCTTCACCTACCTTCACAATTTCTCCTCTTTGGGGTTTTTCCTTTGCGGAATCTGGGATAATGATCCCGCTAGCAGTTTTTTCTTCAGCCGGGAAAGGTTTGATTAAAACCTTGCCTGCATTCACTTTTCCTTGAATGGTTGCCATTTTTATTTAAAAATTTAGGGTTAAACAACAGTTTATTAAATTTCGAATTGCATTGCACGAATATTGTGCCAAATGATTAACAGGTCCCGAGTTCTGCCAAGAGTTGACAATATTTCAGCCCGTTTAAGGATAACAGGGAGGAGAAAAAGCATGTTACTGGCCATATAATCAGTACTATATATAAAAAATTTGATTTTTTGTTCAGAGTAAAAAAAATGTCAGCATTTCTGACATACTGACACTTGCCTATTAGCGGTTTTACCCGCTATACTTCTAATTTCCCTCAGGAGCCGATCCTGTTTCCGGTTCAGATTGAACCGGTTGCTGCTGGTTATTGTCAGCCGGAGTACCGGGAGTAGTCGGATAGGAAGGAAGCCTTTCAGGATCAATGGCAGTATTTTCAATTTCCTGTATCCTTGATTGACGCTGCGTATTTGCATTGCGGGGTATTGCGGCTACCACCAGACTGAGAACGAACAATCCGGCAGCAAGGCCCCAGGTCGCTTTTTCAATAAAATCGGCCGTACGTTTCACACCCATATACTGGTTCGATGAAGAAAAACTGGAGGCTAAGCCCCCGCCCTTGGGATTCTGCACCAGCACAATGAGAATAAGGAGTATGCATACAAAAAGGATAATCCCTGTAATGAGTCCGTACATAATAGGTTGATTTACTGTTTATTCGTTAATTTTTTTATTTCGTCGATCTGACCCGCAAAGTAACCACTTTTTTCCGGATATTTCAAAATTAATTTTTCATAGGCAAATATCGCCTTATTATAATAGCCTTGTTTAACATATATCCTGGCCAGGGTATCCGTAAAAATCCCGTCGTGTTCCTTTACACTGTCTTCCGATATGTCCTTATGCGGAACATTCTCCTTACGGGGTTCAAGCCGGGGGTTTGTTTCTATAAACCTGTCGATAAGGATTTTCTTATCGGGAGCCGGTTCAGGATTTTGCACCGGTAAAACAGTTTCGGGCCCGGGAATGGGAGTAGCCGTCACATCTTCCCTGACAGGGGCCTGTTGGGGATTTTCAGCACCCTGATCCACTGCGGCAAGCCAATCCGTAAAACTATGCTCTTCCTGTTCCGGCCATTCCGCTTCCAGGTCAAGTGTCAGCAGATCATCGGAACCGGATTGGGTTCCGGATGCCGCAACTTTTTGATCATTGCCGTACTCTTTTTGAATGTCCACGGCGATTTCGGGCAGTATTTCCGCCTCGGCGGGATCAACCAATTCAAGTTCCTCGAGCTGAAGGGACAATAAGTTGGAAATATTTTGCCGGAGACCGGAAGTCTCTGCCTGTTTTTCTTCAGTTACGCCGATGACCGGCGATTCAATTGACGGGGATGCAACCTGGATTTCCTCATCCTGAGCGGCATCCTGAGTTATTTCCGCAGGAGCTGTCCCAGCGGGTTCCCCGGGAGGCTCTTCAGATATTACTTCAGGATCTTCAAGGGGATGAATAAGTTCATATAACACCCTCCGGTCGGTTACATACGCTGCTGTGGTCTCAATTTCAGCGCGGTATTCCCCGATGCCCAGCTGGTACAAATTCCTGATCATTAACAATCGGGCAGTTGTAAAAAAGGGGTACTGATCCTTAATGCATCGGATCATTTCCAGGGATTCCCGGTTCAGTTTACCGGGGTGATGCATAAATGAAAATAGTTGTTTTTTCTGCATATACCTGAAAGCTACCAGTTCACAAACGCTTTATTAAAAATATCTTCAATCAGGAGTTTCAGAATATCGTCTGTAAATGTGGCAGATGCCTGTTCAAATTCCATCTGGGAAGGATCATAATCCTCATATCTTGAAAAGCTGCTTTCGAAATCCAATTCGGGTTTCACTTCACAGGTGAATTTCACTTTTATTGTAATGGTAAACCTGTTTTTGGCCGCCTGATCCCCCGAAACGATGGCTGTGGGTTTTATATCAAACCCGGTAATGGCTCCTTCAAAATCCACATCACCTGTTCCATTGATCAGCAGAAGACTTGTGTTGGCCTGTATATAATCCTTCAGATCATCAGTAACCTTTTGGTTCAATCCTGCTTCCTGGAAGCGTGCCTGGTTTTCAAAATACTGGACTGACACGGTTTTGGCCTCAGGCGGAATGGAAGCTCCTGAAGTGGAATACTTCATTGTAAAACACGAACCGGCTGAAAAACAGCAGGCCGTGACAAGCACAAATACGATCATTCTGAATGTTCGACTGACGGTCAGCATAGATCACTCAATGTTATATTCTTTTATTTTCCTGTATAGGGTTCTTTCGGAGATGCCCAATTCATGGGCCGCATGTTTTCGTTTTCCGCTGTACTTATCCAGGGCTTTCCTGATCATTTCAATCTCCTTGTCGGCCAGCGACAGCGATTCTTCGGTAATTTCCTGGGTATCCTGTATATCATCCCCGCCATCGTATTTTCTGGGAAGTTTATCGTCTGACATGATCGGTTCCACATCATGGACGTATTTTGGGATCACATGCGGTGCTGAACCATGCATTTCACTGTCGGATCCGGTTTTATGTACATTTTCATGAACCAGTTTTTTCAGTTCATTCATGTCATTGCGCATATCAAAAAGGATCTTATACAAAATCTCCCTTTCAGTGGCAAAGGTTTTCTGATCCACAGCATCAAATACCGCCGGTAATTTTGATTCGATGTAATCGGGCAGATACGATCGCATAACTTCCGGGGTAATGAGGCGTTTTTCCTCGATAATTGAAATCTGCTCGGCAATGTTTTTCAGCTGTCTGATGTTTCCGGGCCACCTGTAGTTTGTCAGCATATTTACTGCCTCTTCGGTTAGGTTAATGGCCGGCATACGGTTACGATCGGCAAAATCAAGAGCAAACTTCCGGAAAAGAAGGGGTATATCATCCTTCCGGTGTCGCAGGGGTGGTATTTCAATCGGAACGCTGCTGAGCCTGTAAAAAAGATCTTCCCTGAATTTCCCATGCTGTATGGCATGCGGTACATCCACGTTGGTGGCAGCAATGACGCGTACGTTGGATTTAACAACCTGCGATGACCCAACCCTGATAAATTCACCCGTTTCCAGAACCCGCAGGAGCCTTACCTGTGTGGAAAGCGGAAGTTCGGCCACCTCATCCAGAAAAATAGTACCATTGTTGGCCACTTCAAAATATCCTTTGCGGCTGTCATAGGCTCCTGTAAAGGATCCCTTTTCATGCCCGAACAATTCCGAATCGATTGTTCCTTCAGGAATTGCGCCGCAGTTGACTGCAATATAGGAACCGTGCTTCCTTGCGCTGAACTGGTGTATGATCTGGGGAACGACCTCTTTTCCAACACCGCTTTCGCCGGTAATCAGAACGGACAGATCGGTCGGGGCCACCTGAACGGCAATGTCAATTGCACGGGTTAACCCGTCCGAATTACCGATTATGCCGAAACGCTGTTTAATTTTTAATATATCTGGTTTATCCAATTTCAAAATCTGCCGATGAATATAAAAACTATGACAAAATTACAATATTAATAGTTTTTTAGTAATTTACCCTGTCAAAAATTCATGTTTTAATGGTCCCTTCAAGGAATTTCATCGGAATAATTCCCGCCAGATACGCATCAACCCGTTTCCCGGGCAAACCGCTCGCGCTTATTCAGGGCAAACCTATGATCCGCAGGGTATACGAACAGGCAATAAAGGCCCTCGGCTGTGTATTTGTGGCCACGGATGATGAACGGATTTATAACACCGTAAAGGAATTCGGGGGCAGGGTGGTCATGACATCTCCTGGGCACAGGAGCGGAACGGACAGATGTGCGGAGGCAGTAAGACTGTCGGAACGCGAAACCGGAGGAAAATTCGACGTTGTACTCAATATTCAGGGGGACGAGCCCTATATTGAGCCTGATCAGCTGGAATTGCTTAAAAACTGCTTTGCGGATCCGGGTACTCAGATTGCAACCCTTGTAAAAGCGGCCGTCAACTCTGATGAAGTATTTGATCCCAACAGACCCAAAGTGGTGATCAATTCAAATCAGGAAGCACTGTATTTCAGCCGGTCGCCAATTCCTTACCTGCAGGGAAGGGACAAGGCACGCTGGAAGGATGCACATTTGTACTACCTTCATGTTGGGCTCTATGGTTACCGGAGGGATATCCTGGATGAGATCACCACACTACCGCAATCTGCACTCGAACTTGCAGAATCACTGGAACAACTCAGGTGGATAGAAAATGGTTACCGGATCACCGTACGGGTCACGCAACATGACAGTTTTAGTGTGGATACACCTGAAGACCTGGAAAGGTTGCCGGGATCATAATCAGTTATTGACGTGACGGTGTAAATAGGCCCCGGATTTACAGCACCGAAAATTAATGAGATAGACTGAACGTTTTTAAATTAAATATAATTTATTGTATCTTTATTTATCTGGCTGCTTATTTTTTATTTTTGAGTTGCAGGATATGACGGAGATTTGGAACCATGTTCTGACCGTCCTTTTCAGATGAAACACTAAAGAAATGTTTATGGGTTTTCAAAAAAGAAATTGTCCCTTTTTCAAAAAAATCAGAAGATTTTCATTCCTTTCCATTCTCATTTTATATTTGGTTCCTCATGAAGCGGTATACTCTGCAGAAAAAGAGCATACCCTAAGCGTGCAGACAAAGGATACCCTTTACCATCTTGACCACAATGACCTGAAATCGGGTGAACGGCTGTTTTACGGACTGATGCGCGAACAACAGGGACAAGCTTCATGCATTTCCTGCCATAATATCAAACCGGTTGAGCAAATGAACTGGAATCCCTCTGCCTATGATATTTCCGTGGCAGGGAAAAATAAGCCGTTCGAAGATTTCCGGGCAGTGATTCAAAGTCCTTCGGGCAAAAGGCTGGCTAAAGCACATGAGGATTATTCTGCCATCACGGAAGAACAGCTGGTTCAATTAAAGGGTTACCTTCTTGAATTTGAAATGCAGGGAGGTTATCATCCGAAACCTATTATCAACAGGCTTCTCTTTTTTATAGCTCTCGTGGTAGTATTTATACTGGCCTTTCTGGACCTTGTATGGATCAAGCTTGTTCCTTTCAGGGTGATACATACCCTGGTTCTGCTCATCGCCGCTCTTTTTATAACAAAAATAATAGTTGATGAATCCATTGCCCTGGGCCGTTCGAAGAATTATGCGCCAGATCAGCCAATCAAATTTTCACATGCCGTGCACGCGGGACAAAACAAAATCGATTGCCTGTATTGCCATAACGGTGCAGAATTCAGCAAAGCAGCCGGAATACCTTCGGCCAGCGTATGCCTGAATTGCCATATGGTGGTGAGGGAAGGTACACGCTCCGGCCGGTTTGAGATCGAGAAAATATTCACTGCCCTCGAAAGAAAAAAACCCATTAGCTGGATTAAGGTCCATAATTTGCCTGATCATGCATTTTTCAGCCATGCACAACATGTAGGGGCAGGGAAGATGGCATGTCAAACATGTCACGGACAGGTTGAACAAATGGATCGCATTACACAGGTCTCTGACCTTTCAATGGGATGGTGCGTCAACTGCCACCGGGATACGAAGGTGCAGTTTCATGACAATAAATTCTATGAAAAATATTCGGATTTAAGTGAAAAATTAAATAAAGGGCTGATTGACTCGGTCACAGTGGAAATGACAGGGGGTACCGATTGCATGAAATGCCATTATTGAGAGCAGGGAGCTCTCCAGGCATTCTAAGTACTCTAAGTACTCCAAGTACTTTAAGTACTTCTTAAATGAACAATGAGAAAAAAGAAATGTATTATAAATTAACATGAGCGGGGGAAAGAAATACTATCAGCATATCCGGGAATTGGAACCAGGCGGGTTTGTCAGAAAAAATGAGGCCGCTACAGAAATGAAAGCCAAGGCTGATATTCTGACTTTGCTGGATGGCAGTCTCACCGGTCCTGCAAGCCGGCGCAGCTTTCTTAAGCTTGCAGGTTTCAGCACAGTACTCGCCACTGTATTAAACAGTTGTGAAAAGCCGATACACAAGGCCATTCCATATCTCATCAAGCCGGAAGAAATAACCCCAGGATTATCGGAAAATTTTGCAACTTCATTCTTTGATGGCGAAGAATTTTGCAGTGTCATCGTGAAGAGCCGTGACGGCCGGCCGATAAAAATTGAAGGAAACCCTGGAAGCGCACTGTCAAAAGGAGGAACCAGTGCCAGGGTACAGGCATCGGTCCTCGGATTGTACGACAACGACCGTTATCATACCCCTCTCAAGAATGGAAAGGAAATAAGCTGGGCATCGGCTGATGACGAAATCAGGAATAAACTGAATGAAATCAGGGAGAAAGGAGGGCGGATTGTTTTGCTTTCTTCAACGGTTATCAGTCCTTCAGCCAACAGCATCATCAGGGATTTTTTATCCGCCTTTCCTTCGGCCAGCCATATTACCTATGATACAGCTTCGTGCAACGGCATTCTGCTTGCGAATGAAAAGTCCTTTGGAATAAGGGCCATTCCATCTTACCATTTTGACAAGGCAGAACTTATCGTCAGTTTTGATGCCGATTTTCTGGGTAACTGGATTTCACCCACGGAATTTATCTCACAGTATGCCTCTGTAAAAAAGCTAAAGGATAACCATGATAAGATGGTCCGCCATGTACAGTTTGAAACGGGTATGAGCATTACCGGTTCAAATGCGGATACGAGGTTCCCCATAAAGCCATCCGAAGAGAAGTCAATCCTGATCAGTTTGCTGAACGCAATTGGTGGCAGGAAAGCCGAAAATGCAGAACCGCTTTCTGACAATGTTGCCGGGCTGGCAGATGAACTGTCCCGGAGTCATGGTAAAAGTCTTGTGGTTTCCGGATCGAATGACCCCGAAATACAACTGATCGTAAACCGGATCAACCATTTGCTTGGCAATTACGGGAAAACGCTGGATCTGGGCAGGCCGGTTTATTTACGGAAAGGGATCGATGCCGACATATTGAACCTGGTGGATGAGATGAACAAGGGAAGCATTGATGCATTGCTGATTGTGAATACAAATCCGGTATATCATTACCCGGAGAGTGAAAAATTTGTTTCAGGCTTAAAAGCAACAGCATTGTCCGTTTCGCTCTCTGTGTCACCTGATGAAACCTCGGCTCTCTGCGGGTATGTATGTCCCGGCAACCATTATCTTGAAAGCTGGGGCGATGCCCAGCCGGCCCAGAATCATTTCGGACTGCAGCAACCGCTGATCAACCCGGTTTTCAGCACGCGGCAGTGGGAGGAATCCCTCCTCCGCTGGACTGGAAATACCACAGGAATACAGGATTACCTGAAAAAATTCTGGGAAAGCAATCTTTTCCCCAGGCAACAGAACAAGAGGCGATTTTATGATTTCTGGGTGACTGCATTGCAAGGGGGTATCTTTGAAACGGAATTATCCGGGTCCGGTCATCCTGATATGAACGATACCGGGGAAATATCAGTTCATGAAAAGCAGGAGGGGATTGAATTACATTTATACCAGTCAGTTGCAATGGCCACCGGCCGGCACGCCAACAACCCCTGGCTGCAGGAGTTGCCCGATCCGGTCACCAAGGCAGTGTGGGAAAACTATGCGTCCGTTTCTCCAAGATTTGCCGCAGATAATGGTCTGGAGGATTTTGATGTAATTAAAATAAATGATACCATCGCACTGCCTGTGCTGATCCAGCCGGGCCAGGCTTATGGCACAATCTCCGTTGCCCTGGGATACGGCCGCATGGATACCGGGAACGTTGCAAACGGGATGGGAGTTAATGTGTTTCCGCTTGCTACAATCGCACCGGGTCATATCGGTCTCAGCCGGAGCGGAGTCACATTTTCCAGGCAGGGACAAAAGCATACGGTGGCCAGGAGCCAGGTATACGCGGAAATGCAAGGCCGCCCCATTGTCCGCGAAACAACCCTGGAAGAATACAGGAAAAATCCGGAATCGGGCAATGAACTCCACAGAGAAATTGAAAAAAAGGGTGTAACACTGTATGACAAACCGAAATATGATGGTTTCCACTGGGGGCTTTCGGTCGACCTTAACTCATGTACAGGTTGCGGAGCGTGTATAATAGCCTGCCAGTCAGAGAACAATATCCCTGTTGTCGGAAAAACAGAGGTTTCAAAATTCAGGATCATGCATTGGATCCGTATAGACCGCTATTATGCAGGAAATCCGGATCAGCCTGACGTGGTGCATCAACCGGTAATGTGCATGCACTGTGACAACGCGCCGTGCGAAAATGTTTGCCCGGTTTCAGCCACGCCGCATAATAATGAGGGTCTCAACCAGGTAGCTTATACCCGCTGTATAGGTACTAAATATTGTATAAACAACTGTCCTTATAAAGTCAGAAAATTCAATTGGTTCCAATATGCCAAGAACCCCAAATTCGATTACAACGGGAATTCAGATCTGGGCAGGTTGGTGCTGAATCCCGATGTTACAGTCCGGGAAAGGGGAGTGGTTGAGAAATGTTCGTTCTGCTCGCAACGAATACAGGAGAAAAAGCTAAAGGCTAAACTTGACAACCGGGTGCTTAACGGTCAGGAGGTTCAACCTGCCTGTGTACAGGCCTGTCCGGCTAAGGCACTGGTCTTTGGCGACCTGAATAATTCTGAAAATACCGTAACCCGGAATACCGGAAATGAACGCAACTATTACCTGCTTGAAGAATTACACACGCTGCCTTCGGTGGGATACCTGACAAAAATCCGAAACAGAAATACCTAATATGGCTGATTGATGAGCTATGCAACTGAAATAAGAGGCCCCCTTGTACTTGGAAATAAAAAGCTGTCCCAGGTTTCTGAAGACATCATTTCTCCCATTGACTCCCGTCCGGGCAAATGGTGGTTCATAGCCATGTTTGTTGCTTCCCTGATGCTTGTTTACGGAGCTTATGCCCTTTATATAACCCTGACGGTGGGCATCGGCACCTGGAATGTTAACAATTCGGTAGCCTGGGGATGGGATATAATCAATTTCGTCTGGTGGATCGGTATCGGACATGCAGGGACCGCTTTTTCAATTTTCCTTCTTCTCCTGCGCCAAACATGGAGAACATCGATCAACCGTGCTGCAGAAGCCATGACCGTGGCGGCCGTGATATGCGCAGCCCTTTTCCCCCTGATACACATGGGACGACCATGGCTTTTCTTCTACATAGCCCCATACCCTAATACACGGGGACCTCTGTGGGTAAACTACAATTCACCCCTGTTTTGGGATTTTATGGCTATCTCTGCATACCTGCTGATATCTGCTTCGTTTTGGTACCTGGGAATGATACCAGATTTTGCCACCATCCGTGACAAAACTTCTTCCAGGATAAAAAAAATGGTTTATGGCATTTTAAGCTTCGGATGGACTGGTTCATCCCGGGAATGGATCCGGTACGAGTCAGTGGGTTTTGTACTGGGAGGAATTGCTGCAGTTCTGGTTGTTTCGGTACACTCCATCGTATCCACTGACTTTGCGTCATCCGTTATTCCGGGATGGCATACAACCCTGTTCCCCCCTTATTTTGTTGTGGGTGCCATTTTTTCAGGTTTTGCCATGGTCATGACACTGATGATCCTCATCCGGAAAATTTACAAATTCCAGGATTATGTGACATACGGACATCTTGACGCCATTGCCCGCATCCTTGTATTCGTTTCCCTGATCATGGGCACGGCGTATCTCACTGAAATATTTCTGGCATGGTATTCCGGTAATGAATATGAGGGATTCCTCCTGTTCAGGAGCCGTATTACCGGCCCATACGCTTACGAATTCTGGGCTATGTTCATTTGCAATGCTCTGATACCCCAGCTTTTCTGGTCAAAAAGGATCAGGAATAACCTTACCCTTGCATTCATTATATCCCTGTTTATAAATGTGGGAATGTGGTATGAACGTTTTAATATTATCGTGACTTCCCTGAGCCGGACATATCTTCCTTCTGTCTGGGTAAGCTATCATCCTACTTACATCGAAGTGGGATTGTACCTCGGTACCATGGGATTGTTCTCCACCTTTGTGCTTCTGTTCTTCCGCTTTGTTCCCATGATCGCCATACATGAGGTTAAGAGTGTCTTAAAACATAATGAGCGCGAACATGGTATGGGGGAACTTAAAAACGGTGACCAATGAAAACATTGAATAAATCAATTATCGGGGTTTTTGGTACCGAGGAGTCAATGATGGATGCCCTATGCAGGCTGATGGCAGAGAGCTTCGAACCGGCGGAAATTTATTCACCTTATCCGGTGCATGAGGCACTCAGGGCTTTGAACCGCAGATCGAAAATAAGTTGGGCTTCATGGTTCTATGGATTTTTCGGCGGACTTGCCGTTCTGGCCTTCCTTTATTACACTGCAGTTATAGACTGGCCGCTGGATTACGGGGGGAAACCATTTAACGCATTTCCTTCATTCATCACCGTCACACTTGTGCTGATCATTCTTATTGTCACCATATTCACCCTTCTTACGTTTTCTGTCCGCTCAAAGATCTATCCATTCAAAAAAGCTGTAATTGTTGATTCAAGGGCAACCAACGATAAGTTCATCATGGTCTTCGATGCAGATAAAGTAAACAGGGATCAGCTTCTTGTTTCCCTGCAGGAGGCCGGGGCGGAGGAAATAATTGAAAAATAGAGCCATATGAAGTCAACTGCAATATTTACCCTGATCATGCCCCTGCTCGCAATTGCATGTGACCGCACGCACAACGATCCGGGGTATGATTATTTCCCGGACATGGCCTATTCCAGAGCCTATGAAACTTATTCCGAAAATCCGGTTTTTGAGGATGGCAAGACAATGAGAGAACCGGTGCAGGGCACTGTCCCGGTAGGGTATATTCCCTATACTTATGAGAAAAACGATACCGATCGCATACTGGCGGGCAAAGAGCTTATGAATCCCTTGAAAGCATCGGAAGAGAACCTGAAGCGGGGGGAACTTGCCTATAACAGGTATTGCATCAACTGCCACGGAAGCCAGGCGGATGGAAACGGAAACCTGTTTACATCGGGACTTTATAATTTCAAGCCTGCTCCCCTGGTGAATGAAAAGATGAAGATCGCACCGGATGGAGAGATCTACCATGTTATTACGGTAGGGCAGGGCGTAATGATGGCCCATGGGGCGATAATCCGGCCGGAGGACCGCTGGAAGATCGTGATGTATGTCAGGAAATTACAGGGGAAGTAGGGAGTTGGAAGCTGGAAGCACGAAGCTTGAAGCACGAAGCTGGAAGCGCGGGTCACGAGTCACGATAAAAATAGATTTTTTCAAAAATGGAAGATAAAATCAAAATTACCCCATGGTTCCGATACCTGTGTTTCGGACTGATCATTGTCGGGATTGTTGCATTCGTTGCGGGATTTATCATTGATCCTGAACAGACATGGGCAAATTACCTCCTGAATAATTTTTATTTTCTCGCCCTGGCAGTGGGTGCTTCCTTTTTTATGGCCTTGCAGTATATTACGCAATCAGGCTGGTCCTCAGGCTTCAAAAGGGTACCCGAGGCTATGGCATCCTATATTCCGGTTGCCGCGGTATTTTTCCTGCTTCTTTATTTTGGCATTCATACCCTGTATCACTGGTCACATGAGGAAGTCCGCAGTGCCGATGAAATCATACAGCACAAGGCGCCCTATTTGAATATCCCCTTTTTCATGATCCGGATTGCTCTCTATTTCGTTTGTTGGTCTGCCATGACAATGTTTTTACGCCGGCTTTCCGTTAAGGAAGACCTGGAAGGCGGATTGCATTTTTTTCAGAAGAGTGAATTTTATTCCCGGATCTATATATTCCTGCTGGCGATCACTTTTTCACTGGCTTGTTTTGATCTGATCATGTCAGTGGATCCGCATTGGTACAGTACGATCTTTGCATTTAAGAATTTTGCTGCAGCCTTTTACCGCGGGGCGGCTGTAATTTTGCTCATCACGGTCATTCTTCAGAAGCAGGGACATTTCCCGTTCTTTAACCGGAATCATTTACAGGACATGTCCAGCTATGTATTCATGCTGTCGATCATATACGGGTATCTGTGGTTTGCGCAGTTCATGCTGATCTGGTACGGAAACATACCGGAGGAAACCATTTATTTTGCTATCCGGTGGGAAGGTCAGTGGCAACCGCTGTTCTGGGCCGACATCCTGATCAATTGGTTCGTCCCCTTTGCCATCCTGATGCCCAGGAAACCCGCCCGACGCCTGAAAGTTGTTATACCCGTCGTAATCCTGCTGATCATCGGTCATTGGATCGATCTTTATCTTCAAATATTTCCCGGTGTTACCGGTGAGAACGATTTCGGATTCCTGGAGATCGGCACATTTCTGGGATATTGCGGATTGTTCGCATTGGTTGTGGCGAGGACACTTTCCGCTGCCGCCCCGGTTCCCAGAAACCACCCCTATCTGAGCGAATGTCTCGACCATCATTTGGCTTAAACCGCCGGTTCAATGAAAAAAGCTTTTTACATTATCCTGGCACTGTCATCACAGGCCTTATTTTCACAGCCCGCAACAGAAATTGCGGAACCTGCCGACCTGGTGAATCCCCTGATGGGAACCCAATCCAAATTCAGTCTGTCAAACGGCAATACTTATCCGGCCATCGCCCTTCCATGGGGAATGAATTTTTGGGTACCCCAGACAGGAAAAATGGGCGACGGGTGGATTTATACCTATGACGCGGATAAGATAAGGGGATTCAGGCAAACACACCAGCCCAGTCCCTGGATTAACGATTACGGACAGTTTTCAATATTCCCCGAAACAGGCAGTCCCAGGATAGATGAGGAAGAACGGGCCAGCTGGTTTTCACATAAGGCAGAAACAGCCAGGCCCTATTATTACAGTGTTTATCTTGCAGATTATGACGTCGTAGCTGAAATTGTCCCCACAGAAAGAGCTGCAGCTTTCAGGTTCACCTTTCCTGAGTCTGACAGCGCCTACCTGCTTATTGATGCTTTCGACAAAGAATCCTATGTTAAGATCATTCCTTCGGAAAGAAAGGTTATCGGATATTCAACCCGTAACAGCGGCGGTGTGCCGGATAATTTCAGGAACTATTTTATACTGTATTTTGACAAGGCCTTTGCTGATGCGTCTGTGTGGCATGAGGGAAATCGTGAGGAAAAATTATTGGAATACCGGGGCGGTCATGTTGGCGCCCTGCTGCATTTCCTGACCGGGAAAGGGGAGAAAATCCATGCTTTTGCCGCTTCTTCCTTTATCAGCCATGAGCAGGCTGAACTGAACCTGGGTGAAACCGGCAACATGGATTTTGAGACAATCAAACGTGAGGCTAAAGCAGCATGGAACAAGCAACTCGGACGAATAGAGGTGTCGGGCGGATCCATGGATCAGATGCGGACTTTTTATTCATGCCTGTATCGTACTATGCTATTCCCAAGGAAATTCTATGAGATTGATGCCAGCGGCAGGGTGATGCATTACAGTCCTTTTAACGGACAGGTCATGCCCGGATACATGTTCACCGATAATGGCTTCTGGGATACGTTCAGGGCTGCCTTCCCCCTGTTTAACCTCATCGTACCTGAACTTAATTCTCAGATTCAGGAAGGTCTTGTTAACGCTTATCTTGAAAGCGGGTGGTTGCCAGAATGGGCGAGCCCGGGTCACCGGGATTGCATGATCGGGTCAAACTCGGCATCCATTATTGCCGATGCATACCTGAAAGGATTAAGGGGATATGACATCAATACACTCTACAATGCCATTTTGAAGAATTCCGAGAATGAGGGCCCCTTCAGTTCCGTAGGACGTAAAGGTGTTAAGTATTACAATGATCTCGGATACATACCCTATGATGTAAAAATCAATGAAAATGTGGCACGCACACTCGAATATGCCTATGATGATTTTGCGATCTGGCAACTTGCCAAAACCCTGGGAAGGCCGCAGGCTGAAATAGAAAGGTTTGCAGGTCGTTGCCAGAATTACAGGAATGTCTTTGACCCTGTTTCCGGACTGATGCGTGGAAGAAACCTGGATGGCACTTTCCAGGCGCCATTCAGTCCTTTTAAATGGGGAGATGCTTTCACAGAGGGCAACAGCTGGCACTACACCTGGTCAGTGTTTCACGATATCAGGGGATTGATCGGATTAATGGGCGGGGAAAAGGAATTTACAGCCATGCTTGACTCGGTTTTTGTTGTTCCGCCTGTATATGATGATAGTTATTATGGTTTCCCGATCCATGAGATCCGCGAAATGCAGATCATGAACATGGGAAACTATGCGCATGGTAATCAACCGATTCAGCATATGGTTTACCTGTACAATTACGCCGGGAAATCATGGAAGACACAATATCGTATCCGTGAAATCATGAACCGCCTTTATACGCCGGGCCCTGACGGATATTGCGGGGACGAGGACAACGGGCAGACTTCGGCATGGTATGTGTTTTCGGCCATGGGATTTTATCCCGTATGTCCTGCTTCAAACCAGTATGTAATCGGTGCGCCCCTTTTCAGGAAAATCATTTTAAACCTTGAAAACGGGAATAAAACAGTGATCAATGCATCTGAAAACAGTGAAAGCAACCGCTACATCAGGTCGATGAGCATCAATGGCATTGAAAGCACAAAGACTTGGTTCGATCACCAGGAACTGATGAAAGGAATTAGAATTAATTATGAGATGTCGGATAGTCCCTGCAAGAACAGGCAATATAAGCCTTCGGACTATCCGTATTCGTTTTCGGGCGGGAACTGAGTGAGACCGGACATGCCCTGTCGCTATTTTAGTGATTTTATATATTCTACAAGATCCGTGATTTCCTGTTCACTTAGCTGGCCTTTATAGGTTTGCATCAGGTTTGCATTGAATCCTTTCACCAGGTCGGCATTGGGCTCAAGGATGGATTTCTTTATATAAGCCTCATCCACGGTTATATTTCTATCTTTCCCTGCAGTCACCACGGTTACCTCATGTCCAAAAGCTCCTTTAAAGGTGGGCCCTGTGAGGGTCGATCCGTCTACCGAATGGCAGGCGATGCAGCCAATGGTGCGGTAGGTCTTCTCGCCGGCCAGTGCAGGTGTGGCTGCCGCACCCGGCGCTGTCCCGGCAGTGGTTGCCGTTGTATCATTGTACCATTTGTCAAAGCTATCCGAGGGCATTACCCTTACGGCAGTATACATAGCGGAATGCTGAAGCCCGCAGAATTCGGCACAATATATATCATATATGCCCGGTGAATTTCCTATAAACCAGATTGACATATTTTTACCCGGTATAACATCCATTTTCACCCGGAATGCAGGAATATAGAAACTGTGGATAACATCCATCGATATAAGGTCGAGAACAACGGGTTTGCCCTGCGGAATATAAAGTGTATCGGCTTTTCTGCCGTTGGTGTATTCAAAATGCCAGTTCCACATTCTGCCTATTGTTTTGATTGGCAGGGCATTTTTAGGCGCCTCCGAATACATAGGTTTCCAACCTGTCCATCCGTAATAAAACATGGCAATTACAATCAATATGGGAATGACGGTCCAAAGGACTTCCAGGCTGTTGTTCCCTTCAATCTGGGAGGCTACCGGGTTTCTCTTTTCATGATATTTATAAATAAATACCAGCAATACAATGGTAAGGCCTATCAGGAAAAAGAAACATACTGCAAGGATCACGATAAATGCGGTGTTGACCCCCTGGGAAAGATTTGACAGATTTGAAAACATACCGGAATAATTTATCTGAAACTATAATCAAAAAATGTGATCACAAGAACCACCAGAAATAAGGCCATAACAACCGAAACCATTACCCCGAACAAGCGCTCCTCAAACTTCAGATGCATAAAGTAGAGCAATACGAGTGTGGTTTTAAGGGTGGCAAACAGCAAGGCTGCACTGACTGCCAGCGGACCAAGCTCATAAGAGGTGACCAGTATGGAGAGCCCGGTAAAAACCAGCAGGACCAATAGTATGACAATATAAGTGCTGTAGGGGACAACGTGACGGTTTTCAGAACTGCTCATGATCAATTAAGTTATGAAATAAGGTAAAACAAAGGGAACAGGAATATCCAGATCACATCCACCAGGTGCCAGTAAAGGGCCCCGTTTTCAAGATGTACAAAATGGCCGGCATGGATCCCGTTACGGTTCACACGAACCAGGACCCATCCCAGGATGCTCACCCCGGCAACGATATGAAGGGCATGGAGGCCGGTCATGAAGAAGTACAATCCGAAAAACAGGGTATCGCCGTTTCCGAAACCCTGAAGAACCGGGGATCCAGGGTAAAGTCCATGGCCGATCTTTACAGACCACTCAAAGTACTTATTGACCAGGAAAACGAGCCCGATGAGTATCGTAATGATGATAAGGATCTGCGTGAATTTTTTATGACCGAACTGTATGGCTGAAACTGACATTGCAATGGTCATACTGCTTATAAGCAGCAGTCCCGTATTGGTAGCACCCAGTACTACATCCAGTTCCTGGGCAGCAAGATGAAATGCGTCCTGGTGCATAAAACGGACAACGGAATATACAATAAACAGTCCTCCAAACAGAAGAAGTTCGGTAAATATGAACAACCACATCCCGATTTTCGAAGCTGTGGCATCAAAATGTTCTGTGTGCACTGCCGTTTGTGACATAGTGACTAATTCTTTTTGTAATGATAGGGTCTTTCCGTCACGGTCGGAATTTCATCGAAGTTTTCAAGCGGAGGCGGACTGGGAATTGTCCATTCCAGTGTTGTTCCGCCCCATGGATTCATTTCGGCTTTCGGACCATACCGTGCGGAACGAATAAGATTGATAATAATAATGGCCAGACCGGCCACCATTACGATCGCTCCGAAAGATGAAAGGATATTTCCCGGATGGAATTCAGGCAGATAATCAAAATACCGGCGTGGCATTCCCTGCATTCCGAGGACAAACATGGGAGTATACAGCGTAACGAATCCGATGAAAAAAGTCAGCCAGCCTATGGTTGCCCATCCTGAGTCATACATCCTTCCAAACATTTTCGGGAACCAGTAATGCATGGCACCGAAAAATGCAAATCCGACGCCACCAAAAATTATGTAATGAAAATGCGCCACTACAAAGGCTGTATCATGCACATGAACATCGGTGGCCAGTGAGCCAAGGACAAGCCCGCTCAAGCCGCCTATCATAAATACGAAAAGGAAGGATGAAGCCCAGTAGAACGGCGGGGCCAGAAGGATTGAACCTTTATACAATGTGGAGATCCAATTGAATACCTTTATCGCACTGGGAATTGCCACCAGGAAGGTTAGGAATGAAAATGCAATGAGTGCGGCGCTGCTCATACCGGCGGTATACATATGATGCCCCCAGACAAGGGAACCTATAATCGCAATGAGCATCGTCGAGATCACAATGGCCTTATAGCCGAATGCCGGTTTCCGGGCAAAAGTGGGAAGCATTTCAGAAATGGCGCCCATGGCCGGAACAATCATGATATATACAGCAGGGTGTGAGTAAGTCCAGAACAAATGCTGGTAAAGCACAGGGTCTCCACCCAGGGCAGGATCAAAAAAGCCGATATGCAGCAACCGTTCTCCTACGATCATCAGCAGGGTAATTCCAATTATGGGCGTTGCCAGGAGCTGGATCCAGGCGGTGCCATAAAGTGACCAGGGGAACAAAGGCATTTTTAACCATGTCATCCCGGGAGCCCGCATGCGATGAATGGTGACAATAAAATTCAGTCCGGTGAGAATAGATGAAAATCCAAGGATAAAAGCACCCAGCACTGCCGGCATCATATTACCCGCGGTCCGGAAACTATAGGGGGCATAGAATGTCCAACCTGTGTCGGGAGGACCGCCCTTAAGAAACTGGGACGAAATGGCAACCAGAGCTCCCAAAACGTACAAATACCATGAAAACAGATTAAGACGCGGGAAGGCAACATCCTTGGCTCCAATCATAAGGGGCAGCATAAAATTGCCAAATATGGCGGGCATTCCCGGTATAACAACAAGAAATACCATCGTAATGCCGTGAAGGGTAAAAAAACCATTATACAATTTGGCATCCATTATGGTTTTACCGGGGGCAATCAATTCGATTTTCATCAGCAATCCCACAATTGCAGCCAGGATAAATGCTGACATGATACCATATAAATAAAGCAATCCGATCCGCTTATGGTCGGTGGAGGTGATCCAGGCCAGAATTCCCTTGTATTTTCCCTTGTTTTCGTAGAAGCTTCCTTCGAAAGTTGTCATAATGTAAAATCCAATTTAATTATCCGCTGATTTGTTGCTGTTTTCTTCTAAAAAGTGGTTTTATGGCAAGCCATAGGAAAAATCCTATTGCGATGAAAGAAATCAGAATGCCCGATACCCGGGTTATATTCAGTACATATTGCTTTCCCTGCGGATCATATGCATAACAGTACTGCAATATCCGGTTAATGGTAGGGCCTGTCTGTCCTTTCGATGCCTCTATCAGTGCCATCTTGAACTCAAAGGGCTGAAAATAGATGCCATTAAGATACCGGGTGATTTTTAGTTCGGGACTTAATACAATTAATGCAGCGGCATGTACAAAATCATTTCCGGTCTTTTTATATCCGAAGCCGGTTGATTGTGTAAAACTTGCAATGGTGGCACTATCAGAAGTCATAAAAAACCATCCTTTTTTTGCACCTTCCTTACTTACCAGGTTAAGATAATTGAGTCGCTTTTGGGCCGCCAGGCTACTGTTTTCGCGCGGGTCGAAACTTACCGTCAGCACCTGGTAATCTTCCCCGATCTTCAGATCAGATCTTTCTATTACATCTGCGAGGCCATCCATCAGCGGACTACAAATTCCCGGGCACCGGAAATATACAAAAGATACAACTGTTGGCTTATTTACGATCTCCCCGAGAATAAGCGTATCACCATTGTGGTTTATCAATTTCAGATCCGGTGATATCGTAGTCTCAAGCTTTTCAATGATACCGATTTCCGGATCCGGTGGTGAAACCGGAACCTGGCCACTAATATACAAAGGAAACAAAATCAGTTGTATACAAATAAGTTCTAAATTCTTCATGGCGAAATTGTTATTGTAATTATAAGATAACCAAATCGATGCTGAAATATTTCTCTTTCATATCAATGATGGTATAAATTAAATAAGACAGCAAACTAAAATTAAGTTATTCTTTTAACAATTAAAACACACCTAATGTTAACCGGATTTTAATTATTAAAAAAATCCGGATAGGCGAATTGTATCACCGGTCTGGAGGAGCGGGTGATAACTCCTTCATCAGATGCGACATGATCATTGAGGTTGCACCTGTGTTTCCCTTTACATAATTCCGGGTAATCATGGCGGCTCTCTCGTATTGACCGGGATTGATCCGCAGGGTTTCGAATATCCTTAAAAAATCCTCCGGGCTTTGAACTGAAAAAGCACCGCCCAAAGAAATCAGTTCACGGGCCTCACGGAATTTATTATAATTGGTTCCAAAAATCACAGGTATACCATATGTGGCGGCTTCGAGGATATTGTGGATCCCTTTTCCAAAACCACCGCCAATGTATGCAATCCTGCCATAACGGTAAAGGGAAGAAAGCATGCCGATGTTGTCAATCAGAAGAACCTGCTGTTCCTGTATAGTATCCGGGGATGCGGAGGAAAAAAGGGTAAGCCTGCGGGTAATCCCTGATTTCAGATGGTTGAGATGTGATTCAGTTATTTCATGGGGGGCAATGATAAACCTTAGATCGGTTTCTGACTGATTGATATAACGGACAAGTATATCTTCGTCCCCTGGCCAGGTGCTGCCTGCAACCAGGCAAAAATGCCCCTCAGAAAAATTTTCTGCCAGTTCCACTCCCTTTGCATCCTCGGCAATGGCAGCAACCCTGTCAAACCGCGTATCACCGCTTACAAAAACCCGGCTAATGCCCAAATCATTTAGAAGGGAAGCCGAAGTTTCATCCTGTACAAAAAAATGACTTATATACGACAGGTTATTTCTAAACCAACCGCCATACCATCTGAAGAATACCTGCCGGGGCCTGAAATTGGCTGATATCAGATAAACTTTTTTTTGTTTGGCCCATAAACCCTGAAGATAAAAACGCCAGAATTCATATTTTATGAATACAGCGGCATCAGGATTAATAAGTTTTAAGAACTTTCGGGCATTATAGGGTGTATCGAGCGGAAGATACATCACAAGGTCAGCCCCCGGATAATTTTTCCTGATTTCGAATCCTGACGGTGAGTAGAAGGTTAATACCACCCTGTAACCGGGATAATTTCCCTTAACCTGATCTATAACCGGTCTGCCCTGCTCAAATTCCCCCAGGGATGCCGCATGGAACCATATCACTCTGTCACCGGGCCGGCGCCATTCCTTCAAATGAGTCCTCCAGCCCAGCCTTCCCTTCAGCCACAGCCGTGCCTTGATGTTAAAAGGCGAAATCACCAGCAGAATCAGGTAATATAAATGTATTGATATGAAATAGAGAAAAGTCATTGCATTGAAAGAATTAGCAAAGTAAAGCAATTTCAGTTTTCAGCGTAAACTTTCAGGAAAAAGATTTGTTAACCCCTTATTGCTTTAATATATGCTTACCGGATTCTTAATTGTTGATTTATAAACTGATAATTTTAAGTAAAATGGCATTTGAACTACCGAAACTTGGTTACGATTATGCGGCACTTGAACCGCATATTGATGCACGTACCATGGAGATTCACCATACCAAGCATCATCAGGCCTATGTCACAAATCTGAACAATGCGATTTCCGGCGGGGAATGGGAAAACAAAAGCCTCGTGGAAATCCTGGCCAATGTGTCCAAACTGCCGGCCCCGGTCCGTAATAACGGAGGCGGACATTTTAACCACGCCTTTTTTTGGCAGGTGATTGGTCCGAATGCGGGAGGGTTACCTTCAGGGGAATTGCTTGATGCATTAAACCGGAATTTTGGTTCATTTGATAAATTTAAGGAGTCGTTTACCAATGCAGCCATGACGCGTTTTGGCTCCGGATGGGCGTGGCTTGTTAAATCGGGGGACGAACTCAAGATCTACTCAACTGCAAACCAGGATAATCCGATGATGGATCTACCTGACGGACAGGCAGGCCAGACTGTATTAAAAGGGACACCCGTACTGGCCGTGGATGTATGGGAGCATGCCTATTACCTGAAATACCAGAACCGGCGGAATGAATACCTGGCTGCTTTTTGGAATGTTGTGAACTGGAGTGAAGTCGCCAAACGGTTGAAATAAAATCAAAGTAAATTATTTGAGGTGAATTCTGTTTGAAATCTACCACATAATCATTACCTTGGGGGTTATTAAACCCAATAAAACCCCCGAATATGCCATTTGAATTACCCCGGCTGGCTTATGCTGCCGATGCCCTGCAGCCTTACCTTTCCAGGCAGACAATTGATTTTCATCACGGGAAACATCACCAGGCCTATGTGAATAATCTGAACAATCTCGTACCCGGAACACGTTTTGAAAATGCCGGCCTGGAGCAGATTATCCGGGAGGCTGATGGCGGAATTTTTAATAATGGCGCCCAGATCTGGAACCATACCTTTTATTTTGAGAGCTTTTCACCACAGGGAAAGCGTGAACCGGAGGGTAATCTGGCAGCCGCTATTAACACCGCTTTTGGTTCATTTGCCTCTTTCAGGGAGCAGTTTTCAAAGGCAGCAATATCCCTGTTTGGCTCAGGCTGGGCATGGCTGGTTAAAAAGCCGGATGGAACCCTTGAAATTGTCCAGGAACCCAATGCGGGCAATCCTTTAAGAAAGGGGAACACCCCGCTGATGACCTTTGATGTGTGGGAACACGCATATTACCTCGACTATCAGAATAAAAGGCCTGATTATGTCCAGGCCCTCTGGAATATCCTGGATTGGGGAATTATCGGTAAACGATTCTGATCAGAAGGTAAATCCCATATTTAGATAAAACCTGGGACGGGAGTCTTTGTTATTTCCCGCCAGGAATACCGTTACGGGTCCCAGGGGCGTTTTATAGGTTACCCCTCCGCCAAAGCCCAGGTGCAGGTTTTTCATGTCAAGTTCCTGAAGATAGTTTGTCAGTGTTTCAAAACTGTCGGACGCCACAAGTGAATTGCCGAGCAGTTCGATCCTGAAGTTGCGGTTTAGCCTGTAAATAATTCCTAGTTTCAGATTGGCGAAATTGGAAGCAACAACTTCACCCGGCTTATACCCGATAAAGGGTATCTGGTTCCTCCTGACATTCACTTCAGCCCCGCCAACCCAGAAGTAATCGGAAGCTATGAATTCTTTTGTGCTGAACCCTATTGACAGGCCGGTATTCAAACTGACCCTTTTTGCCAGGGGTTGATAATTCTCAAAGTTAAGATACATTTTTCCGAAAGTTTTCAGGGAAACATTCGTTTCAATTGTATCGGTCAGAAATTTGAGGACCTTTATTGGATTATAGATACTATGAACATAAATATCCACCTTACTACCGTCAAAGGGATACAGGAGGTCGTCGATCGTGTTTAACCCATAGGTTGCGGAAAGGCCAAGTCCTGCAAATCCATACCGCTTAAAATTAAATTCCTGGGGGTACAGGGTTTGCATGGCTTTATTCGGATATACTGCCGAATATTCGAAAAGCAAGCCTGTTCCTAACTGCTGGTTGAGTCCGAATGCATGTTTAATGGAAAGTTCAGAGGTAAAATGATTCTGTTTAAAGTACCCGATCTCCTCTCCCTGGAGATAACCCGGTATCAGATTTGATTCATAATAAGTCTCAAACCCCGCCAGGAGATTCTTTTTCTTTCCGGTGTACTTTCTGTAATAAAGCCTGGCCTGCGGGTATTCACTCAAATCGGCAACAACGGTCAGCCTTGCGCCGGTAACCAGGAAATTACTTTGTGTAAAATTCATCAGGAGTCCGGTTCCATAAAAATTATCATAATGAATGGATACCTTAAGTGAAGAAGGTGGTTTTTCCTGGGCATTCACAATGAGGCGAAATCCAGTGCTGTCTTTCTTAAAATAGTAATTGATCCTGTCGAAATACTGGGTTCCGAAAAGCCTTTCGATTCCCTGCTGCAACTCATCCCTCGACAGATAGCTGTTTTTTTGAATGTTCAGCTTGCCGTAAACCAGACTCTGGTCATTATATTTGAGGTCATTTACTTCCACACGGCTGATGAGGATACTGTCCGGATCCACAAGAGGCAAAGGCCTTTCACGTTTTCCGAATTTATTCTGTGACTCCGCAATGGCCCTGAGTTCTTCAAAATGCTTCCGTGCAACGATTTCGCCGGCAAGTTCTATTTCAGTGCTTTGGTTGAAATCCGCCGAGGTGAATCCATCCAATCCGGGTGCAATGAGAAGCGTTACTTTTTTGGCCTGTTCACGGGAATCATAAATTCCATAACTTGCTGCAGACCTGCTCAGTATTCTGCTAAGGCTGTTCAGGTCATCTGAGGTTTCCTTCTCCCGGAAGCCTGCATATACGCCTATCACAATATCGGCGCCCATTTCAATAACCTCATCTACCGGAAAATTGCGTATCACACCACCATCCACTATAACCTGCGATGAATCCACTACAACCGGTGTAAATACACTGGGTATCGCCATGCTTGCCCTCATGCGCATCGCCAGGTCACCTGATTTGAAATCAACGATACCGCCGTTTATAATGTCGGTGCCCACGCAACGGAATGGATAGGGAAAGTGATCGAATGAATCAATTCCTGCAGTTTTCCAGGTCAGGCCGGATAATAAATTGGACAGGTTCTGACCTTCCAGCAATCCCGTTGGCAGCATAAGCCGCCCGTTCCTGATCGGAAGCTCAACAAAATAGCGCTTGTAATCATGTTTTTCCTCAAGTGATATATTCCGGAGTGGAATGTAATCACTCAATAAAAGCTGCCAATTGATAGTGTGGTTAAGTTTTGAAAGGGCCCCAGCGCTGTATCCGATTGAATATAGGCCACCAATAATGCTTCCCATACTGGTACCGCTGATGTAATCGGGGATCACTCCGGCTTCCTCAAGTACTTTCAGTGCGCCGATATGGGCAAGCCCCTTGGCCCCTCCGCCACTGAGAACCAGGCCTATTTTGGGTCGTATGCCTGCAGAGTCTTGTCCCATAAGCAAATCACACCCGGGTATTACCGAAATGAGAATGATCAGAAGTATTTTTGCTGGCAGGCACATATGAGGAAGCTGGAAAACGAAAACCCGGATTCTATTCACTTCTGCCCGACTCTGCAAGGATCATGCCACGGCATATGAATTACCGGATTTTATCGAAACATGTAAAGAAAACCGGCTTTGGTATAACGTTTATTTGGATCACCTTTAATGGCTTCAAGGGTATAGAAATATATTCCGGAACTGAGTTGCTGTCCCGAAGCTGTATATCCGTCCCATATAAGGGTCGAACCTTCGGTTTCATAGATCAGGGTGCCGCTTCGGGTAAATATTCTCAGTTTAAGCGGAAAACCTCCGTTACTTGAAACAAGAAATACATCATTAAAGGAATCATCATTTGGGGTAAACACATTCTGAATATTGATCTTCTCAAACACTTCCACAATCTGTTCCACTGTACTGGTACATCCGAAATTATCCGATACTGTGAGGGTTACACGAAATGTATCAGCTTCAGGAAATGTTATTATTTCCTTTGAGCCCGGCCTTGTGCCTATACCTTCAAAATCCCAGAGATAAGTGTAGGTTGCACTGTTTTCAAGCGCTTCGGAATGAACAAATACATAGGTCAGGTAAGATACGGAATCATAATAGGCGAAATTTGCCGATACCGTATGATGAATGGAAATTAAACCTGGCTTTACTATTTTCAGATCGCTCCGGTTATTGTAAATGAGGCTGGGAGTATAGGTTCCGGCTGCATCATAAACAACGCTATCCGGACTTTCCAGTGTATCCGTCTGCCCGTTGCCAAAATCCCAGAAATAACTCCTGATCGAGTCCGTGGTCGCTGTACTGGTAAACTGGAATTTTACCTTCATGGGAGTACATCCCGAAGTACTGCTCACTGTGAAATCATACTGACCTGTCGCATCAAATGCGATAATTAGAATCAGCAAACCTGTTATCAGGCCGGCTTTGCTATTTTGTATCCTGTTCAATTATACCTGATTGAACTACTTTAAATTTATTGATGATCTCCTTTGAAAATTCGCGTATCACAATATAGGCAGGGATTGCAAGGATCATGCCTCCAAAACCGCCGATCGTTCCAGCCAGGAGAAAAATAAGAAAAATCTCCAGCGGATGAGCGCGAACACTGTTCGAATATACGTAAGGTTGTATCAACATGTTGTCAATCCACTGAACAATTATACAAACTACAATTATTAATATTGCCATTGTAACAATATTTTGTTCTTCGGGGTTACCAAGATAGGATATTATGCCTACAAAAACAGCAAATGCTGTCCCGATTATGGGGCCCAGATAGGGAACAATGTTGAAAATGCCGGCTAAAAAACCCACAAGCAGGGCATCCTTTAAAGGAAATCCCAAAATAAGAAAACCAATAGTGCTTAAAATGATAACCCCGGTGACCTCAATAAGAATTCCGACGAAGTAGCGGGATAACAGTGCCCGCGTGGCATCCATGGCATGTTTTACAGGCTCCTTGTACTTTCCGGGAATCAGCTTGAGGAATGCATTGGAAAACAATTTATCATCCTTAAGAAAGAAAAAGGTTATAAAGGCGATGGAACCAAAGGCAACCGAAAGATTTCCGAGCCAACCGGCAACCGATCCGAATATTTCTGCAACACTTCCGATATTGATACTGGCAATTACCTGCTTCACCATTTCCTCGACAGTTTTAGCCTCTCCGGGGTTAAAGTCATAACGGCTTATGATCCGGTTTATCTTTCCGGCCGGTACTTTAAGGATGTCGATCAGGCTTTGCGGATCAATAGCTGACAACTCCTGGACCTTGATTACCAACAGGGGAATAAACAAACCAAAGAAAGTCAATACGATCAGTATCAGAATAATAAGTGTAAGCAACGATTTGATAGCAGGGTGCAGATATACTTTACCAAAATGCACCTTTCCGAACAGGTCAAATATAGGCCGGCCAATCAGTGTCAGGACAAGGGAAGCCACAATATACAATACAATAGCGCTGAAATACCAGACCAAAAATCCGGCCAGCAGTATGCACGCGATGGTCAATAAATTCCTGGTCGTAGTGTTCATCTTGTATTATCAATTGTTAAAAATAATGAAAATTTGATGATGACTCATTGCGTTTGGTTTAAAAGAAATGAACATCGCCTTTAACTTTGCATTTCTGGTATTAAGGATAATAATATCTTTATTAATTTTACATCCTGCAACAATGTAATCTGAAATGAAGCAGTATCTTGAATTGCTCCACCACGTGCTGGAAAATGGTACAAAAAAAAATGACAGGACAGGCACGGGAACCCGAAGCGTGTTTGGATATCAGATGCGGTTTGATCTCAGTATGGGTTTTCCATTGATGACAACGAAAAAGCTGCATCTGAAATCCATAATTCATGAGTTGCTCTGGTTTCTCAAAGGAGACACCAATGTTAAATATCTGAATGATAACCAGGTAACAATATGGAATGAATGGGCTGATGAAAATGGGGATCTTGGACACATTTACGGCTTCCAGTGGCGAAGCTGGCCGAACTATAACGGAGGATCAACGGATCAGATTGCGGCGATAATCCGCTCCATTCAGCAAAATCCCGATTCACGGCGGCATATTGTTTCCGCCTGGAACGTGGCTGACCTTAAGAACATGGCACTGCCACCCTGTCATGTCCTGTTCCAATTTTACGTGGCTGACAATAAGCTTTCCTGCATGCTGTATCAGCGTAGTG
>Ga0105092_10000110_pt1 | contig 37954 bp, 27 predicted proteins | sample PPLLak2March2015_FD_87021 | JGI IMG/M metagenome (GOLD analysis project Ga0105092, IMG submission 87021) | Freshwater sediment microbial communities from Prairie Pothole Lake near Jamestown, North Dakota, USA - PPLs Lake P7 Core (1) Depth... | ecosystem: Environmental > Aquatic > Freshwater >... | reverse complement strand
GGACCGAACTGTCTCACGACGTTCTGAACCCAGCTCACGTACCGCTTTAATTGGCGAACAGCCAAACCCTTGGGACCTTCTCCAGCCCCAGGATGCGATGAGCCGACATCGAGGTGCCAAACCTCCTCGTCGATATGAACTCTTGGAGGAGATCAGCCTGTTATCCCCGGCGTACCTTTTATCCTTTAAGTGCCGGCCCTTCCACTCGGAACCGGCAGATCACTAATCCCTGCTTTCGCATCTGCTCGACTTGTAGGTCTCGCAGTTAAGCATCCTTTTGCATTTACGCTCAACACCTGATTACCAACCAGGTTGAGGATACCTTTGGGAGCCTCCGTTACAATTTAGGAGGCGACCGCCCCAGTCAAACTACCCGCCTAACAGTGTCTCCTCACGCGATTCAGCGTGAAGGGTTAGAACTCAAACAAGCCAAGGGTGGTATTTCACATTGCGACTCCACGACGGCTAGCGCCGCCGCTTCAAAGTCTCCCACCTATTCTACACATGGATTGCCCGAATCCAGTGCTAGGGTGCAGTAAAGGTGCACGGGGTCTTTCCGTCCATATGCGGGTAACCGGCGTCTTCACCGGTACCACAAGTTCACCGAGCCCGTGGTTGAGACAGTGACCAAATCGTTACACCATTCGTGCAGGTCGGAACTTACCCGACAAGGAATTTCGCTACCTTAGGACCGTTATAGTTACGGCCGCCGTTTACTGGGGCTTCGGTTCAAAGCTTCTCCCCGAAGGGATGACCTCTCTCCTTAACCTTCCAGCACCGGGCAGGTGTCAGTCCATATACAGCGCCTTCACGGCTTAGCATAGACATGTGTTTTTGTTAAACAGTCGCTTGGCCCATTTCTCTGCGGCCCCACCAAGTGGGGCACCCCTTATCCCGAAGTTACGGGGTTAATTTGCCGAGTTCCTTAACCACGGCTCACTCGAGCACCTTAGGATACTCTCCTCATCTACCTGTGTCGGTTTACGGTACGGTCACCTTAGTATACGCTTGGGCTTTTCTTGGCAGCATGATTAGGGAAAGTTTAGAGGCTTGCGCCATCCCGTTCGGCTTTCATACTGATTGCTCAATACTACGACCTTAGACCACCTAATCCAGCAGGTGGCTTTCCTTTCACTTCTGCGTCCCCCAAGTTAAAATTTCGGTGGTACAGGAATATTAACCTGTCTTCCATTACCTACGCCTTTCGGCCTCGGCTTAGGAACCGACTAACCCTGAGACGATTAACGTTGCTCAGGAATCCTTAGATTTTCGGTGTGCAGATTTCACATCTGCATTATCGTTACTTATACCAACATCTTCTTTTCTATTCGCTCCAGCACACGTTACCATGCGCCTTCGTACCGAAGTACACCATATAAAGGTTCGCTAATAGAATGCTCCTCTACCACTCAACATTGCTGCTGAGTCCACTGCTTCGGTGCTATGTTTAAGTCCCGAGTATTATCGGCGCTAGATCGCTTGACTAGTGAGCTATTACGCACTCTTTAAATGAATGGCTGCTTCTAAGCCAACATCCTAGTTGTCTGAGCAATCTAACATCCTTAGTCTGTTAACATAGACTTGGGGACCTTAGCAGGTGGTCTGGGTTCTTTCCCTTTTGGCAATGAAGCTTATCCCCCACTGCCTGACTCCCGGAGAACATATGTATGGAATTCGGAGTTTGTCTGGGTTTGGTACCGTTGTGACAGCCCTACCCCAATCAGTGCTCTACCTCCATCATACTTTTATCCGAGGCTAGCCCTAAAGCTATTTCGAGGAGAACGAGCTATCTCCAAGTTTGATTAGTCTTTCGCTCCTAGTCTCAGCTCATCCAAGCGGTTTTCAACCCACACTGGTTCGGACCTCCACCCCGTGTTACCGGGGCTTCATCCTGGCCAAGACTAGATCACACTGGTTTCGCGTCTACCGCATCATACTGAATCGCCCATTTCGGACTTGCTTTCGCTGCGGATACGTTCCTGAAGAACTTATCCTCGCATGATACGAGTAACTCGTTGGTTCATTAAGCAAAAGGCACGCAGTCATCCTCCATAACCGGCAAGCCGGTCATGGCAGACTCCTACCGTTTGTAAGCAGACGGTTTCAGGTACTATTTCACCCTCCTGTAAGGAGTGCTTTTCACCTTTCCCTCACGGTACTTGTTCACTATCGGTCACGAATGAGTATTTAGCCTTACGAGATGGTTCTCGCAGATTCCCACAGAATTCCACTTACTCCGTGGTACTCGGGATACTTTCGAGAGCTAAAATGTTTTCGTTTACATGGCTTTCACATTCTATGGCTGACCTTTCCAAGTCATTCAACTAACAAATTAGTTTCTTACTCTCTGGCTTACTGCAAATCAGCCTGAAAGTCCCACGACACCTCTGATGCAAGGATTGCAGTCTTTAACACATCAGAAAGTTTAGGCTCTTTCCGTTTCGCTCGCCGCTACTCAGGAAATCACTATTGTTTTATTTTCCACTAGGTACTTAGATGTTTCAGTTCCCTAGGTTAGCTCTGCTATACCTATGTATTCAGTATAGAGTATACAGACATTACTCTGTATGGATTGCTCCATTCGGACATCCCCGGGTCTAAGGTTGCTTCCACCTATCCGAGGCTTATCGCAGGTAACCACGTCCTTCATCGCCTATCCGTGCCAAGGCATCCACCGTATGCTCTTAGTAACTTAACCAAAAAATCTTTATCGATACAGATAGAAATTACGCATCGATAAACTTGTTTTGTTTTACGGAAAAAAATATACTTACTTATTAAAAGAACTTTGTATTTTATCTAATAAGGCACCATGAAGATGCCAAATCATTGTGGAGCTAAGCGGGATCGAACCGCTAACCTCCGCCTTGCAAGGGCGGCGCTCTCCCAGTTGAGCTATAGCCCCTAACTCAGTTGTATGAATCTTTTGAATCTCTTTTGTTAGAGCATGTCTTATAAACGTGGGCCTAAGTGGAGTTGAACCACTGACCTCACGCTTATCAGGCGTGCGCTCTAACCAACTGAGCTATAGGCCCAACTTATTGGTATACTCATAAATTGACCTGCAGCCGTTTGTTGATATTATTCGACTGCAGGTCGAATATAAAATTAGAGTGTGCGTAAATCTTCCGAGAAAAAAACTAAATTGATTCTCTTTAGAAAGGAGGTGATCCAGCCACACCTTCCGGTACGGCTACCTTGTTACGACTTAGCCCCAGTCACTGGTTTTACCTTCGGCGCTTATTAAAGGCGACTTCGGGTACCCCCAGCTTCCATGGCTTGACGGGCGGTGTGTACAAGGCCCGGGAACGTATTCACCGCGCCGTGCTGATGCGCGATTACTAGCAATTCCAGCTTCATGGAGTCGAGTTTCAGACTCCAATCCGAACTGAGACCACTTTTTAGGGATTGGCTCGACCTCGCGGTTTTGCAGCCCTTTGTAGTGGCCATTGTAGCACGTGTGTGGCCCTAGGCGTAAGGGCCATGCGGACTTGACGTCATCCCCACCTTCCTCACTACTTGCGTAGGCAGTCTCCTTAGAGTGCTCGACATTACTCGGTGGCAACTAAGGACAAGGGTTGCGCTCGTTGCGGGACTTAACCCAACACCTCACGGCACGAGCTGACGACAGCCATGCAGCACCTGTACAAGTTCGCCTTGCGGCACCCCGACTTTCATCAGGATTAACTTGCTTTTCAAGCCTAGGTAAGGTTCTTCGCGTTGCATCGAATTGAACCACATGCTCCACTGCTTGTGCGGGCCCCCGTCAATTCCTTTGAGTTTCAACCTTGCGATCGTACTCCCCAGGTGGAATACTTAATGCGTTAGCTGCGACACTGAGTTTTTACACCCAACGTCTAGTATTCATCGTTTAGGGCGTGGACTACCAGGGTATCTAATCCTGTTTGCTCCCCACGCTTTCGTGCTTTAGTGTCTGTACCGGACCAGTTGACCGCCTTCGCCACTGGTGTTCTTCCTGATATCTACGCATTTCACTGCTACACCAGGAATTCCATCAACCTCTTCCGTACACAAGTTCTGTAGTATCAAAGGCAGTTCCAGAGTTAAGCTCTGAGATTTCACCTCTGACTTACAAAACCACCTGAGCACCCTTTACACCCAGTAAATCCGGACAACGCTCGCCCCCTACGTATTACCGCGGCTGCTGGCACGTAGTTAGCCGGGGCTTACTCTAAGGGTACCATCAAACTCCACAGAGTGGAGGTTTTTTCCCCTTCTACAGAAGTTTACAAGCAAAAGCCCGTCATCCTTCACACGGCGTTGCTGCTTCAGGATTTCTCCCATTGAGCAATATTCCTTACTGCTGCCTCCCGTAGGAGTCTGGACCGTATCTCAGTTCCAGTGTGGCTGATCATCCTCTCAGACCAGCTAACCATCGAAGACTTGGTGGGCTATTACTCCGCCAACTATCTAATGGTACGCAGGCTCATCTCTAGGCCCCGAAGGTTTAACAGCAGTTTGATGCCAAACCGCTGCTTCATCTGAAATTATCCCCGATTTCTCGGGGTTATGTCAGACCTAAAGGCAGATTACCTACGCGTTACTCACCCGTGCGCCACTCTCCTCGCAGTATTGCTACCGCGATTCAAGTTGACTTGCATGTATTAGGCACGCCGCCAGCGTTCGTCCTGAGCCAGGATCAAACTCTCCGTAGTAAATTATTTTAAAAACGTTGAGTCTGATTTAGTTTTGTTTTAACTCAGAAGAATTTACGCACACAAACTCTATGTTTGTGTGAAAATTTATTGAAAGAACAAAAAATTTGATTGGACAACAAATATAACTGTTTATGTTTTTATTGTCAAGGTCTAAAGTAAGTTTTTATATGATAATTACTTAGGTCAGTTGAGGTGAAGGATTCATTAACTAAAATTACTTTTTCGTTAATCCCTTTTTTAAACTTGTACTACTTTAACATCGTGTCTGCTTTGTGAAGTTCCGTTTTCTGTTGCTTCGCTCATCGCAGCCTTTAGACTATTTGTACTATGTTAATAGAACCAATAAACAAACTTAACAGAAATCTCAATAATATACAATTACTAAAATTTTGCTATTGCTTTTAATTTTAACGGTTTTTTGTATTGAGACCAAAACTTATAACATCATGCACCAATTCTAAAGTTTCAATCATGAAAAAAATTATTTATTTTGTATTAATATACCAAATTAAATAGTAACAGCATATTACAGGTTACTGTGTATTATTAATTTACAGGTTGCTGAAGAAGGGCTGCTCTATTCGTTTTTAGTTTAATGTTTTATTAAATTTATTTGTTTTGAACTCTTAGAAATTAATTTTATAAATCATGGATAATTTATTTTTAGTACTTAGTTTATTTCTTCCGAGATTAACATTAATAATTTACTTTTTCTTTTTTCACATCCCGCCAAATAATGTACCTTTCATAGGCGATATTTTACTTGGTGTATTTTTGCCGCGTGTGCTTGTTGTAATATATATCGCAGATAATTTAGGCACAGGGAGTCCCTGGTTCTGGATACATATTGTTGCTGCTGTAGTTGTGTATTTGTTCTCAGCTAATAAGGGAAATAAACGCTGGAGGAAGAACAGGTAGCAAATAATAAATATCAGATAACAGTAAGCGGTTACAAGCTGTAATTTGTAATTTACTATTTGATATTGAAGAAAAATAAATGCTGTATCTAAAAACTTCCGGGTTAACTAGAGTTGACAAGGGTTACGTGGTTAATTGCAAGTCAGGTGTTATTAATTAAGCTTACCCGGCAATTGTAATTCATTTGAACTAATTTCAGTGACTCCTTGCCTGACAATTATTATTAACTTTCAATCCTTTAAACGGCATCCTTCATGCATTAACTTTTATTTCTCCTTCTTCAACTTTTAACTCACCATTGTATGGTTGTATCATATCCATGCTATGGTTCATTTCATTATAAAGATAATCAACTGCTTCGTCATATTTTAATAAAGCGAGACTTCTTTTATATGGAATTTGTCTAACTGCCGGAGGGGGTTCGGTAGTTATAATAGAATAAAAATTCTGTCCCTGCAAATTAATAAAAATTCCCGGTGCAAAGAAGAAAGGTTCATCCGGAATGCTTATGTGAAAAGGAGTATTCCGCTTAATTTTATTTTCCTTCTTCCATTTTTTAACATCCGGCGGATCATCTTCGGGTTTGCGGTATTCGATGAAACTTGTCATTGGAATAAGACAGCGTGACCTCTCGAAAATAGTCTGCCATCTTTTTTCTTTCTTAATGGTTTCAATCCGGCTATTAAAAATAATAGGGGATTTTTCGCTGAATTTTATTCCCCAGTTCATCAAGGTCAGCAGCGGTTTATCTTCTTCTTTAACCATAACAGGGGAATCATTGGTCAAACGGACATTATTATTTATATCCGCATCTTTAATTGCCTCATCAATTTTTACATCAATATTTTTTTCCTTAAGTTTCTTTTTTATTTTCTTAAGGTCGGTGTAAATATTAAAGAATGCACACATTATTGTTATGTCCTCTGAACTTAATTATTATAATAAAAATAAAACTTAAATACTGTATTAAAGTTGCATTTCTTTTAATTCATAAATTATGAAACGAATTTATTTTATGGAATTGGTTGTATTTTTTTAACTTCCTCGATTTTAACATTTTTATCTTTTCCAAAGTATTTATCATAAAGCTGGCTGCCTTGCCAAAATCCACCAATTAAGATACATATAGCTACAACCATAGCCCAAAATTTCTTATACCATTTTTTCTTTTTAAATATTTGGCCCACTGGAGGATTAAAAACATTTCTTTCATCTTCTCTTTCTATTCCATTTAATAACTCCTTGACATTATAAGAGATATCAATTTTACCCACAAAATATTCTTTCTTATTTGCTTTTTCATAACCGATCAATTCTTTGTATTCTACGGTAATATCCTCTCCACCTGGCAAAGGTATTAATTCAGCAGCATCAATTTTTTTAAAACTCTTATTAATTTCCCTTAAATTATGCCTTATAACTGAAAAGTAATCTCTTTTTTGCTCTCCCTGTACCCATATAAATATTTTTTTCTCTTCTTCATCTGCAATTATCAAAGCAATTGAACTAAACCCATCATTTTCTATAACAAGACCTGTTCTCCATCTTAAATCCTTTTTTATATCATTATTCATCTTAACAATAAATCTCGGCATTATTGATTTAGGTAGGAAGTCATACTTAAATAGGAATTTAAGTGAATTATGATAATTAAATTCGAATTGGGGTTCATCAACTCCTAAAAGATCTGGTATCAAAATTGTATTATTCTTAACTAAATAACATAATTCGAACTTTTTCATTATTTCTATAATGTAATTATATTGATTGGCAGGATATAAGTCAGGATCATCTAATATCGAATTTAATTGTCGAATATCCAAGATACCTCTTGAATCAGATAACATTTCTGAATTTAATATTCTATATACTGCCGTTGTAAGCCATATGGGATTTATTACATTAATATCTCTTAAAGGTAAATCTTTAAAATGAAGAACGACACCTAAATCATGTAAATACCCAAGTAAAGTGTTTTTTGCAGAAGATTCGGTAATGTTTTCATTTTCGCACAATGAAAGATAGTTCTCTAATGTTAGGTAATTGTCTTTCATATCTGACAGACATTGTTTTACTTTAAACCATTTCTTAGGCCATTGTGTGGTTAATAGTTTTACTTCCATTATATATTTTGCCAGACCTTCTTTTAATTCTTCTAAACCTTGACACCTTGCACATGAGATTTTGTAAAAACCTTTTACATTTTTATATTTTTCCTGAAGAAATCTCCTGTTGACATCAAACGTGGGATTTTCATCAATTTTGTTTAAAACAATTAATATTGGTGAATCGCCTCCAAAGCTTTCAATATGTTTCAGCCAATATTCAGTTTTTTCATCTCTTCTGCCATCAAGAACAAGAATATAAAAACTTCTTTCGGAAAGAAAAAATTGATGTGTTGCATGCATTATTTCTTGTCCGCCAAAATCCCAAAAATGTGCGGTAATATCCTGTTCCTCTGATTTAATGCTTAAATTTCTAATATTTATTCCGTGGGTCGATAGTTCATGTTTATTAAATTCTTCTCCTTTTAATTGTTTTAATAAAGAAGTTTTTCCTGCTCCGCCGTCACCTACTAATAATACCTTGACTTCGTTCAGAGGTAATTCCCCTTCTTCTAATATGGATCCCAAATAAGTTCTTATTGCCTCTAAACCTTGTTTAATGATTTCAGGTGGAGGTTTTATTATTGAATTACCATTTAAATCCAAATAAGTTAAATTCTTTAACTCTTTTAGAAATGATGCATTAGTTATATTGTTACTGCTTAAATTCAATGAAGTTAAATTCTTTAACTCTATTAAAGAGGATGCATTAGTCAAACCGTTACCACTTAAATTCAAATAAGTTAAATTCTTTAACTCTTTTAGAAATGATGTATCTTTTATTCTGTTTCCGTTTAAATTCAATGAAGTTAAATTCTTTAACTCTATTAAAGAGGATGCATTAGTCAAACCGTTACCACTTAAATCCAAATAAGTTAAATTCTTTAATTCTCTTAGGGAAGATATATCTATAAATTGGTTGTTACTTAAACTCAATGAAGTTAAATTCTTTAGATCTCTAAGAAAAGAACAATCTATCAATCGATTACCACTTAAATCCAAAGAAGTTAAATTCTTCAACTCTTTTAGAAATGATGTATTTTTTATTCTGTTTCCGTTTAAATTCAATGAAGTTAAATTCTTTAACTCTTTTAAGGAAGATAGATTAGTCAAACCGTTTCTACTTAAATCCAAAGAAGTTAAGCTCTTTAACTCTCTTAAAGATGATACATTAGTTATATTGTTATTACTTAAGTTCAATGAAGTTAAATTCTCTAACTCTTTTAAAGAGGAAACATTTTTTAATATGTTATTGCTTAAATTTAAAGTGGTTAAACTTTTCAAATCTTTTAATAAAGAAGCATCAGTAAATCCGTTATAATACAAATCCAAAGAAGTTAAATTCTTCAGTTCTTTAAGTGCGGAAACATCTGTTAATCTGTTACCACCTAAATCCAAAGAAGTTAAATTCTTTAGCTCTTTAAGTGCGGAAATATCTGTTAATCTGTTACCGCTTAAATTCAAAGTAGTTAAATTCTTCAACTCTTTTAGAAAAATAATATTTCCTAATGAACTGTGTTTTATATCCAAGGTTTTTAGACGTTTAAGTTGACTTACAAAGGATATTATATATTCTAAATCCATAAAAAATAGATTCGTAAATAAAATCGAGGATATGTAATCTTCTTTATCAATTTCGTAATATTGAAAGCCTGATATTTTTTCTTGATTTTTATTTAACTTTATTATTTGCTGCCCTATAAGTTCTTCAATCTTATAAATTAAATTTATTTCTTCTTGCATAATTATTTTCCTTTAACTAACTATCTATAAATTATATACTTTTTTCATAAAAACAAACACAGTTTAAGGGAAATAAAAAAAGGGCATAAAGCCCTTTTATTAACTTAATAAATCGCTTTATGCCTCCTGTGGTGCCCTCGGTACTGCACCGTACTGCTCCACTAATAAGTTATCATAATAATCTGCATACCTGAATAAATCCTTAAAAGTTGCAAGCCCTGTTTCATAAGTCAGGTATTGGTCAAATATTAATGTGGAGAGAATTATATCCTGGTTATTTACGCTGAACATTACATCTTCCAGGTCATAATTCTGGCGAAGAAGGAGTTCATAAATAGCTCCTATATTTGTTTTTGGCAGCGTACAAATAAAGCAATCACCTATTATAAAACCGTTTTCCTGGTAGCTTATGTAAATATTTGCACTTCCTTCCTGAATTTCCCATCTGTAAGGGCCGCGGCGTGAAAGCTTCACATCTTTGCCAAGCTGTTCAAGAATTGTTTCGATAATTGCAGCGGCACCGACGGGTTTGTATTCTTCTTCCTTTTTAATTGCGGGCAGCTCAACTTTTGCACCGCAGAAAGGACAATACTCACCTTCAATATTTTCAGGTGTAACCATATTGGAACATGAAAGGCATCTTGTTACAACTTTGCCGTAGTATGGCAGGTATTCATCAAGCGATTCAATTAAATATTTTACAGGTAAAGCAAAGCCAAGATTATCTCCGCCTGCAATGATGAAAGTATTTACACCAACAACCTCGCCATATTTATTTACCAAAGGCCCGCCGCTATTGCCGGGGTTAATTGCCGCATCTATCTGTATATAACTTATGCCGCGCTGTAACCTTTCTGCTTTTGATACAATGCCTTCGGTAGCTGTATAATTCAATCCGTAAGGATGACCGATAGCAATAACCTGGTCGCCGTCGTGAACGGGATGCTCGGTCTGCAGATGAACTTCCGGTAAGTCTATTCCTGCCGGGGCAGCTATGAAAGCCAGGTCATACTTAGGGTCATTGAAATAAACCGGCGCCATTACCTTTTGAAAATTTTTCCCGCTGATAACTACCTCAAAATTGCCTTTGACTACATGGTCATTTGTTACAATTATATTCCTGTCTTTTAAATAGAATCCTGTCCCTGTACCCTGCGGTGTTGCTATCTGAATTATGATAGGCTGAAATTGATTTATTATTTCTTGTGCATCCATATTATGGCTATAATTATTAATATTTTAAATTTTGTATTTCTGTAAAATATGTTCTTAAGAAATCGAGCATTGTATCAAACTTTAAATTATCCGTATTGAACTTTAGCTCCGGAAATTGTTCTAATCCTGATTTAATTATCTCATTTATCTTATCTTTAACAAGCTGTTCGTTGAATTTCTTATTTTCCTTATCGTAATATTTTTCAGGAATTCCCATTTCAATATAGAAATCCTGCTCTATTATGTTGTACAGCAGGTTAAACAGCTTCAATGTCGGCTTTGCCAGCCCGAAAGTAAACAGGCAGTATCCTGTAATGTATTCATATATAGTAACGGCTATATCTTCGTATTTATTTTCCGCATACCACTTTACATTATTCAAATTGCTGTTAAATACATCTGTAACCTGCGGATGGTTTGCCGGGTTTGCAATTCCAAAAGTTGATTTAACCTTATACAGGTCCTCAATTATCTTTTCTTTTGGCTTTTCAAGTAGTTTCTGCAGGTCCTGCTTCATATTCCTGTTTTTTTCTTCAAATGGCTTATTGTCGCGTGTAAAATATGTAAAGCTTATCTTTTCAAGGTCATTCATCAATGTTCCTTCCGGAGTGATAAGATAATCTATCTTATAAAGTAGGTTCAGAAGTATGTAAGAAATGCCGCCTGAAAATGTATCTTCTTTTAAAGAAGAAACTCTTGTTAAAGTATCGGTTAGCCATTTATTAAAATATTTATACTTTATCTCTTTTTCCTCATCAGTAATAGATTCTGAATTGAAATCAGCAGGTTTTAGCATAGCAAAATCATCTATAAGAATATCATCCTGTTTATCTGCCCGTATAGCCAGCTCTTTCAAAGCATAATAAAGCTTACGCGGAGAGCCGTCCGGTATGCTGCTGTTGAATTTTATTACTATCCTGCTATCTTTTAAAGCAAAACGGTTATAATAAAGAGAGTAGTTCATTTCCATTAAACGGCGCATAAAAGCAACGCTCAGCTTTTCAAATTCCGCTACAGGTGCTTCGGCTGTTATTTTGTTTTCCGTTATGGTGCCATTTATAACTTTTGAACCCTGGAAAAAATGGAAATCAATGCGGCCATTCTCCCTTGTGTAAATAACATTATTTAATGAATCATCATTTAAATAAGTAAAAAATGCAGCGTAAGAATCGAAGTATTTTTTTTCTTCGAAAAATTTTTCGCTGTCACTCCATGCATTAACTTTAACTTTTGGTTTAAAGCTATCGCTGAATCTTCCAAATGTTGGTGACATATTTTTTTGAGAAAGTTTAAGATAGTAAAATAGTGGATTGTGGAATTTTATTCAATGAACAATCAGGAGTTTATAAAGTTTATAAAGTTTATAAAGTTTATAAAGTTTATAAGGTTTATAAGGTAAGTGAATAGAGTGTATAGAGCTGAAAGATACAATCACGTAGTGATTGCCCATATTAGAAATTATTAGTGTTTATCCGGAAATTCTACGGAGTTCCCCTAATTCTCATTTAACTGAGCTTAAAACTGCAGTTGAAATAAATTAATTCAGGAAGAAATTTTTTATAATCTGAACCGGTAAGATAAAGTTACCCCACCTGAAAAAGCTCTCTTTGTCCCGTCATAATTTGTATCACGCTTGAGCAAAGGCAATGCTGCAAATCCGGTTACATCAATCCGGTTTGTGAGCATATATGAAATCTGTCCAACCAGGTTAACCTGGAAGAAATCGCTGTCTGCGGCATCTTCAAATACTTCGGGATTTGAATTTGGTACTCTTATTGATGATTGCTTGATGCGTTTTATACCCAGCACTTCTGCTTTTACATTCAATTTATCAAATTGCATGTTATACCCGGCTCTGAACATCAGGTCATCTCCTCTTTTGAGACGGGTGACATTGTTGCTGCTTCTACCGAAAGGTTTTTGATATGCAATACCCGCATTAAAGTTATTGCCAAGCAGACCAATACCGACCAGGAGGTCGTTTGTTCCAAGCCCGGGCTGGTATGCCTGCGGGAGTGAATCACCTGCATTTACACTGCCTGTTGCAAATTTACCGCCGATTGTTAATGATATTGCCACAATTCCTTCTATCGGGAAAAGCATTGTTCCAAGAACACTCAGGTCACCCGGACCAGATGCGTCTCCTGACGGACCTGTGTTGTAGCTAAAAGGCATACTTGCTGTAACACCCCAAAACTTAGCAATCTGGAATTCAGCATCAAGCTTAATTGTATTATAACTAATATCATCAGGGTCACCGCTTCTGCCCAAAACATATCCTAAAGAAATGTTGCTGTTGTTTTTCCGGAAAAGTTCGTTTGTCTTTTTACCTATTATGCAAACACCGGCATCAGAACATTGAGAAAAAGATTCGATATTACAAATGAACATTAATACTATAACTGGTATGACAATTATTATTTTCATATAAAAGAATTTTTGATTTATATATATAATAAACAAATGCCTGTTTTAGTTTCGTTTACGCCCGGACAAATTGACAGATTCCTTAAATAATTTATTTACTGACTGTTTCAATAGCTTTTTCTAGCTGAATATCTCTGCCTTCTTTAACGGATTGAATAGTTCTTTGAACGGGAATAGTAGGCTGTATTCCCACACCATGATGCTGGGAGCCATCATGTTTTATGACTTTCATGCCTGTCCATGTAATTTCATAACCGCCCGGCAAATTCATTTTGTTAACATTACCATTAGTACCTGCAGTTGGCTCTCCGATTATTTCACCCAGCTTATAGTATTCCACAATGCCCATAATACTTTCCGCATAGCTTATTGCTCTGCCATCAGTGATGAAAGCGATTTTTGCATCAAAATGAGGTAAAAGAGGTTTAACATCCCATCTACCACTTGTATTGTAATAGGTATTGCTTTGATCGGGATATAAATATAATGGTTTCATCCACTGTGCAGATGTGACATTTTCTTTTATCAAATGTTGTATAAAAACATGAGAAATTTTTACCGGATAACCTCTCATATTAAAGATTATACCTTTTGCTTTTGCAAGCATCACTATAGCATTGTTAAAATCATAATCGTTGATTCTGGTCAGGTCAACGTAATAAATTCCGGGCTGTTTTTCTTCTATGACATTTGTGGTCTCGGGTCTGTTTACATTCATTAAAGTCCTTTTAATTTGTATATCATAAATTTTTCCATCTCTTTTTATTTTGAGCTTCAATTCAGTGTTTTTATCACCTGACAACAGCCGCATAGGTGAATTTTGCAAGCCATATAAGTTATAGCTGTTCCTTTTCCACCGCATTGTAGCTCCTGAAACGTACTGCTCTTCATTTTTCAATGCATCAATTGCCGGTACACCATTTACTTCAGCGACAATATCACCTAATTGCAGTTTGTCTTTTGCTTTGTCATACACGTAGGTTATAACAAGGTTGTTCTCTATCCATTGCCAGAAAAAAGGAGGAAAGTAATAATTGTAGATATCGGACGAATGGCTAACAGTTATATGCCCATCATCTAGCTTAGCGGTAAATTTCTTTAAAATGTTCAGAAATTCATATTCGGTTGTGTCTTTATATGCTTCACTAAGTGCGGGGCGGAGTGTTGTATTCCAATCCAATTTTATTTCCTCAAAATAAGGAAAGAAATGCTGGAATATATTCCAGCAAATTACAATGTCGCCTAGCCTTACATACCTGTCTTTTGCAGTAATTTCTTCGGGAATTGCAGAATTTATACTATCAAAAAAGCTCTTTATCTTAGCTGTATCACTGTGTGGAAGCGTACCACCGGTATCTTTATATAATGCTAATGGCATAGAAATGGATAATTCTGAGCTTATACCGGCTTTAAACAGTTCATCAGGTTTGGGGAATTTTTGAACCGTTTTGAATATATCGGTGTCCGATTCAATTTTATTTATACCGCATACACTTTTATAAATATTATTAGATGTATTAAAATCACCAATTCCCGTTACACCGTAATGTTTCCAGATGACAACTGTCAGACCGGAGGTATCGGCGGGTATAAACGGTTTATCATCAATCATTTCGCCTTTTACATGTATCTTCAATAAAGGAGCGACGGGAAGAAATATTTCATTAAGCTTTGTTTTTAGCTCTCCGGCATCTTTTGCATCTTCAATATATTTTACTCCATATATTGCAAATTTTTTCCAGTCTGTTTGTGCTGCTTCATCACCCGGGTAGAAAAATCTTATATAACCGTATAACTTTGTTAAAGCGGAAATGTTTTCTTTCTGCTGTTCTGTTATTTCTTTATACTCTGTGGTCTCTTTATAAATTTTCTTCTCCGGAGAAATGTTTTCAGTAGTTTTCTGGCAGGAAAAAAGAAGAACAGCTAAAATAAGAATTATAGTGTGCCTCATATTTTTAATATTATTTATCAAGATATATAAAAACGTATGATTTTTCAATTGTTTAATTGAACTAAATTGGCTTTTTACGAATTTATTTAGTAAGAAAAGCGCTAATTATTTCAGGAAATAATCATTATGTAAAAAATCCATTTTCAGGAACGAGCACAGGATAATTTTAAGTTAATTGCGTAACCGGGAAAAGAGTTTTTCTGGTTTAATAAGTTCTTTTTTTTAAATTGTACTTGAATATGAACTTTAGTAAGTTTATTGTGAATAACTAATTTTTCTAAAAATGAGAACAAAAAAAATATTACAATTAGGATTTTTAATATTACTTGCATTTTCGCTCAACGGATGCAGCTATAACACGCTGATTCAAATGGAAGAGCAGGTGAACCAGGCATGGTCACAGGTAGAAAACCAATACCAGCGCCGGGCAGATCTTATTCCAAATCTTGTAAAAACTGTGCAGGGATATGCAGAATTTGAAAAAGGAGTATTGACAGAGGTGACTGAATTACGCTCCCGGGTCGGGCAAACACGTATAACTGCAGATGACCTGTCCGATGAAGATAAGTTCAGAAAATTCCAGGAAGCACAGGACCAGCTCTCAGGTGCTCTTTCGCGATTGCTTGTTGTTGCAGAAAATTATCCTCAGCTTAAAGCAAACGAGGGTTTCCTTTCTCTTCAAACACAGCTTGAAGGTACAGAAAACCGCATTTCCGTTGAAAGAAAGAAATTTAACGAGTCGGTTCAGGTGTATAATACAAAAATCAAAAGTTTTCCTACGTTAATTACAGCAAAGATCTTTGGTTTTAAAGACAAACAGTATTTCAAATCGGCACCCGGAACTGAAAAACCACCAGATGTGAATTTTGACTTCAATAAAAAATAGTTTTAAAAACAAATATTATCAAATTTATTAAAAAATCTGATTGTATATATTATACAATCAGATTTAAAATTTTTTAATTTTATATAACGATGCAAGCAGTAATAATGGCAGGCGGGTTTGGCACAAGATTAAGACCATTAACTTCCAATATCCCAAAGCCAATGACACCTTTATTAAACAAGCCCATCATTGAGCATATTATCGGCTTATTAAAAAATCATAATATAACAGACCTGATATTGATATTATATCACCAGTCAGAAATAATAAGAAATTATTTTAAAGACGGCTCGGAGTTTGGAGTAAAAATTCAGTATGTAAAGCCCGATGCTGATTACGGAACAGCAGGCGCGGTGCACTGTGCTCATCCTTATATTAAAGACAGGTTTATTATAATAAGCGGTGATGTAGTAACTGATATGGATATAACCCGTGCTATTAATTTTCATATTAAAAAGGGTTCTCTTTCCACTATTGTACTTACACATGCAAAAAACCCGCTGCAATTCGGAATTGTATTAACCGATAAAGACGGAAAAATAAATAAATTTTATGAAAAACCAACCTGGAGTGAAGTTTTCAGCGATACCATTAATACAGGAATATATATTCTTGAAAAACAGGCACTTGAGATAATACCAATTGCCCGTCCTTCTAATAAACAGGATATAGATTTTTCAAAAGATTTCTTTCCTTATCTCCTGCATAATCATCTGCCCTTGTATGGTTTTGCGGAATATGGTTACTGGAAAGATGTCGGCAGCCTGGAAGATTATATATCAACAAACCTAGACGCATTAAAAGGCAGGGTAAAGCTTGCATCACTAAAAGATGCCGCAAAAAACAGTAATGTAATAGGAAAGAATTGTAAAATTGCAAAAACCGCTGAACTTATTAACACGGTGATAGGAAACAACTGCTCGATCGGACAGAATGTCAGGTTAAGAAATTGTGTGCTCTGGGATAATGTAACAATTGAAGATAATTGTAAGCTGACAAATGATGTTTTATGCAATGATGTAAAGATAAAACAAAATTCGCACATCCAGGATAATGTATTTATAGGAGATAAAGTAGTAGTTGGAAGCAATGTACTGATTAAGTCTGATATAAAAATTTGGCCGCAAAAAGTAATTGACGGGAACTCTGTAGTCCAAAAAAATCTTATCTGGGAAGACAGGTGGAAAGATTCTCTATACACCGATTCCCGAATAACAGGATTAGCAAATATTGAGATAACGCCGGAATTCGCTGCAAAGCTGGGAATGATTTTCGGCATTTATGCCGGTATCAAAAGCAGGATAATTGTATCAAGAGACACTGATAATTTATCAAGAATGATAAAAGGTGCAATCATGAGCGGGTTAATGTCCAGCGGAATAATAGTGATTGATTTGCAGACAACCCCAATCCCCATAGTAAGACAGGAATTAAAGGCAGGAAAAGGCTCGGGCGGTATTTTTGTTCGAAAATCCCCGTTCGATGCATCAAAATGTGATATTATTTTTTTCGATTCCACCGGTAAGGATCTTTCAAGTACCAAGACAAAAACAATTGAAAAAATGTTTTTTTCTGAAGATCACAGACCTGTTCCTTTTCAGAATATTGGTTCTATGGTATTTCCTGAAAGAACCTATGAGAGCTATAAGGCTCATTTCATGGCAAATATTAATAAGGAGCTTATAAATAAAAGAAGATTTAAAGTCGTAATAAATTATTCTCATGGAATTACTTCTTCAATATTCCCTCTGATACTGGGCGATTTTAATCTTGAAATGGTCTCGCTGGATACGCATTTAAATCCGTTAAAACAAACGAGAACGCTTGAAGAATTTAACAATGCGCTTAAACAACTTTCTTATATTGCAACATCATTAAAATATGATGCAGGGTTCCTTATAGATGCCGGCGGCGAAAAGATATTTATGGTCGATGATTCAGGTAAGCTGATAAATTCGGACAGGTTCTTAAGCATTATTATAAATTTGTATCTGAGCTTAAATCCGTCAGTTAAAAAAATTGCAGTGCCAATACAGGCATCAAGTGAGATTGATATGGTTGCAAGCAGGTACGGAACTGAGATAATCCGTGTTAAAGATTCACATTTTGCTATGATGAACGCCTCGGAACAACCGGATATCGACTTAGTCGGCGGTACAAAAGGAGGTGTAATATTTCCTAAATTCCTTTTTGCAACAGATGGTATGTTTTCAATAATCAAAATACTAGAGATGCTGGCAGCTTCAGGGAAAAGTTTAAGCCAGATAGATAAGGAAACTCCTAAGCTCTTTATGGCTAAAAATAATATTTACTGTTCAAAAGAGCAAAAAGGAAAGATAATGAGAAAGCTTGTAGAGGAATCCGAAGGTACAAAACGGGATTTAATTGACGGAATAAAAATTCATTTTGATCATAACAAATGGGTGCTTTGCATACCAGACAGCGAAAGAGAAATTTTCCATGTAAATGCAGAAGGAAAAACCCGTAAAACCGCTGAGAAACTTGTAAAAGAATATTCAAACAAAATAAATTACTACAGGGATAATTTATAATAATTGAAAAAAAACCATTACATTTTAATTCTTTTATGCACTTAATGCCATAAATGGAAAAAATTTTTACCAATTATAACGGCACCAGAAATAATGGCAATAACTTAAGTCAGCATAAATTCGATTACAAGTATTCGGAAGCACTTATTACTGGTAGTATTGCAATTTCCTTAAGAACAAAAGTTCTTGCTTTTTCTATCTTTCTTTATTACTTCATTGAAAATGGAACACTCGGGCTGTTCTCTGAAAAATCTTATATGGTTTTCCGGGGTATGCGGCTATCGGACTTAATTTTATATGCTCTGGTTGGATATACTGCCTTTTGCTTTAGAGAATATCAAGACCTGTTCAAAAGCAAGATTTTTCTTATGGTCAAGATTTTCCTTTTATATCTTGTTTTGGAATTTTTTATAAGTGCCATCAGATATAAGTTCAATATAATTGAATATTTTTTCCGTTTAAAAGGTGTATGGTCTTCTTTCCTTATCTTTCCTTTTATGTTATTGATAAAAAGAGACGGGCTTGTGTTTCTTGCGAAATTAATATTTCCTGTAGCAATAGTTTCAAATATTTTATATATAATGACTGCTTTGACAGGAAATCTTTATTTACCTGATGTAACTATCATATTACAACGCCTGCCGGGAGATATGGAAGTATTCCGGGTATTCGGCGGAACATTCTTCGGTGAACTCTTCTTATTTGGATTTATTTACTATTGGATGTGCAGGAAATTCAGATGGTATCAATTATTTTTAGTTATATTTTTTTCCATACCGCATATACTTGCTTTTGGACGAGGTGCATGGACCAATATAGTATTTACAATTTTTGTTATAATATTTCTGCAATTCTTAAAGAAAAAGAATTTCAGAATAATTTTCAGGCAAGGTATTATTATTACACTGTTGGCAATTGCACTTATTATATGCTTTATAAAATTTGTTCCCCGTTCAGATTACTATATTGATGCTTTGGGTGAAAGGATTTTACAGGGCAAAGATGATGTTACTTATGGCGAAGGCACATATGGCACAAGACTTGACCTTCAAAACGGTTCACTTGTAAACTTATGGTATAACAGTAACTGGTTCCTCGGTATTGGAATGCATCCCATGTGGGTTAACAGACCTGAAACAAGGGAAGAGCAAGTATATTACGGTGCTTTTTCCGATGTCGCCTGGCCTAGTGTTCTTGCAGCATATGGCTTGATTGGATTAGGACTTGCAATTTCAATACAATTTAAATATATCAAAACAGCTTACAAGCTGCTTAAGAAGATAAAGGAAAATAATATTTATACACTTATATTAACTATAATGTTTGCGAAAATGGTATTTGATACTTTTATATCGTATTCCTTTTTGTTTACCAGCATTTCATTATGGGGATTATATTTGTCACTCAATTTCTATTTTCCTGCTTTTATATACCTGTATGAAAAACATAAAACTGATGAAAAAAATATTAACGAGCCAAATATCATTTTAAAAGACAGGTATAAACACAAATATAAATACGCAAATAATAAATCAATTCAATAAGAAATTTTTTTGGCTAAAATTGCTGTAAATAATCTAAGAGCTGTAAGGAACCAGCTTAACAAACCGGTCAGAGACGATAAGGCAAGCATATTTCTTAAAAGTTCTTTCGTAACCCCCAAAGCTAAAATTTTAGCCTGGTTTTTCTTTCTGGCATTTTTCTTCGAGAGCGGAACAATTGGACTGCTTCCGCAGCAGTTTTATTTCGTTTACAGGAATATCAGGATATCAGATTTAATTTTCTATAGCCTTATAGTTTACTCGCTGCTTAACTCAAAGGAATTTTACGTTTATTATAAAAGCAAAGTGCTTTTAATATTTAAGATATTGGCAGTATTTTTTATATTTGAGTTTATTGTAAGTTCAATATCATACAATTATAGTTTTATAGAATATTTCTTCCGGTTGAAATTTCTTTGGAGCTCTTTCCTCATATTTCCATTTCTGCTCCTGTTAAAAAGAAATGGTTTATGGTATTTGATAAAATTGATTATTCCTGTTGCAGTTGTTTCAAATATATTGTACATAATGACAGCATTAACAGGGCGTCCATTTTTACCGGATGTAGTTATAGCACTCCAGGATCTGCCCGGAGGACTTCAGGTTTACCGTGTATTTGGAGGTACATTTTGGGGAGAATATATTTTCCTCGGAATTATATATTACTGGGTTACAAATAAATTTAAGATGTACCTGCTGGCTCCGGTTATCCTTTTTTCATTACCCCATATTCTTGCATTCGGAAGAGGTGCCTGGATACACATGCTTTTTATTATTGTATTAATTTTTATCTGGAATATTTACAGAAAAAAGAATTTCAAAGTCTTTATTCGTCAGACCATAATTATAATAATATTCGGAGCAACAGTTTCGTTTGTTTTTTCAAAAGTTATCCCGGAATCCAATTATATTTATGAAGCTTTGGAAGCAAGAATAGAACAGGGCAAAGATGATTATGTTTATGACAAAGGAACATATGGAAGCCGTATGACAGCTTTAGCAGCACTCATAGAACTCTGGGAAAAAAGTAATTTGTTGTTTGGTGTTGGAATGCATCCTATGTGGGTAGTAAAAGCTCTTACAGTTGAAGAATCTTATTATGGCTGGGGATTTTCCGATATTAAATGGGCAGGAATACTGGCCGGGTACGGCCTGGTTGGGTTTGCATTGATCTTATTTTATCAAATCCAATATATTTATGCAACTACAAAAATTATGATTAAATATAAGACAGGCAATCTGTTTATATTTTTTATAATAATGTTTTTTTCTTCATTAATTTTCGACTCTGTTTTTAATTATAATTATAACCTTGTAACATTTGCAGTAAATGGCATCACTCCAACTATATCTTTTCTATCAGCTGTAACTGTATACTTGTTTGAAGAACTAAAAACGCAGAATGAAGAAAAAAGCTAATTTGTTATATGAATTTTCGCATCAGGAAAAAGTTTATTAGGTCCGGGAATATTATACAAATTGCCAAGCAGTCTACAGCCTAAAAATCCGATATATTGCCTGTAAATAAAGAAAGGGAACGGTGTATTGAAAGCCGGTGTATTGGCAACTTCAAGTTCCGGTTCTATAGTAATAAAATATCTATAATAGCCTGCTGCTAAACTAACAATATCCGGTTTTCCATTACCCGGACATCCGGGTTGAACCCAATCCTGCCCCGGAAAATTAAAGCCGGCATTCGGGCCTGCACATGGTCCCGTCCCATCTAAATCCGGAGCTGCAGGGTTATAAAATCTGCCCGCCGAATAATAAATTGGATTGGATGGTGATGAACTATCTGCTACCCATGCTTCATATACCCAGCCGTTTCCGGGAATAAGTGATATGCTTGGGTCCAGGCCTGAAGCATCACCTGCAACATTTGAAAGCCAGATACCCTTTAAACATTCAGGTTCAGCGGCTCCTGTAGTAGGTGTCTGTATAGTAAAATGCCCGGTCCAAACTGTGTAAAGATTTCTTCCGCCCGCGTCCAAAGCTAATGCATCTCCAATATATAAAGAACCATATACGCTGTCCTGGTTTGCACCAACCGGACCGGTAATAATTTTTGCTGAACTTGGAGCGAAATTTACATTTAAATTTTCTATAGATACAACTACATAATTTGCCCAGGAAAGTTTGGTGGTATCGCCATTGTACGTGAAGGTCATAGGCTGTCCGTTTAGATCAACCATACTCTTCCCATCCGGTCCAATGTTAAATTTTCCTAATGAATACCATGATTGAATACCTGAACTATCAAGCCGGAGCCATAGTTCATACACTCCGTCAACATTGGGATTTAAAGGCAATAAATTCTTTTGTGTAAATGTAATGATTCCATTTTGATGAACTAAATGGTTAACACCCGAATCATCACAAGACGATAAAAGAAATGCAGTAATTATTGTGAATATCACTACTCCAAAGTAGTTCTTTTTCATAGTAAATTGGTTATATTACTTTAAAACTATGAATAGCTAATAATAACTGCAAGTCTTTTTTTTTGCTTAAAAATAATTGTTAAATTTTTAAAATCCTTTTTTTTAAAAATTGAATGTGTTATTTTTTTAAATAAATAACACATTTAGTTCATTTTTTTATTAAAAATTTCAAAATACTTGCAAAAATCCTCGTTTTTAAAAGTTTTTTAATGCAAGTTTGCCAATATGAATTTCAATACCGGAATAGTAATATTCAATCCATTTGCTTTTGGCGGCTCACCTAAAAGATTCGCAAATCTTTTTAAAAATTTGAATAATAAATACCCGGGCAGGTTTTATTTGTTTATTGATTACAACTTATACCACCAGCTAAAAGAAATAATACCTGATATGCCTTTTGATGATATTTATATTATTAACTTAGAAGGTAAACAGCTTCCGACAAAAGAAGCTAATACCGGGAAAAAATATATAGGTCTGCTGCCCGACCCGCTGGTGATAGATAAACAACATTCTGTTCTGCGGAAAATTTACTGGTTTTATAAAAATAAAACTCAACAAAGGAATATATTTTACCAGTTAGAGTATTACAGAAAAAAACTTGATATAAAAGTGTTTAATGGTGTTTTCTCAGGTGTTTTACCTTTGGTTTTTTATTTGAAGAAAGAAGCACGTAAAGCAGCAGTCGTTTTTTCGGATATGGACAGCTGGTTCTCGGATGTTCACAGTGACATGAATAAGCTGTGGTATAGAAAGTACTATTCTTTTAATTATGCACTAGAAAATGCAGATGTAATTGATTTTTTAAGCCCGTACATTCTTGAAGGTGTAAAACAGAGGAATGTTAAGGTTAAAGAAGAATCAGTAGAAATTGCACCGTGTTCTTTTATAGATTATTCGAAATGCAAAGTAGAAGAAAAAGAAAAAATTGAAATTGCTTTTTGCGGAAGGTTGGAGCCGGATAAAAACCCTATGCTTTATCTTGAGGCGGCAAAAATTATTCATAAAAAATACCCTGAAGCTAAATTCCATTTATTTGGCGAAGGAAGCCTTGAAGCTGATGTTAAAGAATTCATAGTGAAAAATAGTCTGCAGGATTGTGTGAATTTCCGGTTTCATAATAACCCTCCCGAAATATTCAGCAGAACGGGTGTATTTGTAAGCTTACAGACCCACACAAATTATCCTTCACAAAGCGTGCTTGAGGCGATGGCGTGCGGCAATGCAATTATTGCAAGCAGCAGGGGAGATACTGAATTATTTATCAATCCGGAAAATGGAGTTCTTGTAGAGCTAAATGTAAATGATGTTGTATCAGCGCTGGAGAAATTGATAGAAAACTGGGGAAAAACAAAAGAAATGGGCTTGTATGCAAGGGAATATGCTAAACAAAACCATACTATTGATAAAGTATTGGAATATTATACCGGCCTTTACAAAAAAGCTTATCATAAGGTATTTAACATCCAATGAAAAAAGTTGGCGTAATACTTGTTGTTTACAATCAGAAAGATAATTTAAGACCACTCTATGAATCATTATGCAAACAAAGCTATAAAAACTTTACAGTTTATTTTATAGATAACAAATCGACGGACGGCTCATACGGGAGATCAATAGAACTAAATCAGCAATTTAATCTTGATATAAAATATATTTCACCGGGCTGCAATATGGGTTTTGCAAAAGGAAATAATATTGGTGCAGAAGAAGCAGTAAAGGATAAATGTGAATATTTATTTATACTTAATAATGATATAGAACTTGATGAAGATTGCCTTAAAAATTTAATTGAACTTGCAAATCAGGATGAAAAGACTGCAATAACTTCACCAATCATATTTTACGGTCCAATGGGGTGTGCTGAAAATGTAATACAGGAATACGGAAGCAGGGTAAACTTTCATTCATATCATATACACAGGAATTATCCCCGGAAAGTATTTGAAAAAAATAATGATAAAATTCCCGGAACAATGAATGTCAATTTTGTTTCAGGCGGCGCATTGCTGATTAAATCATCCGTTTATAAAAAAATTGGTTTGTGGGAAGAACGTTATTTTGCTTATGGTGATGAGATAGACCTGATGAAAAGAATTAAAGAGGCTGGGTTTATAGTTAAAGTGACAAAAAAAGCAAAGCTCTGGCATAACCATAAATGGGATAAGGATAATAAATGGGGATACTATTTTGAATATTATATGATAGAAAGAAATAAGTTTTTATATTACCACAAGTGTAAATATTATTTCTCACTATTTTTTACGGCAATTGGTGACATTTTGAAATTCCCGTGGAGACTGCTTTGGTTCAAAAAAGTGTGTGATTTTAAGCTGGGTTATTATTATCTCGCAGGTTTATTTGACGGATTGAAGAATAAAGGCGGAAAGCCTGATTTAATCAATGACTAAATAATAAAAAGAGACTGTAAAAACAGTAGTTTCTTTAATTATTATTTATAGGTATTATTTTTGAATAAAAATGCTTGATAATTTTCAATATAATTGTATATTCTTAACGTTTTGTAAATTTGATTAACTTACCCATTATACATTTCGACTGTAAGCATTTTGAAGGTGACAGACCATGTGCTCCAAATAAGCTCTACAGTGTTTTTTGTGAAGGATGCCTGTACTATGAAAAAGATTCCGGCAGAACCGGAGAATTTCCTGATATAGAAAATCACAAAACAAAAGAATTTAACAAAGATAATATTGAAATTATTATTGTAAAGCTGGATGCTGTTGGCGACGTGCTCAGAACTACTTCAATTCTGCCTTCTTTAAAAAAGAAATACAGTAATTCAAATATTACATGGATAACTAAAAGAAAATCATTCCCTGTCTTAAATGGTAATAAGTTAATTAACAATATATTTTTTGTTGAAGATAACCTGCAAAGCATTTATGACCGTGAATTTGATATTTCAATAAATCTTGACAGCGGTAAAGACAGTTGTGCTATTATGAATAATATAAATGCAGGTGAAAGATTTGGTTATTATTTGGTGAATAATATTCCTTATCCCATTAACAATCTTGCCAATGAATGGTATTTGATGGGTGTTAATGATAACTTCAAAAAGGGAAATAAAAAAACATATCACCAGATAATACATGAGATATGCGGATTTGAATACAACAATACATCACCTTCTTTAAACCTTAACGATGAAAGAAAAAACCGTGCCGATGAAATAAAAAATAAAGAAGGTATCTCCGGTTTTAGGGAATTTGTACTGATAAATCTTGGAGGCGGAAACAGGTGGCAGTATAAAAAATGGACGAAAGAAGGATATGCTGAATTAATAAATAAGCTGTCTGAAAATAAAGAAAAAGCAGTTGGTGTTGTTGCAGGCTATGAAGATAAGAATTTTTATGAAGAAGTACTTTCATGTTTGAATACAAAAGATAATATTATTAAACTTGGATTTAACAATTCAACAGATGATTTCATAAGTATAATTTCACTTGCAGATAAGATTTTCACATCCGATTCACTGGGATTCCATATAGCAAATGCCTTGTGCAAATATGCAGTTGTTATAGTTGGTCCTACATCATATACCGAGCTTGATGTTTTCGGGAACGGTGAAATAATCTACAGCAATAAAGTAGATTGCCTTGTATGCTACCTTAACAAATGTGATAAAGCTGTTACATGTATGAACACAATTTCAGCAGATAGAATTTTGCCATTATTAAATTGAAAATAGTTTACGTTACACACGAAAGCTTTATTGACCATAGTTATACAATTGTTTCCGGTCTAAGGAAAATGCTGGATATGTTTGTTTTCATCCAGGCAAAGGAAGAAAATGATGAAATAAAAAAGTGGTGTGAAAAGTTCGGTGCTGTTTTTGTAAAACGTACAAGATACAGAAATCCGTTTTCGTTATTTACGGAACTAAGCTTTCTCCTGAAAATTAAAAAGCTGAAAGCGGATAATGTTTGGTTCAATACTTTAACATTATACCAGATACTCATAGTAAAGTTCTTATTAAAAGATTTTCTTGTTAATATTCACGATGTTGACCCTCACCCGGACAGCAAAGATTATCATGCGAAATTCACGCAATGGCTGACATACAAGCTGCTGAAAAAAAGACTGTGTGTTGTCAGCAAAACACAGGCAAGCTTGTTCAAAGTACTGCACGGGTTTGAACCAAAAGTTTTCCGGCTTCCAATAATTAATTATTACACGGAGACCGGAAGATGTGACGGGAAACCGGTAATTGATAATAAAGTAAAATTTTTCTTCTTTGGGTCAATTGAACCATATAAAGGAATTGAAACACTGCTTGATGCTGCAGAAATACTTGAAAAGAAAAATATTGAGTACTGTATTAATATTTATGGGAAATTAAAATATAACCGGGAAATTCTTTCTGAAAAAATAAAAAATCTGAAGAACATTAAGCATGAAAATAAATTCATAGATTACAGGGATATACACTCAATATATTCAAAAAATAATGTACTGGTTCTGCCTTACAAACAGGTAACACAATGCGGTCCGCTGCTGATCGGGTATAGTGAAATTGTTCCTTCTGTTTGCAATGACTTACTGGGATTCAGGGAATATGTTGATGATGGAAAGTCGGGATTTTTCTACAATGGTACTGCAAAAGATTTAGCTAATAAAATAGAATTTATTATTCTTAACTTTGCAGTAATAAGTGAAATGAAGAACTACATTTCATCGGCAATAAAAAACAAGCTTTCAATTGATGCACTTGCTGATGAATATATTTCAAATTTAAAAAATTAAGCAATGAAGGTTTTAGTAACCGGCGGTTCGGGATTTATCGGCTCACATCTTGTTGATGTTTTAAATGAGCAGGGAATTGATGTAACAATTTATGACCTTGATGCTCCGCGGTATAACCAGAAATGCGGATATGTGAGAGGTGACGTAAATGACCTCTCAAGAATTACATCAGTTACAATTGGGTTTGATTATATATACCATCTTGCGGCAGAAGCAAATGTGAACAGGTTTTATGAAAGCCCGTATTATTCAAATTTAATTACATCCAATTCAACATTGAATGTTCTTGAGTGTGCAAGAAGAAATAACATTAAGCGTGTTCTGCTTGCATCAACTGAATGGATATACGGAAGCATAATCGGCGATGAAAATGACCGGATAACCGAAGAAACTCTTTATGCTCAAAATCCGGACCACCTTTACACTTCATCAAAAATTGCATCGGAGTTATTCTGCAAAAATTACAAAACATTGTACGGTGTAAATTATACTATCATGCGGTATGGCATTCCTTTCGGTGAAAGAGCAAGGGCAGAAACCGTAACACCAATTTTTATTAACAAGATACTGAACAATGACGAGATAACAATTCATGGAGACGGCAGCCAGACAAGACAGTTTATCTATGTAAAAGACCTTGCCGAAGGCAATGCCGCATGCTTAAAGCAGGAAGGTGAAAACCAAATATTTAATATAAACGGGTGCGAGAAAATTTCGGTAATACAGATAGTAACAACGCTTGAAGAGATTTTAAACAAAAAAGCAAAAGTAAAATTCATAGAAGACAGGAAGGGAAATTACACAGGAAGAATTATTTCATCCGAAAAAGCAAAGAAGCTGCTGGGGTGGGAACAGAAAGTTAGCTACAGGGACGCAATGGAAAGATATGTGAAAGGGATTTTAAAATAATAAAGATATGAAAAATACAGTTTTAGTTATTGGCGGAGCAGGATATCTTGGTTCTGTATTGGTAGATAAACTGCTGGAAAGAAAATACCCGGTTACAATACTGGACAGTTTCATCTACGGCAAGCGTTCAATTGAAAAATATTGTAACGATAGCAGGGTTGAAATAGTTGAAGGCGATATTAGAAATATCGAATTAGTAAATGCAGTAATGAACAATGCTTCAAGTGTTATTTTGCTAGCGGCAGTTGTAGGTGACCCTGCTTCAGCATCACGTCCCGAACAGACGGTTGAAACAAATTATCTTGCATCACAGATGATTGCATCAGCATGCAGGCTGAAAGGGAAAAACCGTTTCATATATGCATCGACATGCAGTGTATATGGAATTGGAAATAAAACACTTGATGAATCGGCGCCGTTAAATCCTGTTTCACTTTATGCCAAAACTAAAATTTCATCCGAACAAAGTATACTGCAGCTGGTTGATAATAATTTTTCTCCCACTATAATGAGGATGTCAACATTGTATGGTTTCTCTCCGCGTATGAGATTTGACCTGGTTGTAAATACAATGACAATGACAGCGTATGCCGAAAACAGGATAAACGTTTTTGGCGGTGAACAATGGAGACCTTTAATGCATGTGAAAGATGCTGCCGATGCATACATCAAAGTGCTTGAAGCAGATATTGACATTATAAAAGGTAAAGTCTATAATGTTGGTTCGGAGGAACAAAATTACAAAATAAAAGAAGTATCTGAAATAATCGGCAAGACGATAAGTAAATCTGCCGGAAGAGACGTACCCGTAAACATAGAAAAAACAAGCATGGACGCGCGTGATTACCGGGTATCATTTAAGAAGATACGGGATGAGCTAAATTTTCATGTCACCCATACAATAGACGAAGCCGCAAAAGAAATTTACGATTCACTTAAATCAGGTATTATAAAAGACCCAAAACAGAAAGTATATTATAACCATTATTTTGATGCAAGTGAAGATTTGATTGGATGAGACCAGCCATTCCCCTGCTTGCAGCAGGCAGGCACGAAAGTGGGGGTTATCATCTGGGTTATGCCAGCAATGATACAAGATTGAAATATTGGATTTTTTTTGAAAAGAATAAATTTTAACATTAAAGAGATTACCACTTCTGTGGGAACAGGTAAATTAATATGAAATTCTCAATTGGTTTTGATAAAAGGGACTTGCCGAAAGTCCATAAAGCATTTGATAAAATTATTGAATCAAAAAAATGGACAGAAGGATATTATACAGAGTTATTCGAATCCAAATGGTGTGAGTATAATAATCTTGATTCAGTTTCATTTTCAAGCTGGAGCGGAGCGGCCATGGCGGCAATGGAGTTCTTCGGCTTAAAAGGAAAGACTGTTTTATGCCCATCAAATACATTTATGGCAACACCTTTTGCAATACTTAACGCAGGTGCTGAAGTGCAGTTTGTCGATTGCAACCGCTTTGACCTTTGCATGAGCTATGATGACATGGTTTCAAAAGCAGAGAAATATAAACCTGCCGCAGTTTGGGTTGTGCATATCGGCGGGCACATTGCTTTCGATGTTGAAAAGATTGCCAACTACTGCAAAAAGAATAATATTATACTGCTTGAAGACTGCGCTCACTCACATGGAGCATCATGGAACGGTAAGAAAACAGGCGAATGGGGTGATGCAGGGTTTTATTCCTTTTATGCTACTAAAACAATTACCACAGGAGAAGGCGGAATGCTCGTTTCAAAAAATAAAGATTTAATCGAGTTTGCAAAAAAATACCGGAACTACGGCAAGTTTGATTATAAGGTTCACGGTTTAAATTTCCGCGTAACAGAATTTTCAGCTGCAATTGGAGCAATTCAGGTTGACAGGCTAAAAGATATTATTGACTTTAAAAATGATTATGCACGCAAGCTCGACCTGAAGTATCAAAACAGAATTAAGCTTCCTGATGGAATGATATCGGGGTATTATAAATATATCGTATTCGAAGAAGCAGAAAAATCCAACGGAAAAGTATATGAAGAGCAATGCCACAGGATATTGAATCATAATATTGAGCTGCCAAACTCCGATTGGGTATCAAAGAACCACTGGTGCGTTCCGATTTATTATAATCCTTAGGTATCTATAGCTTGATGAATTTGTCAGGAAACACGCTATGACGTATTAAAATAAAGGCTGTAATTTTTGTTAATTTCCAACAATTAAATAATTGGATGAGTTTATTTAAAGTAACTGCATTGAGAGAGAAATTTCCTCCGTTAATTTTTCATATTATTTATTTTCTTTTCGCAGTAACCTTTTGCTTCCTGTTTTATTTAAAAGTTGTAAAGGCAGCCGATTTTGGTTCACAAACGGGAATAAATGCAGTACTTTCTTTTGATACAGTAAGGCCCTTCCAATACCGGCTTCTTGTCCCGTTTTTGATAAAACTCTTTTCGCCCCTTCATTTTATTCCGTTTAAAGCACTGTTCATGGTTTACAGCGTTGCAGTGGTATATTTAATTATCCTGGCATATTATTACATACTGACCGAATATTTTGAAAATAATCTTATCAATGCACTGCTTGCACCTTTTATTATTTACCCGATGATATGGAACTATATACTTGTTAATGATACATTCCAGTATTATGATTTTACTGCTATACTACTTTTTACAATGGGTTTGTATTTTATATTAAAGGATAATTTTAAAGCGCTTTTAATAATTTTTATTATTGGTCTTATTAATAAAGAGACAATAGTATATTTAATATTTGCATATTTATTATTTAACTACAAATCTGTTTTCACAAAAAAGATAATCCTGAATACGGTTATTCTTGGAGTTTTATTTATTGCTGTAAAGATTGCATTGTATTTTTTATTCCTTGCAAATCCTGGCGCACCTGTTGAATGGGGTTATTTAAAGAATATACAAACCATATCAACAATATGGAAAAACCAAATTGCGGCAAAAGATATTTTGTTTAGCTTTGGCGGACTTTATATTTTTGCCATATTGCTTTTTATTACGGGTAAGTGGAAAAATTTTTACGGCGCAGAATTAAAAGGAAAGTTAATGATAAATCTTGTCATAATTCCTTTCATAATTGTTGCAGCATTTACATCATATTTCGAAGAAGTCAGAGTTTACACGGAATTGATACCATTGTTTACAACACTATTTTTAATTTATCTGAGTTCAGCAAAAAAAGTACCTATTCATTATATTGGAAGACACGGCACCGGATGATGGTATCTTCAAGTATACAGATAGTGCGTTTTCATACATTTTTAATTAAATTTGCATAAAATAAGCTTTTCCGGTGATAACTTTTACCTTGCAGCAAAACAGAAAACAATTTACTTTTAACGAAATCATAAAAAAATCTTATCTTTTTTAAATATCTAAAGGCAGCAATTGAATAAAATTTTAGTAAACGGAGGCGGTGGATACCTTGGCAGTGTGCTTGTACCAAAGCTTCTGGCACAGGGATATTCTGTCCGCGTATTAGACACTTTTTATTTTGGCAATTTTTTACCATTTGATGCAGAAAACCTGGAAATAATAAAAGGCGATATCCGCAATGAAAAGACTATTGTTGAAAGCTTAACAGGAATTGACAAGGTTATTAATTTAGCATGTTTATCCAACGATCCGTCTTCTGATATTGACCCTGAACTTACAAGGGATATCAATTACACTGCAAACAAAAATGTAATAAGGATTGCTCATGAAATAGGCGTTAAGCGATTTATTTATGCCAGCTCAAGCAGTGTTTATGGTTTAAAATCAGAAGAGAATGTGACCGAAGACCTGCCGGTAGAACCTATTTCATTATATTCCGAGTTGAAAGCGCGTGTTGAAAACTATCTGCTTTCAATAAAGGATGATAATTTTACGGCAACTGCTGTAAGAAGTGCTACAATCTGTGGCTATTCACCAAGAATGCGGCTTGACCTTCTGGTAAACATTCTGACCGTCTCTGCTCTTGCAAACGGAAGGATTACTATTGATGGCGGTGACCAGGTGAGGGCAAATATTCATATCGGCGATATCAGCAATTTTTATATGATGCTCTTAGATGCAGAACATTCATTGATTCACAATGAAGCGTTTAATATCAGTGATTCCAATTCAACAGTAATTGATATGGCGAACAAAGTACAGTCGCTTATTAAATGCAAAATAGAATTTTCCGAAAAGATGGACCCGAGGTCATATAAGCTTAATGACGATAAAGCAAGAAGAGTATTGAATTTTAAGAATTGTTATTCCATTGAAAAAGCCATCCTTGATATAAAGAGAAGCTTCTTTGAAGGAAGAATCAGGATAGATGATGTCAATTGCTATAACATAAAGAAGCTTTTATTATTAAGCTTGCCATTTTTAAAAACGTATTAGTATGTTTATTTCATTTGTAATAGCCATATACAATGAGCAGGAAACAATCCGCGAGCTTTACAGGCGGCTGAAAAATGTTATTATTGAGCAGGGCTATAACTGTGAAATAATATTTATTAATGACGGAAGCTCCGATAACTCCCTAAATATCCTCAAAGACCTGCTCAGGCATGGTGAAGATATCATAATAATAGAGATGTCCAATAATTTCGGCCAAATTGCAGCATTTTCAGCAGGTTTTACACAAGCAAAAGGAGATTTGATTGTTACATTAGATGCCGACCTGCAGAACTTTCCCGAGGATGTTCCTTTGCTGATTGAAAAAATTAATGAGGGTTACTCATTGGTTGGCGGCATAAGAAAAGCACGCCGGGATACATTAAGAAGAAAGATTGTCGGCAATATTGCCAATTACCTGAACTTCGTGCTAACCAAAGTAAAGGTTCAGGATATTGGGTGCTCAATAAAGGCATACAGACGGCATATTGTTGAAGGTCTCAGGTCACCGGCAGGAATAATAAAATTCAATGCTGTTGCAGCCTTTTCACTTACAAAAGATGTGATAGAAATTCCTGTACGCCACGCTAACAGGGCATTTGGCAAATCGAAATGGAACTTCCTTTCAATGTTTCAGCATAACCTTGATATCTGGATCAGCAGCCACAACGTGATACCGCGTTTAATTGTCGCTATTGGTACCGCAGGATTTTTCTACGGATTTGTAATGTACCTCCTGTTCTTTACAGGTGTGTTTAAAGTATCAAATGCTATGTCTGCAGGCGGAGCAATATTGTTTTATGCATTTATTATTTTACTGCTCGGTATTATTGCAGAGGTTTGTATAAAGATACTGAAGGAATTCAGGGGAACGCTGCTCTACAATATTAAAAAGGTTTGGACGAAAGATAATGTCTGCTGAACAAAACACTCCAATACTTATAATCGGTGCAAGATTTGACGGACACGCAGGAGTCGTTGAAGGTATAATCAGCTCTTCAACCTGCTTCTCGGTCTTTGGCTACATAGATGATAACACATCGATGCACGAGAAAACATTCAAAGGAAAAAAAGTTTTAGGCGGCGGTAATATCCTTGAAGAAATCTACAGGCAAGGCTCTGTAAAACATGCAATTGTTGCCTTTGGCGATAATGACCTCCGCGAAAAATTCATTATTAAATTATCCGGAATAGGTTATGAGATCCCTAATATCATACATAAAAGCGTTATCATTGCTGGTGATTCGGTCATTGGGAAAGGCTGTGTGCTGGCTCCTGGATCTGTTATTATGAACGGCTGCAAAATAGGTGACGGTGTTACAATAAATACCGGGACAACTATTGACCACAATTGCATACTTGAGGGTTATGATAACATTTCTCCCGGTTCACACCTCTCGGGCAGGGTTCATATTGAGAAATATGTTTTTACCGGAACAGGAACCATCATAATACCTGATATAAGAGTCGGTCACCACTCTATTCTTGCCGCCGGATGTGTTGTAATAAGAGATGTTCCTCCATTTGATAAAGTTGCAGGTGTACCTGCTAAAAGTATAAAGAAAGATATTGGATAAAAATAAATTAAATATTGTAAAGCCTCTTTTCCCGGAAGTTGGAGAATTTATTAATGAGTTTGAGCAGTCACTGAAATCAGGACAGGTAACAAACAATTCTCCATGGGTACAGGAGTTTGAAAAAGCATTGGCTAAATACGCCGGTACAAAATACTGCTCTGCCATTGTAAACGGAGAAATGGCTTTGCTCTTACTTCTCAGGGCATTAAATATTAAAGGCAGCGTTTTAGTGCCTTCATATACTTTCAGCGGAACCGTTCATGCATTAATATGGAATAATCTTAAACCGGTTTTTGTTGATATAAATCCTGATACACTAACCATAGACCTTAACGACCTGAAATCAAAAATAAAACCTGATACATCGGCAATTCTTGCTGTTCCTATTTACGGGAATCCGTGTGATATAGAGGGGCTTGAAAAAATAGCAAATGAAAAAGGAATAAAATTATTATTTGATTCGGCTCCTGCTTTCGGTTCGCAGTATAAAGGCAAAAAGCTTGGCGGTTTCGGGCTGGCCGAGATATTCAGCTTTCATGCAACAAAAGTATATTCAACCATGGAAGGCGGAGCGGTCTTTACAAATGATGAAGAGCTTCATAAAAGGATTTGTGAACTCAGGAATTTCGGGCAGCATGCAGAGGCTGATTGCATAGATTACGGTTTAAACGGAAAAATGACCGAAATATGTGCACTTATTGGACTTAAAAATCTGCCTAAGCTTGATAAATGGGTGGAAAGAAGAAATGAACTTGTACATTATTTTGAAGAAAAGATAAAAGATATTCCGGGAATAAAGCCGCAGAAGGTACAGGAAGGTTCAATTTCAAATCATCTTTACCTTTATATATCTGTTGATAAAGAAAAATACGGCTTACACAGGGACGAACTTATTCCTCTATTCGAAAAAAACGGAATAATTGCAAGAAGGTTTTTCTGCAACCCGGTTCATAAAATGAAGTGCTATGGTGAATATTCACACATAAATTTACCTAATACAGAATATGCTTCGGCGAACGGTCTTTCATTACCACTGTATTCGGATATGTCTTTTAAAGAAATGGACAGGATAATAAAAGTTATAAGGGAAAAAACTGACTATAACACAATTGTAAGTTAATTCAACCGCAAAAAAATTATGCATAAAATTCAGGAAGGAAACAAACTGCAAAAAATGAATTTACAGGAAAAAGTTAAAAGTTTTTTCCCTTCGCTTTCAGTGTGCATATATTACATGATGTCTTCTTTGAGTTTTTGTTACATTTATTTCCATAAACAATTTTTTAATGTAACATTTTATGAGCAAAATACAGGCGGTATTTATTACATACTTTCACTTGAAGCCATAAAACCCAACCAGTTCAGACTGCTCATACCTTATTTATATAAAGCATTTAAAACTGTTTTTTTCTTTGTTCCCGATAAGGCAGCTTTTTTTATTATCATTGTTGTTATTACTTTTATTACATTAGTAATTTTTTATAATATCCTGAATGTTTATTTCGATAATAAGAAAATAAATCAGTGGCTTACTTTTATTTTATTTTACCCGATGTTATGGCAGTTTATGGTATTGAACCAGATTTTTGATTTTACTGATTTTGCAAATTTCTTTTTTATATTCGTTGGGTACTATTGTATTATCAAAAATTATAACAAAACACTGCTGCTGTTCTTTACACTTGGTACTTTTAATCATGATTCAATCGGTTTTCTTATAGTAATGTATGTACTGTTTAATATTAAAGATATTTTTAAGCAGAAAACAATATTCTATACCATTGCAATGGCTGCAATATTCATAATTGTTAAAAAAGTATTGGAAACCATCTTTGCATCTAATTTGGGTATATCATTCCGGCTTAATTACGAATATAATTACAACCAGTTTTTCGATATGCCAATGCATATTGTAGTGCGGAATGTATTTCTAACCTTCGGAGGATTACATCTTTTTGTTCTTTACTTTTTTATTTCAGGCAGATGGAAAAAATTTAATACAAAATACTTATATATTACATTTACCCTTATCCTTTATGTGATAATAATATTTCTGATACACACAACATTTGAAGCAAGGAATTATATGACAGCCATTCCGTTTATTATGATTTTATTCCTGCTTTTTTTCACCACCCAGAAAAATTCATTTTTAAAACCCGTGAAAGAGATACAACGGCAATAAATACAATCGATAATATTTTCGGACAATATTTATTCAAACCGCAAAATCCTTTATAACTCCAAAAGGGAAGATTTTTCAATCCTCTTTAAAAAATGCTGGAAAAAAATATTTCAACTTTAAACCGTTTAAAGTCGATATTTGTTGATTTTTTTAAAAAAACGCGGATTTTCATTTTTTTAATTCTTTATTAGTGTTAATTTTGTAAGAAGAAAAGTTTTTCTTTTTATTAAAGACACTATGAACAGGATATTAAAGCCCGGAAACGCTTTAACAAAATTTTTCATTAATTCTTCAAGTAGCCCGGTTCATTCATCCGGGTTATCCTTAGAAATTTACAAACAATTTTTGCATTTCAAAAAAATAAATCAAAATTACATAAAAAGGAGTCTCAATGGCTAAATATAAGATTGCCTGGTTACCCGGTGATGGTATAGGCATAGAAGTTCTGGAAGCTGCTAAAATAGTTTTAGACAAGTTAAACCTTGATGCAGAATATATTCATGGTGATATCGGGTGGGAATTCTGGTGCAAAGAAGGCGATGCATTTCCGGAGCGTACAATAGACCTGCTTAATAATGTTAATGCTGCAATGTTCGGGGCTATTACATCAAAACCCGTTAAAGCTGCTGAAGCCGAGTTAATTCCTGAACTAAAAGGAAAAGGGCTTGTTTACCGTTCACCAATTGTTCGTATGAGGCAATTGTTTGACCTTTATACATGTCTTCGCCCGATTAAAGCTTATCCGGGCAACCCGTTGAACTTCAAGGAAAATATTGATATAGTAGTATTCCGTGAGAACACTGAAGATTTATATTCGGGTGTTGAGTTTAATCCTGTTCCGGAAGAGCTAAGAGACCTTTTACTAAAAATATCAAAGCCATTTTCTGCTTTTAAAGATATTCCGTTAGACCGTTATGCAATATCGTGCAAAATAAATACAAAAAAGGGTTCAGAGAAAATTATTTGTGCCGCTTTCAACTTTGCTAAAAAATTCGGCAGGAAAAAAGTTACCGTTGTTCATAAGGCAAATGTTGTAAGGGCAACTGACGGATTATTTTTTGAAACAGCAAAAGAGATTGCAAAAGATTATCCCGGAATACAATTGGATGATGCAAACATCGATGCAATGACAATGTGGTTATTAAAGAACCCGTTTAATTATGATGTACTGGTTGCTCCGAATCTTTACGGAGATATAATTTCCGACCTTTGTGCACAGATGGTTGGAGGACTTGGATTTGGGTGTTCCGGTAATATCGGTGATAAGCTTGCTGTATTTGAGCCGACACATGGTTCTGCACCGAAATATTTCGGGCAATACAAAGTAAACCCGATAGCTACGATACTTGCAGCGAAAATGATGCTTGATTGGCTTGGTGAAAAAGATATGGCAGTTAAACTTGAAAACGCGGTTGCTGAAGTTATTAAAGAAGGTAAAGTAAGAACTTACGATATGGGCGGCAATAACAAAACTCTTGAAATGGCAAACGAAATAGCAAGTAAATTATAGAGTTCTGAGAGTTTGGGGAGTTCGAAGAGTTTAGAGTGTTTAGAGTGTTTAGAGTGTTTAGAGTGTTTAGAGTGTTTAGAGTGTTTAGAGTGTTTAGAGTGTTTAGAGTGTTTAGAGTGTTTAGAGTGTTTAGAGT
>Ga0105092_10000109_pt1 | contig 38164 bp, 30 predicted proteins | sample PPLLak2March2015_FD_87021 | JGI IMG/M metagenome (GOLD analysis project Ga0105092, IMG submission 87021) | Freshwater sediment microbial communities from Prairie Pothole Lake near Jamestown, North Dakota, USA - PPLs Lake P7 Core (1) Depth... | ecosystem: Environmental > Aquatic > Freshwater >... | reverse complement strand
GAGAATCCCAGTGAAGGCGGAGGCGTAGGCGTGACAAGGTGACAGGGTGACAAAGAAGGATGAAGGATGAAGGATGAAGGATGAAGGATGAGGGATGAAGGATGAGGGATGAGGGATGAAGAAAGAAGCGCCTCTGCTGCTCAGCTTTTCTTCATCCTTCATCCTTCATCCTTCATCCTTCATCCTTCTTTGTGACCCTGTCACCTTGTCAGCCTTCACCGCTGCTTCCACCGGCAGCGTCACTGCAAACGTCAGCCCACCCTCGTCATTCCGGCGAACGGCGATGCTGCCCCGGTGGTTGCGAACCAGCTGATAGGAAATGGAGAGCCCCAACCCGGTCCCATGCGGTTTCGTGGTGTAAAACGGGTCGAACACGTGGTCCAGATCGCCTGTCGGTTGGCCATTCCCGGTATCCGAAACTTCAATCAGGACACTGTCGTCCTCGGACTGATAGGAAGATCTCACCTCGAGCCTCCCTCCCTCGGGCATCGCCTGGATTCCGTTTAGCACGATATTGACCAGGACTTGCCTGATTTGGTCCGGGTCAAGATGCACAGGCGGAATCGATAGGTCGTGTTGGACCTCGAGCCCGATATGCGAACCCTCGGCTTCTTTCCTCAACAGCGTCAGCGTGGATTCAATCAAATCGCGCACGCAGACCGATTCCATTGACGGTTTGGCCGGGCGCGCGAATTTGAGGAACTCAGCGACAATCGTGTTCAAGCGGACGGTCTCTTCTTTGATGATGTCGACGAACTCTCTTTTCGGATGATCCGGCGGGAATTCGCTCTCGAGGATTTCGATTGACCCCTTGATTGAGCCAAGCGGGTTGCGGATCTCGTGCGCGACACCGGCACTCAGCTGCCCGAGCGCCGACAGGCGGTCAGCTTGCTTCAGCTGTTCAAACGTCTGCTGAATTTGCTCGTAGGCACGACGGAGTTCCTCGGTCGTCGATTGGAGCCTTTCCCGCTGCCGGCGCTCACGCGACGAAAGGAAACCGATCGTCACCGCAATCACATGATAGAGAATGATTTCCGCGTACTGGTTGAAGGCGTAGTTGGGGAGATGCCCCCAATGCGCCCTGATGTGATAAACGTACAAGGCACTCGTCAAAAGAGCAGCAAGCGCGCCGGCCAGCGGGCCGTACCAGAAGGCGGCCAGCAGGATCGGGATGTAGTAAACCCGCTGGTAAATCTCGTGGAGATACTGATACTTGACGCTCGTCCAATAATGGAAAGCGGAAATGACGACGATCAGGACCAGTATGGAACTGTACTTGACCCAGTCCCTCATCGATCTTTTCACTCAAACCGCTCCGTTCGTCCGGGAATCCTCTTTCAGTCCGAATTTCTGCATTCGGTAAATCAAGGTGTTGCGGGTAATACCAAGATAACGGGCCGCCTGGCTTTGGTTCCAGTTGTGGCGTCTCAACGCCTCATACAGGAGATTCCTCTCCAGTTCCTCGAGCGAAAACCCTTCCTCCGGCAACTTCATCACGACGTTCCCAAAACCCAGCGAGCGGTTTGAGCGCAGCAAGTGCGGGGGAACGTCGGACATCTCGATCGTGCCGGTCCTGTTGAAGACCACCATGCGTTCGATAATGTTCTCCAGCTCGCGCACATTTCCCGGCCAGTGGTAGGTTTGCATCTCGGACATCACCTCCGGCTGCACCACGACTTCTTTGCCGAATCGCTCGCGAAGCTTCTGAAGAGAATGGTGGACAAGCAGCGGGATGTCTTCGCGCCGGTCCCGCAAAGGCGGGAGAACCAAGGGAGCAACGGAGAGCCGATAGTACAGGTCTTCGCGGAACTTTCCCTCCGAGATCAACGCCTGCGGATCCTGGTTGGTCGCGGCGATAATCCGGACATCGACCTTCTTCGGCCGCGGATCCCCCACGATATCTATCTCTTTCTGCTGCAGCACTCTCAGCAGGCGCACCTGCATGTTCAGCGGCAACTCCGCCACTTCATCCAACAGCACCGTCCCGGTATCCGCAGTTTCGAACTTGCCCTTCTTGTCTGTAACCGCGCCGGTGAATGCCCCCTTTCGGTACCCGAACAGCTCGCTCTCGATCAAGTTCTCAGGAAGCGCGCCGCAGTTAACCACCACAAAAGGACGGTTCCGACGGGGACTGTTGAAGTGCAAGGCGCGCGCGAGCAACTCCTTCCCGGTCCCACTTTCGCCAAGAATCAATACAGTGGTATCCACCTCGGCAAGTTGCTCAGCCATTTCGATCACGTCGCGCAACTTCTTGGAAGAGCCGACCAGGGAGTCGAATTCGAATTTCTTTCCAACGGCGCGAGCGAGCTGCTTGTTCTCCTCGATCAAGTCAGCCAATTTCAGGGCGTTGACCATTGCCTGCTGCATCTCCTCTTTCTCGAACGGCTTGGTCAGGAAATCCGTCGCGCCCAGCTTAATGGCCTCGACGGCTTTGTCGATTGAACCATGCGCCGTGAGGACAATGACCGGCAACTGTGGAGACGATTGACGAATGGCGCCAAGGAGCTGGAGGCCGTCCATTTCCGGCATTTTCAAATCAGTGACGACTAAGTCCACTTTTTCAGTCGAAAGACGGTCGAGGGCTTCTTTGCCGGAGGAGACAGGCGTCGCGTGAAACCCAAACTCGCGGACATGATAGGTCAAGACCCGCAGGAAATTGCGGTCGTCGTCGACCAGAAGGATATTGGCGTGCTTCACCCTGCCCATCCTAACACACCTGTTGCATTTCCAGCAGGATGGCCCCGACGTTTCGCCGGCCAGGCACGCGGAGTACTTCTTCCGTTTGGTTTGTGGTGAGATAGAGGGAAAAGGAGCTTTAGTATGTACGGGTTCAGCGTGCAGATTTCGGGCGGGTTCGACGAGGCGATTCAGCGAGTTACACAAGCGCTCAAGGAGCAGGGATTCGGCGTTATTTCAGACATCGACGTCCAGGCAACGATGAAGGAAAAGCTGGGAATTGAGGGTCAGCCCTATCGGATCCTGGGAGCCTGCAATCCTTCGCTGGCGCACCGGGCGTTGCAGGCCGACCCCGACATCGGGCTGCTTTTGCCGTGCAACGTGGTCGTCCGCAGAGGCGGTGAGAACAAGATCACAGTCTCGTTCATGGACCCCGAAGCGGTCCTCAGCCTCGTCAACAAAAACGAAATCGAGCAGCTGGGGAATGAAGTCCGTCAACGATTGGAGAAAGTGCGCGATTCGCTGAAGTAGGGCCTCACAAAGGATGAAGGATGAAGGATGAAGGATGAAAAGGGGAAACCCTCGTCCTTCATCCTTCATCCTTTGGCTATCCCCTCCGCCCACGTGATTAACCCAGGCAGGTAAGGGGTCGTGAGACAGTCGTGAAACGGCAACGCCCGGACGGAAAAACCCTGAAGCCCGCTTCGTCCTTCCGCCCCGAGCTGTCCTCGATAGACGCAGATGTTGTCGCTCTCCTTCGACTCCAGCTCCATTGCAGCTGTGTGGGCGTCCACGATCTCACCGGCGGGACTGACCGATCCGTAATACAGTTCGAGTCGAAGGTCACCGGGCAGCAGCGTTCCCAGCTGCACCCGAGCTCGTATCGGAAGCGATGCTCCTATGCTGACTTGCCGCGGCAGCTCGGGCCCGAGGATCGAGATGCGAACGGCTCTCCACCCCGACGTGACACGCAGGCGCCAGGCAGCGAGGTTTTTGGCACAGCTCAATTCGTTCTCGTTGAGGTGCCGGAAACGCAGGTCAGCAGGTAGGTAGGCCGTTTCGACATATTCCCGGACCATGCGGTGAGTGTTGAAGAAGTAGCACAAGTGCTCGAGCGAAGTCTTCATCCGGGATATCCAACGGCGCGGCAGGCCATCGGGACCGCGGTCGTAAAACGTGGGAACAACGTCACGTTCGAGCAACTCGTAGAGCGCTTCTGCCTCGAGGTGGTCCTGGTAATCGAAATTTTCGTAGAGCTCACCGCGCCCTATGGTCCACCCAACCGGCGGTGCATCCTGGCCGATCATCAACTGCACCTGGTCCCACCAGCCATCGGCGGTGCTCAGGTTTAAGACGCCGTTCGCTGCGGCTTTCATGCCGCTGGTGCCGCTCGCTTCGCCGGGCCGGCGGGGGGTATTCAGCCAGACATCGACTCCCTGCACGAGGTATCGCGCGGTATTAACGTCGTAGTCTTCAAGAAAAACCAGGCGCCTTTTGAATTCCGCCCGGCGAGAGAGGCTGACGATCTGGCGAATGAAATCCTTCCCGGCATCGTCCCGGGGATGGGCTTTGCCGGAGAAGATAATCTGAACGGGCCTCTTCGGGTCGTTGACGATGCGAGCCAGTCTGTCCGGATCACGCAGCAGCAATGTCGCCCGCTTGTAGGTCGCGAAACGACGCGCAAAACCGATCGTGAGTGAGGAGGAGTCGAGGACTTCCTGTGCTGCCTCGATCTCGGACTCGGTCGCATTGCGGCGTCTGAGCTGGCTCTTCAACTCTCTACGCGCAAAAGCGACAAGGCGTTCGCGTCTTCGCTCGGAATTGCGCCAAAGCTCTTCGGGCGGAATTTGACGGGCTCGGACCCAGATCGCTCGGTCCAGCGGTTCTTCCCGCCAACGGGGGCCCAGGTAGCGATCGTAAAGATGCTCGACCTCCTCGGATATCCAGCTTTGGAAGTGGACGCCGTTGGCTACATATCCAATCGGGATCTCCTCGTGAGGCACATTCGGCCAGAGGCCGCGCCACATCTGACGGCTCACGTCGCCGTGCAGCCTGCTCACCGCATTGCTATGCGCAGCGAGCCGAAGGCTGAGGACGGTCATGCAAAAGAACTCGCCTTCGTCCTGTGGATTCTGCCGGCCGAGAGACAGGAAGTCATGGCGAGAGAGACCGAGCGCTCGATAGTACTCTCCAAAATAGCGCTCCACCAGGTCCGGGTGGAAATAGTCGTGACCGGCCGGGACGGGCGTGTGGGTCGTGAAAACCAGGCCAGCGGAGGCCGCTTCCCGGGCCTCGGCAAAGCTGGCTTTTCCATTCTCCATGATCCGGCGGACCCTCTCCAGCGCGAGGAAAGCGGAGTGCCCCTCGTTCATGTGGTAAACGGAGGGCTCAAGCCCCAATGCTGTAAGGGCTCGGTAGCCGCCGATACCCAGCAGGATCTCCTGCTTGATCCGCATCTCGACGTCACCGCCGTAAAGCTGATCCGTGATGTCCCGGTCATCCGGTCGATTTTCGGGAATGTTAGCATCCAGCAGATACAGCGGGACTCTGCCGACTTGGGCCCGCCAAATGCGCGCTTTGACCTTTCGGCCGGGATACTCGACCTCAACCATGACGGGAAGGCCGGCGGGAGTCTCCTCAGGAATCAGCGGCAGGGTGTGAAAATCATTGTCCTCGTAAGCCTCCTGTTGCCAACCGGCTTCGTTCAAATACTGCCGAAAGTAACCCTGCTGGTAAAGCAAACCCACTCCCACCAGCGGAATCCCGAGGTCGCTTGCCGATTTCAGGTGGTCGCCGGCCAGAACGCCAAGGCCGCCGGCGAAAATGGACAAGGACTCGGTAATGCCGAACTCCGCGGAAAAGTAGGCGATCAGGGGATTGGCATTGGGATGCGAACGCTTGAACCAACTCGATTTACCCGCCAGATGCACTGAAGATGTCTGATAGACGTTCTCAAGGTGCGCGAGAAAGGCTTCGTCCACTGCCGCCGCCTCGAGTTGAGCCTGGTCGACCATACTCAGCATCAGAACGGGGTTGTGATTAGTCTTCTCCCAAAGATCGGCGTCCAGACGCCGGAAAAGCCCAATTGCGGAATGGTCCCAAGCCCAGCGCAGGTTATAGGCCAGCTCGCGAAGGCGCTCCAAAGGCACCGGAAGACGCGGAACGACATTGTAGGTCGAAATCGGTTTCATGCTTGCTCCAGAAGCCCACAAGGATGGCGCAGTCGTGCGGCGGTGTCAACGGAAACGGCGGTGATGGACGATGTGGACGATGTGAACGACGTCACCGACGAGTTGTCCACACTCGTCCATCTCGTCCACATCGTCCACACCGTCCATTAGAGCTCAGCGCCGCCCAAGCAGTGCCCGCAGAACGAACGGCAAAATGCCGCCGTGGCGGTAGTAGTTCACCTCGTTCGGCGTATCGGCCCGGGCGGTAACCGTGAAGGTCTTCGCGTGCCCACCCGGCTCTTGAGCTTTCACGGTCAGTTTCTTCAGCGGCTGGAGCCCATCAGACAGGCCAGCAATATCGAAGGTTTCTCGTCCGGTCAAACCGAGTGTCTCCCGGTTCTGGCCGGGCTCGAACTGAAGCGGAAGCACTCCCATCCCAACCAGGTTGCTTCGATGGATCCGCTCGAAACTTTCGGCGAGGACAGCCCGGACCCCGAGGAGTAACGTGCCTTTAGCCGCCCAATCCCGAGAGGACCCAGTGCCGTACTCCTTACCGGCAATGATCATCAACGGGACGCCGTCAGCCTGATACCGCATGGCGGCGTCATAAATCGACATCGGCTGGGGATCCGACGGATGGATCGTATAACCGCCTTCCACGCCGGGTACGAGCAGATTTCGCAGGCGGATGTTCGCGAAAGTGCCACGCATCATCACTTCATGGTTTCCACGTCGTGAGCCGTACGAATCGAACTGGTCGGGCGTCACCCCAAGGCTCATCAGATACTGGGCTGCCGGACTGTTCTTGGCAATCGAACCGGCTGGAGAAATATGGTCGGTCGTGACGCTATCACCCAGGACGGCCAGCACCCGGAGGCCGGTCAGGTCGCTGACCGGTTGAGGCTGAACAGGAAGCGCCTCGAAAAACGGCGGTTTCTTCACATATGTCGACGTTTGATCCCAGCTGTACCGATCACCGGTTGGAATCGGGAGGCTGCGCCATCGTTCTTCGCCCTCGTAGACTTCCCCGTATTTTTCGGCGAACATCCGGGTATCTACCGATTCCTGGATGGCTGCCTGGATCTCCTGGTGACTCGGCCACAGGTCCTTGAGGTAGACGGCTCGTCCTTGTTGGTCTTGCCCAAGCGGTTCACTGGTGAGGTCGATGTCCATGCGCCCAGCCAGGGCGTAAGCCACAACGAGAGGCGGCGAAGCCAGGTAGTTGGCTCGGCAGTCAGGGTTCACCCGGCCCTCAAAGTTACGGTTTCCCGACAACACGGAGCAGACAACCAGGCGGTTGGCATTCACGGCCTCGGAGATCTCCTCGGGAAGCGGGCCGCTGTTGCCAATACAAGTCGTGCATCCGTAGCCGACCAGCTGGAACCCTAGTCGGTCAAGGTACGGCGTCAGCCCTGCCTTGTTCAGGTACTCGGTCACCACTTTGGAACCAGGTGCCAGGCTGCTCTTGACCCACGGCTTCCGCTCCAGGCCTCTCTCGACGGCCTTCCTGGCCAGGATTCCGGCCCCGATCATCGTGGAGGGATTGGAGGTATTCGTGCAGCTGGTGATGGCGGCGATGACAACGGACCCATGTTTCAGGTCAAACTGCGCGGTCTTCTTTTCCGGAGTCGTGATCGTAACCCGGACTCCCTGGTTTTTCGGTGTTCCGTCGATCGAGCTCTCCAGATATTTTACGAAGGCTTGTCCCGCATGCCTTAGAGCAACTCGGTCCTGCGGTCGTTTCGGTCCCGCCAGGCTGGCCTCTACCTCGGACAGATCCAGCTGGACGGTTTCCGAGAATAGAGGTTCAGGCGCGTTCGGATGGTGAAAAACGTTTTGGGCCTTAGCGTACGCCTCGACCAGCTGGACATGTTCTTCGCTCCGCGCTGTCAGCCGCAAATACTTGAGCGTCTCGACATCGATCGGAAAGATGGCACAGGTGGCGCCGTACTCCGGAGCCATATTGGCGATTGTCGCCCGGTCGGCGAGAGCCAAGGCGCTCACTCCCGGCCCGTAGAACTCCACGAACTTGCCGACGACTCCCTTTTTCCGGAGGATCTCGGTGATTGTGAGGACAAGGTCGGTGGCGGTAGTGCCCTCGCGCAGCGCGCCGTTTAGCCGGAAACCGACTACCTGGGGGATTAACATGGTCACAGGTTGGCCCAGCATGGCCGCCTCGGCCTCGATGCCGCCTACGCCCCATCCAAGCACTGCGAGGCCGTTGACCATGGTTGTGTGACTGTCCGTCCCGACGAGCGTGTCAAAATAGGCGGCGGTTTCGGGCCCCGGAGCCTTGGCCCCAAAAACGACTCTCGCGAGATATTCGAGGTTCACCTGGTGACAAATCCCGGTGCCGGGCGGGACCACCTGCAGGCTCTTGAAAGCCGATTGTCCCCACCGTAGAAAGGCGTAGCGCTCCCGGTTTCGCTCATATTCTTTCTCGAGATTTATGTCGATGGCGTTAGCGAGGCCGAAAGCGTCCACCTGAACGGAGTGGTCGATGACGAGCTCTGCAGGAACCAGCGGATTGATCTTGGACGGATCGCCTCCCATCTTGGCCATGGCGTCGCGCATTGCGGCCAAGTCCACTACCGCCGGGACTCCCGTGAAGTCCTGTAACAAGACCCGCGCCGGAGTGAAGGCGATTTCACGGTCTGGCTGCCGTTTGGGCTCCCACTGGGCAAATGCGCGGATGTCCTCGTCCCGGACAGCCACCCCGTCCTCGTGCCTGACGAGATTCTCCAGGAGAACTTTCAGACTGTAGGGAAGTTGCTCGACCTTCCCTCCCACTTTCTGCTGCAAGCCTGGGAGGCTGTAGTAGGTGTAATTCCGAGACCCTACGGTCAGGGTCTTTCGAACCCCGAAACTATCGATGCTTGTCATGTCTTTTTCCCCTTTTCACCACAGAGACACGGAGGAGAAGGATGAAGGATGAAGGATGAAGGATGAAAACATTACTTTTTTCATCAATTCATCCTTCATCCTTCATCCTTCTCCTCTGTGTCTCTGTGGTGAAAAATCTTCCGAACCGCCGCTCTATTTCCGAAAAATATGAGTTGCCTGGCCGAAAAACGCTTCGGCGACCTCTCCGACCGTCTCGGAGAGGGTCGGGTGAGTGTGAATTGTGAGTGCCAGATCCTCGGCCACCGCCCCCATTTCGATGGCGAGAGTGCCTTCGGCAATCAATTCCCCGGCCCTGGTTCCGACAATGCCAACTCCGAGGATCTGACCGCTGGCCTCGTCGAACAGCATCTTAGTCATGCCTTCGGTTCGGCCCAGAGTGACCGCTCGACCGGACGCCGCCCAGGGGAACCGGACGACCTTCACTTTGCGGCCTTCAGCGCGGGCCTCGGACTCTGTCAGGCCTGAATATGCGATCTCGGGATTGGTAAAAACCACGGCCGGTATTGCACGGTTATCGAAAACGCTCTTCTTGCCGGCAATAACCTCGACGGCGACTTTCCCCTCTCGCATGGCCTTGTGAGCCAGCATGGGCTGGCCGGCCACATCTCCGATCGCGAAGATTGACGGGTCGGCCGTCCGACACTGGCGATCGATTCGAACGAAGCCCTTCGGGTCTAGTTCGGCCCGGGTTTTTTCCAGCTGAACACCTTGTGAGTTCGGTTTCCGGCCCACAGACACCAGGACGCGGTCGAACACTTGCTTTTTCGGTTCGATCTCGCCCTCAAAGTCGACTTCCAGGCCCTTGTCGACTTCCCTGATGCCAACGACTTTCGTCTTTACATGGACGGCAGCAAAAAGCTCCCGTATCCGCTTGTCCAAGGGACGGACGAGATCACGATCGACACCGGGCAGGAGGCCGTCGAGCAGTTCCACAACCGTCACTTTACTCCCCAATGCCGCATAGACGGACCCGAGCTCAAGCCCAATGTACCCGCCGCCAATAACAAGCAACTTCTCGGGGACGTCTTCGAGAGCGAGCGCGTCGCTCGAGTCCATCAGCCTCGGGCTCTTTAGATTACTTCCCGGAAGGGGGGTCGGAAGCGACCCAGTCGCCACGACAGCGTACTTGAAGCGAAGGCGGGACGGTGCATCCTTTCCTTCGAGGCGCAGGGTGTTGGAGTCCTCGAAGGTCGCCTTAGCCTGAATATAACGGACCTTCCTGAGCTTCGCGATGTCCGACAAACCGGACGTCAGTTTATAGACGACCTTGTCCTTGAAGGCGCGGAGCACATCGATGTCGATCTTCGGCGGGGCAAAATCAAGACCCAGTTGTTTTGCGTCTCTGGCGTCCTCAATCAGATCTGCGGCATAGAGCAGAGTCTTCGAGGGTATGCAGCCGACAAACAGGCAGACACCGCCAGGCCTTTCCCGGAGATCGACCAGAGTCGTGTCCATCCCCAGATCTGCTGAATGAAATGCCGCCGCATATCCGCCCGGCCCGCCCCCGATTACCACCACCTGTGTTTCTTGGTCCGCCATCCTCATCTCCTGTTCTGGCTTTGGTTGGGCCCCGACGTCCTAATGAGTCAACGCTCGGAGCAATGCATCGATTCCCGCTTGTGCTACTTCCGTGTCCTGATCGACGCTTCCGCTGCTGCATCCAATCGCGCCTATGGTTTGGCCTTCTACGACAATAGGAAGGCCACCTCCGAAAATCATGAACCTCCCGCGGTTACTCACATGGATGCCGAAAGCCTTGCCTCCCGGGCCGGCGACTTCGGAGTAATTCGAAGTCGGGAGCCGGGTGCCGGCGGCGGTAAACGCCTTGTTAATGGCAACGTCAATACTCGTTATTTTTGCGCCGTCCATCCTATGAAAGCAAAGCAGGTTGGTTCCCGCATCGACGACGGCGATGTCCATGTCGACTCCGATTTCGTGAGCCTTGGCCTCGGCGGCCTGGAGCATCACCTTGGCGCCTTCTAAAGTCAGTTGGATCCCATCGCGAGTAATCAGCCCCATCGACTCCTCCTCCCTAACATTATGTACCTTACAACTGGTTGATATTGGAGGGAAGTCGGGGGGGTGAGCGTTGATTGACTGATCGTTTTCACCACAGAGACACAGAGAACACAGAGAAAAGCTAAGCAGCCTTTCTCTGTGTTCTCTGTGTCTCTGTGGTGAAAACGATCAGCGGGAAGGCTAGCCTTCGCGGTAGAAGAGCAGCGGATTCATCGGCTGGCCGTTCAGGCGGACCTCGTAGTGCAGATGGGGACCGGTGGCGCGGCCGGTGGAACCGACGTACCCGACGATGTCGCCCTTTTTCACTCTCTGGCCGACTTTGACCGCAACCTGGTTCAGGTGACCGTAACGGGTTGAGAGTCCAAACTTGTGTTGAATGACCACAAGTTTCCCGTAACCCACCTGGCTTTGGGCGAAGACTGCCAGTCCGTCAGCGGTAGCGACAACTTTGTTTCCGCTGGGCGCGGAAATGTCGATACCCGAGTGGAAATCCCTCACGCCGGTAAACGGGTCAAGGCGGTAGCCAAACGACGCCGAGGGGTAGCCATGGACTGGAGGAATGGCCGGGGTTGCGGCGAGCAAAATACTCCGGCTGGTATAGAAATCCTGCAATTGCCGGAGATCGCTCTCCACGCTCCTGCTCTTCGTTCCCAAATCGCGGAGCTGGTCGGTCAAGCCGCGGGTGGTGAGACTGGAGAGCTCGGCATTGGATGGTCCACCAAGACCGCCCATCCCCTCCCGGTTAAGACCGGAGAGGATCGTCACCTTTTTGGAGACGACCTCCAAAGCCGAGAGCTGGTCGGCCAGATTATTGGCGGCGAGACGGAAGGTCTGGTTTTCCTTGCGAAGTTCGTCGACCTCCAACCGTAACCGGTCGTATTCGGAGGTCTTTTTCCACATTTGATAGTAATGAAGGCTGGACAGTATGAAACACGAGATAAAGACGAATGAAATGGTCCCAACCGCGGCGGCCAGCTTGCGAGGGAAGCAATAGGCTTTAGCAGGGGTCTCAGCGAAGCGGGCCAGGATTATGGTGAAGTCACCTTTCCTCAATGCGTCACCCCCTCCTGGAACTGGAACTATGCTAACAGTCTCGATTTACAGCGCGAAAGCCGCGGTCAGTATAGGTAGGCAGAAAAAGACTGTCAAGCGATTTTGATCACAACTGATCACAAGAAAATGGATTGGTGGAGGCGGTGGGAATCGAACCCACGTCCGAAAGTCTTCGCCAGCAAGCTCTACACGCTTAGCCGGTTTCGCTTGGTACTTCCGCCGGGCATTTGAAACCAGCAAACTAACCCGCCGAAAGCCCCTCACAACGATTCCCGGTGTTCCTGTGAAGGAAGGAGGAACACCGCATATCCCGCATTAACGACGCCTTTAACCGCCCTACGGGCGAGACTGGTTAAGACGGCTACGTAATATTACGCAGCGAGTGGTAACTGTTCGTTGGCAGTTATGGTTTTGCCACTGTTTAACGAGGGTGAGGCACCTCGGCATGCGCCCACTGACTCAAATACTCCCGTCGAAGCCTGTCGCCCCCTTTCTTGTACCTGTTATAGATGCAAGCGAGCGAGGCATAGTTGCATGAAAGGCCGGGTGCCCGATGAATCGGTTTGTCGGTCGGCTGATTTCCGGTACCATTCGCCACCATGGAATGGCATGTCGACGAAATGCGGGAGACTGACTGGGACCAGACACGCGAGATCTTCGTGCAGGGAATAGCCACGGGAAACGCGACTTTCGAGAGCAATCCTCCTTCCTGGCAACAGTGGGACTCCTCACATCTTTCCTACTGTCGTCTGGTCGCCCGGGGACGGGACGGCCACCTGCTGGCTTGGGCTGCCTTGTCGCGCGTGTCCAGCCGGCACGTCTACCGCGGAATCGCCGAGGTGAGCATCTATGTCCGCAGCGACTGCCGGGGACAAGGCGTTGGGGGCGCGCTGATTACCGAACTTATCAAGCACTCCGAAGCAGCCGGCTTCTGGACCCTGCAGGCCCATATTTTTCCTGAAAATCGGGGCAGTCTCCGGCTTCACAGGAAGGCCGGATTCCGCGAGGTCGGGCGGCGGGAGCGGTTCGGTCAGATGGGGGGAGCGTGGAGGGATGTCCTCCTTTTGGAAAGACGAAGCCAGGTTGTCGGTCTATAAGAAAAAGGGTTGTAGGAAAAAGCCGTTTCTTTTCGTCACCGGAAGGATTACAATCCGCCCTGCAAATCTCTGACACTCCGAGAGGGCCGCTCATGAGGGGAGACGCTCGAACGCTCCAGATCGAGGAAAGCAGTCCGAGTCGACGTAGCTGGAGTCTCTTCATCTATCCTGACTACCTGCGTTTCGTGGCCGATGAAGGGAGTTGTTCATTCGATGTCGACTTCTCCCAGGCAGCGGACGAATTGGATCTCCAAAGCCCGTTTTTAGGCAAACCGGCTCTTATCGTTCGCCAAGGACGAAAAACGTCTTTTCAGCTGGACCGCGACGACCTCGCGGAGGTGAAAGCCTGGCTGGGCCCGCCCACTGTGCGGACCATGAAGGCCACGCTGAAGCAGCAGGTTGCCTGGGGAATTGGGGTCGGACTCTTCCTGCTCCTCAGTTCCCTTCCCAAGCCGGCTGACCCGGAAGCCAATCTCCAGGCGCTTCCCTTCGACCCTGTCTCCGGCGCGCTCGGTTTCTGCTTGATCTTCCTGCGGCTGCTCGGTTGGATCTACCCTTGCCGAGAACTCTTCCTCGCCGATGCTGCCTGGTTCCTGCTGCTGGGCGGCAAGGTTGGGTATGACGTCCTGTCCGGCTCGAGCTCAATCTGGCTGGTTGTCACTGTGCTTTGCGTGATCGGCGCCGTGACCAGTTTCGAGAAATATCAGCAGTTCGGGCAGATTGCCGGCAATGAAGAGGCTCAGGCGCCGGAGAGGATCAACTCCACGACCTGAGGCCTACTTTTCTGCCAGGCAGCGGTACCCGAGCGTAAACTCCCGATTCCGATCCAACCTGTCCAAGTAGTAGCACGCGATCGGGAAGGCCACGCAGAACAGGGCCAGCGTTAGCAATTCCAGCGGAAAGAGGAGCACCCGCAGCGCTCGCGGGAGTCCCGGGAACAGCAGCTTTGGCACAAAGGTAAGACGGTGGCCCAGATAGTGGAAATACCCCCCGAGCGGTTTTATTTCTATCTGCTTAAAACCAGCCTGGACAAGCAAATCCTTTAGCGCATAGCTCGTAAACCGGTAAAAGTCGTGAGGTTGCTGGTGTTCGGCCCATCCCTGCGGGGCAGTGAGGTAGAGTCTCCCGCCGGGCTTAAGCACCCGGTGCAGTTCTTCGACGACGAGGGCCGGTTGTTTTACGTGCTCCAGCACCTGGATGTTGAGCGCGGCATCGATCACGCTGTTCCGCAGCGGAAGAGCGGCGAGATCAGCAACCAGCTGAATGCGGGAATAATCCCAGGCAGCATCACCGACACAGGCGTCGAGGGCCACGTAGAAGTGATGTGAGAAATACCTGGCAAAACGGGCTTCTCCGGCGCCGGCGTCCAAAACCTTCTGCCGCGTTGCCGATGCAGCCGATGTTTTGACGAAATCTTCGATGGCATAGTCAAGCGGGTTAATTCGTCGCTTAAGGAACTCAGGCAGGCGGCTGTAAACCCGGAGATAGAAGCTGCTCATCGCTACGCCAGTTTTCGCCCCGCCGGGTCGAAAATCGAGAATTTCCCGAGGCCGAGACGCTGAAGACGATACTGAGTCGCGACTTTCATGACGCCCAGGCCGTAACGGAGACTGCGCGCGAAGTTGATGCTCGACGCCTCGGTAAAGTATTTCGTCGGACAGCTGATCTCGCCGATCCGAAAGCCAAAATACAGCGCCTGGACAAGGATCTGGTTATCAAACAGAAAATCGTCAGAATTCTCGAGCAGCGGGAGTGTGAGCAGGACTTCACGCGTAAAGGCCCGATAGCCAGTGTGATACTCGGACAACTTTGCGAGCGTCATCAGGTTCTCGAAGACCGTGAGAAAACGGTTGGAGACATACTTGTAGAAGGGCATTCCGCCGCTGAGCGCAGTTCCGCCCAGAATGCGGGAGCCAAGTACAACCTGGTATTCTCCGCTGGTGATCATCGCCGCCATCGCCGGCAGCAGTCGCGGCGTGTACTGGTAGTCGGGATGGAGCATTATGAAGACATCTGCTCCGAGCTTGAGAGCTTCCCGGTAACAAGTCTTCTGATTCCCTCCGTAGCCCTTGTTGCGGTCGTGGACTATCGTTCGCAGCCCGAGCTGCCTGGCCACTGCAACCGTGTCATCCGGGCTCGCGTCATCGACGAGCAGGACTTCGTCCACCAAGTCCTTCGGAATCTCGCAACAGGTCCTCTCCAGCGTCGCAGCTGCGTTGTAGGCTGGGAGGACGACGGCTATCTTCTTGCCTTGCAGCATGTCGGGGTTAATATACCATTGACCAAGCGTGACCGAAGCGAGCTTCCTTTACCGAATTGAAGATTGACGATTGACGATTAGGCGTTCGGGTGCCGGGTTTTCGCAATCGTCAATCGTCAATTCGGTAAAGGAGCACACTCTCGGGGCAGAGCATTTGGTCCGTCCCGTAATTTTTCGGTAACATGCTCAGTATGTTGAAGGTGGGGCTCACGGGGGGAATTGCGTGCGGAAAAAGCTATACGCTGAAGGAGTTCCAGCGCTATGGAGCTCACGCGATTGACGCGGACCAAATCGTCCATCAGCTGCTGCTGCCCGGACACGCCGGCTATCAGAAGGTGGTCGAAACTTTCGGCACCGAGTTCCTCGATGCGGATTCGAAACTTGACCGCCGCCGGCTTGGCGACCTGGTTTTTTCCGACGGCGCCGCTCGACAGAAACTGAATGACATCATCCATCCTCTCGTCTTTGCCGAAGAGAAGCGGCAAATCGAGGAGGCTGAACTGATCCGCAGGCGTACCCCGATGATCGTCGTCGATGCGGCTCTTATGATCGAGACCGGATCCTACCGCAACTACGACGTCATCCTAATGGTTTACTCCCGCCCCGAGGTCCAACTGATGCGCCTCATCCTCCGCGATAACTTGACCGAGGAAGAAGCACTCAAACGCATCGTCAGTCAGATGCCTTTGCTCGAGAAACTCAAATACGCGGACTACGTCATCGAAAACTCCGGCAAGTTGTCGAATACGGCGGAACAAGTGGCTCACGCGTTTAAGGACATCGTGTTCCGCTACGAGGAGAATGACTTCCAGGGAAGTGGGAAGCTGAGACAGTAGGGGACCGGCACCCCATTCAGCGGCGGTTGAGTTCTGGGCTGCAAGTCCCGCTTACTAGGTTCGCTTTGCTTCAGCTTTTCGAAGCAAAACGCAGCATGGCGGCCAGCAGAGGTACCATGATTTCGTGATGGCCGGTCAGGGCGATTCCGGTCCCTGACTCTCCGACGGGCCTTTTCACGACGTTCTGGGTAGGCCGGTAGTGCTGGATGAAGTCGAGGTTGGCGGTTGTGAAATGCTCCAGGCTCCGCCCGCTGTTTCGGACGAGAGACACGGCCTTTAGAAGCACTTCCGGAATGATGACCGCGGATCCCAGGTTTAGAAACACTCCCCCGTCGTCCAACTCCGAAACCGCCTGGGTGAAGATTCGAAAGTCGATGAACGAGCCTTTTCCTAGAGCCTCGCCGGAAGCGGCCGGGTGGTTATGAATGATGTCGGTCCCGATCGCGATATGGGCAGTTAGCGGCACGTTCCGGCGGTAGGCTTGAAGGACGATCGAACAATCCGGATGAGCGGCTTTCGGATAGCGATCCAGGAAGAAACCGACTGATTCGCCGATCCCCTTCCCGTCCTGCGCCCCTTCGCAGATCGCGCGGTTCAACAATTCGCCGGTTTCCCGGGCCATGCCGAAACTGCCGTCCTTGATATCTCTCTCGACATCCTCGGAAGTGTGCCCGCTCAGGGCAATTTCGAAGTCGTGAATGATGCCGGCTCCGTTGGTGGCGAGCGATGTGATGTAGCCCTGGGCCATCAGGTCGATCAGAATCGGGGCCAGTCCGACTTTGATCACATGTCCCCCGAATGCCCAGATGATCGGCTTCCCACGGCGGCGCGCCTCCTGGATTCGTGCAACAAGCAACCGGAGCTGATCGGCAGCCAGAACACGCGGCAGGGACTGCACAAATGCCGAGTAACTGTCTTCAGTCAACGGGGAAGCAAAGCATTCGACTTTGACTTTGCTCGGTCTCGAATCCAAGGGGTAATCTTTGACCTGATCGATCTCAAATTGCTTGTACCTGGACATTTCAACCTGCCGCTTGCAGACGATGAGACTGGAGAAACGACTTGAGGGCCTGCCCCGTGTACGACGCCGTGCATAGCGCGATCTCCTCGGGGGTACCCGCAGTCACGACTCGTCCGCCTTCCCGCCCCCCTTCCGGGCCCAGGTCAATAATCCAGTCGGCGGACTTTATGACTTCCAGATGGTGCTCAATCACGATGACGGTGTTGCCAAGATTCACCAGCTCGTTGAGGATGTCAAGCAGTTTCCTGACGTCCTCAAAATGCAGGCCGGTCGTGGGCTCGTCGAGGATGTAGAGCGTGCGGCCCGTCGACCTCTTGCTCAATTCACGGGCGAGCTTCACCCGTTGTGCCTCTCCGCCGGACAACGTGGTTGCCGACTGCCCCAGCCGGATGTAGCCAAGCCCGACATCGAGCAGTGTCCGAAGCCTGGCACGAATGGTCGGAATATTCTCGAGGACCGGATAGGCTTCGGCGATCGTCAGGTCGAGAATGTCGGCGATCGAGTGGCCCTTGTACTTGACTGACAAGGTTTCCCGGTTGTACCGGCAGCCCTGGCAGGCGTCGCAGACCACGTAGACGTCGGGAAGGAAATTCATCTCGATCTTCCGCAGTCCATCCCCCTGGCAGGCTTCGCACCGTCCGCCCTTGACGTTGAAACTGAATCGTCCCGGCCGATAGCCTCTGATCCTCGATTCCGGCAACATCGAGAACAATTCCCGGATCGGAGTGAAAAGGCCGGTGTACGTCGCCGGGTTCGACCGGGGAGTGCGGCCGATCGGAGACTGATCGATCTCGATCACCTTGTCCAGGTGCTCGAGCCCCGCGAGCCCTTTATGAGGACCCGGTTCAAGCAACGACCCGTACAGATGGCGCGATACCGCTCGGTAGAGCACCTCGTCGACGAGAGACGATTTGCCCGATCCTGATACACCGGTAACAGCGATGAAAAGCCCGAGCGGGAAGCCAACGTTTATGTCTTTAAGGTTATTGTGCCGGGCGCCCAGCACCTCAAGGATTTTTCCGTTTCCCTTCCGTCGTTCAGAAGGCAGATCAATTCGGCGCCCGCCGCGCAGGTACGCTCCCGTCAAAGACTCCTCGCGGTTGAGCAGTTCAGGCAATGTTCCCTGTGCAACGAGGCAGCCGCCGGCAGTGCCTGCACCCGGGCCCAGGTCTATGATCCAGTCGCCGCTTCGAATCGTCTCTTCGTCATGTTCGACGACGATGATGGTGTTGCCCAGATCACGCAGTTCCTTCAGCGTTCGGAGCAAGCTCCCGGTGTCCCTCGGATGCAGGCCTATCGAAGGTTCGTCCAGGACGTAGAGGACTCCTCGGAGCCGGGAGCCGAGCTGTGTCGCCAGGCGAATACGCTGGGATTCGCCGCCCGAGAGCGAAGCGGCTTGCCGGTCAAGAGTCAGGTAGGAGAGCCCAACATCGGTCATGAACTCGAGCCGGTTCCGTATCTCCTCGAGGATTTGGCTCGCGATCACCTCTTCCCGACCCGAGAGGCGAATGGCCGTCACGGCCGCGAGGCATTCGTCTAGAGGCAAGCGGCAGTAATCCGAGATTGACAAGCCGTTCACCCTGACTGCCCGGCTTTCGGCCCTCAAACGACTGCCTCGGCACTCGTGGCAGTCTCCTTCGCTCATGAAGCTCATGAGCTGCTGGCGACGCCGTTCGCTCGAAGTGCCTTCGATCCTGTCAAGGAACCACCGGTTGAGCCCCGGGAACTTGGAGCGATAGACGAAATCGCCGTACCGGTACTGGATTGGGCGGTCCACGCCTCGCCGCAGCGCATCCCTTAACGCTTCCGGAAATGATCCGCTCGGGATATCCGGATCGAGCGACAGATGGCCGATCAAGGCACGCGCCGTTTCTCGGAAAAGATTGAGGAGCTCCTGGCCCCCCATGGCCAGTTCAACCGTTCCCGCCGGCTTCTCGGGCGAGCAAATCAGCCGCTCGAGGTTCACCTGCAACTCGCACCCCAGGCCTTCGCATGCCGGACAGGCGCCGAACCGGCTGTTGAAGGAGAAGCTCCTCGGCTCAAGCGCGGGGATGTCGACCCCGCAGTCGACACAAGCCATCCTCTCCGAATACGTGAACTCGCTCCCACCGATCAGAGATACCGTGACCAGACCCTTTGACATATCGAGAGACTGTCGAACGGACGTCTCTATTCGACTCCGGGCTTCCTTCTTTACAAGCAGCCGGTCAACCATTATGTCAACGCTGTGGTTCTTCCGCTTGTCCAGGTCCGGCGGGCTTTCAAGGAAAATCATGTTGCCGTCGACCCGAGCTCTCAGAAACCCGTCCTTGAGGTACTTTTCAAAGAGTTTCTTGAACTCGCCTTTTCGCTCTCGAACGATGGGGGACAGGATCATGACCCGGGAATCGTTCGGCATCTCGAGGATTCGGTTGACGATCTGGTCGAGCGACTGGCGGCTTATAGGGCGACCACAGTTCGGGCAGTGCGGTGTGCCAATGCTGGAAAACAGGAGGCGCAGGTAATCGTAGACTTCGGTGATGGTCCCGACGGTCGACCGGGCGTTGCGGCTGGTTGTTTTCTGCTCTATAGAAACCGCCGGGGAAAGACCGTCGATCGAGTCGACATCCGGCCTCTCCATCTGTTCCAGGAACTGGCGCGCATAAGCCGACAAGGACTCGATATAGCGCCTCTGGCCCTCGGCGTACAGGGTGTCGAAAGCGAGGCTGGACTTGCCTGAGCCGCTCAGCCCTGTGACGATCACGAGCTGATTGCGAGGAATGTCGAGATCCAGGTTCTTCAGATTATGCTGGCGCGCCCCACGGACCGAAATGTACTTCATAGCCCAAACGAGCTATTGTCCGGGTTTAGGGGCTCGTTGGTCAAGGACGAGAACTGGAGGGGGCGAACAGCAAGGGCGAAGGTTAGAACGCGTTACAGAGCCGCGCACGCAGCGAAGGGGCTGCGTGCGCGGCTCTGTAACGCGTTCTGAATTTCGCACCGATCTTTACGGCAGCGCCAGCTTGACTTTCCGGACTTGGCCGGAACGAATAAACTGGACGTCGAACTGAGAACCGCTGTGGAGGAAGGGCTGCAGATCGGCCGGGGACGAAATGCCAAGGTCGTTGACACGGATGAGAACGTCACCTACCTTCAAGCCGGCCTTGTCCGCCACGCCGTCGGGTGCTACGTCGCGCACGAGCAGACCCTGGCCGTCGGGGCATTTGAAAAAATCCGCCAACTTCGCGGAGAGAGGGTCGAGATCGAAGCCGAGGACCGCCAGCGGGGGAAAGCCGGGAGCAAGGCGCGCTCTCCGGGTGCCGGTCGACGCCCAGGTTTCCTCCCTGCGAACCATCCACTGCATTCGAGGCAAGACGTCCATTCGCCTGGTCAGCCGCACGGACACCGTCTGAACCGTGTCATCCCGCTTGAAGGTGAGCGGCACGGACCGGCCTGCGCCTACCCATCGGATCCGATCGATAGCTCGTTGCCGGTGTTCGACGGGCTGATCATTGACCTTCAAGATCGCGTCCCCCGGCTGCAGGCCGGCTCTTTCAGCCGGTCCCCCTTGCGTAGTCCTGGTAATAATGGTCTGGCCGGCTTTGTTGTCAGCCAGGAAAGCTCCAAGCCACCCAGCCTCGATGTCCGAACGGCTCTCGAGAATCCTGGTGGCCGATTTCCGAATGACGTCCGCAGGGAGAATCTCGCACATCTCGACCGTTCGACTGTAGGGATAGCGGCGGGTGCCCGTGACGATGCCGATCACTTTGTCTTCCCGGTCAAGGACGAGGCTGCTTTCCCAGCCCTGGTAGGATTTCCCCACTCCCCCAACCTGGACGTCACGCTCCGGCACCCCGGCCTTCTTTTCGACTTTCAACAGGAACGGGGCGGACGTCCTCCATTCGCGGGCTCCAAGGTTGAAGAACCGGACCTGGCCGTTATCCGGAAAAGGGGCAAAATGAATAAAGCGGGCAGGCCTTATCTCAGCTGACAGCACCGCGAGAGATATCCGTTGATCTATTCCCACGAGCTGGGCCGGATACCTTTCGCCACTCGCCGTTTCCACGGTGATTCGGGCGTCAGGCATCGTCAATTCAGGCCATCGGAACCCGACGAAGGACACCACGTGTCCCTGATCGTCGATGACAAAACCGGGGAAAGGGATAAGCTGTTGAATTTGAATGATTTGCAGCATGGAGCTTTCGTCAAAGAGCCCCACCTGCGAACTGATAAGGACTTTTACAAATGAGCCCGGCCTGTTGTCGGGTTCCGCCAGACACAACTGAGCAAGAACCGGCACTACGACTGCCAGACTGGCAATTCTCTGAATGTACCGCCCTGTCATCAAACTCCTCGCCAACTAATGACTCACGTTCTCGAGGTAGAAATCATTAACCGCTTGCGTCTGGCGCACTTCGATGGTGGCGGGCAATTCCAGGACGTAGCCGGACGATGAGGTTTTCGGTACCACGCGGGGCACACCGTTCTGAGAACCAAAATTCGAACGGTCAGGTTCCTGACTTCCCCACCCCTCACCTCCGAGGTAAAAGACATCGGGCTGACCTTTCCGCGACGCGGTCTCCGCGCGGTTGTCAGGCTCAATTCTCTGAATCCGCTCACCTCCGTTCATGGCTTGAGGCCTTGCTTTCCCGTCAGTTTCGGTAGAAAGACCCGCCAGGTTTGCGATTCCGATTGCCAAAACGACTAATCCCGCGGCAGCGGCCGCCAGGCTCCAGTAGGCCGCCCGAGACCGGCCGGATACGCGAGAACAGACGCGCTCGGTAAAAAAGGGCGGGACGTCGGTTCGCCCTTTCAACTCTCCACTCAATTCCTGAAGACCCCGAAGGTCACGGTGCAGATCTCTGCATTGACGGCACGCCTCGAGGTGTTTCCGCACCTCGGCGGATTCGGCCAGTTGGATCTCCTCGGTGAGTATTTTCTGAACTTCCCTGCAATTCATAGGATTCCAGCTAGTTTCTCTCGCAAAAGCATCTTGGCCCGGTGAATCCTGGATTTCACTGTTCCCATGGAGATCTGAAGAACATTGCAGATCTCTTCGTAAGACAAATCTTCCACTTCTTTGAGGAGGAACGGGAGGCGGTATTTCGGGGGCAGCGAATCCACCGCTGCCTGCAACCGCTCGAGTCTTTCCTTCCCGTCAAGCGCCCGCTCCGGGGATGGGCGCACATCCGGAATCGGGAGCGGTTTGCCGTCCTTCTCAAAGAGGCCGATCATCTGCCGAAGCGAGAAACGGCCTTTGCGCTCCCTGCGGCGCAGTTCGTCAATCGCCAGGTTGGTGGCTATCCGGTAGACCCAGGTGGAAAACTGGTAATCACCCCGGTAGCGGTGCGCGTAGCGAAAGACGCGTATGAAAGTCTCCTGCCCGAGATCAACGGCCAGTTCGTAGTCATGAACCAGGGTGTTGATATAGTTGATGAGTTTTCCCTGGTACCTGGAAACGAGGATCTGGAAGGCGTGATCATTGCCTTCCAGGTAAGCTGACACCAACGCATTGTCCCGGGATGTCGAGAACGCATTAGCGTACGCAATAGTTTCAGCCATAGCTACGTATTAATAACGACCGAAAAGCACGTTTGTTCCAAGAAAACGGTTCGGGGTTTCCCGGTTCGGGGTTTCCCGGTTCGGGGTTCCCCGGTTCGGGGTTCCCCGGTTCAACGGCTAACCGGAAAACCGGTGAACCGTGAACCGGTGAACCGTGAAACCGGCAAGGCCTACTTCGCTTCCAGCCATGAAGAACCGACGGCCAGGTCCACCCGAATCGGGACGCTGAGCTCTGCCGCATGCTCCATCCTGTCCTTGACCAAACGCCTCATCAATTCTAACTCCTCTTCATGGACTTCGAAAACCAGTTCGTCATGCACCTGCATGATCAGGCGGCTGCGCAAGTTCTGCCGGCGCATTTCGCGGTACATCAGCACCATCGCCTTCTTGATGAGGTCGGCCGCAGTTCCCTGTATGGGGGCATTGACTGCCGTCCGTTCCCCGAAGCCGCGCAGCCCCCAATTGCTGCTGTTCAGCTCCGGGATCTGACGAATGCGCCCAAAGAGTGTTGACACGTAACCCGTCTTCCGGGCCTCGGCCAGGGTGCGATCGATCCACTCCTTCACTCCCTGGTACTTCTTGAAGTAATCGTCAATGAACTTCTGAGCCTCTTTGCGATCGATCTTCAAGTTCTGCGCCAGCCCGAAAGCGCTCAACCCGTACATGATTCCGTAATTGAAGACTTTGGCGTGACGCCTGAATTCCTTCGGGTTCATGACCGCACTCATCCCAAACACTTCGCGCGCGGTCCGCTCATGAATGTCCTCATCCTTGTGGAAGGAATCCAAAAGAATCGGGTCTTGGGAAAGATGAGCCATCACGCGCAGCTCGATTTGGGAGTAATCGGCGGCCAGCACCTGGAATCCTGGTTCCGGAACAAATGCCCGGCGAATCTTTCTCCCGACCTCGCTCTTTATTGGAATATTCTGCAGATTCGGGTTGCTCGAAGACAGGCGTCCCGTCGAAGCGACCATCTGGTTGTACGAGGTGTGGATTCGCCCGGTTTTCGAGTTTACCAGCCGAGGCAAGGCATCCAGGTAGGTGCCTTTGAGTTTCGTGAGTTCCCGGTACTCGAGAATCAGCTTCGGCAACTCGTGGCTGGCCGCCAATTGCTCCAGCACCTCGAACCCGGTCGCATAATGGCCGGCCTTCCGCGTCTTCTTGGGCTGAGGCAGCTTCAGTTTTTCAAAGAGGATGAGGGCCAGCTGCCGGGGAGAATTGATGTTGAAGCTCTCGCCGGCAAGCTCGAAGATCCGGTTGGTGAGGCTAGTCAGCTCGGCCTCCATCTCCTGGGACATTTGTCGCAGAAGCTCGCAGTCAACTCGGACGCCGTCCTTTTCCATCGCCGCCAGAACTTCGACGAGCGGCATCTCCACGTCCATCAATAGCGGTTCGAGCCGCTTCTCAACTAACTGCGGCTGGAGCTTATTGAACAGCTCGAACGTCAGATCCGCCTTTTCAGATGTCGCATTAGCGAGCGCCTCGCCGAACAGGTTCGGCGCGGCTTCCTCTTCCCCCGCGCTGAGTTTGCTGCCGAGATATTCAATGACCATCCGTTCGAGGGCGAAGTTCGACTGATTAGGCGACAGGAGGTACGCCATCAGCATCGTGTCGCGGATATCGGGAGGCAGGTTCCAGGAAAAACAGGAAATCAGGCCGTAAAAAGGCTTGAGGTCGTGAATCGCGAGACGCGCGGGTTCGAGCAGCAACTGTCCCACCTGTTCGACCTGGGTTTCGACCAGCTGGCGGGGGAGAAACCATGCCTTTCCTTCCCCTGCCGCTAAAGCAATCCCCTCGACACAAGCGTCCGGATGCGCGCCTTCCCCGAACGTGGCTGCTATCGCTGCCGTTTTTCCCCGCAGCTCTAAGCCAAGCGCGTTTATCTGTTCTGCCGTCTCAAGAAGGGTGTACTTCTTTTCCGCGGCAGGCGGAGCGGGGAGGAATTCGTCAAGAAGGCTGGTAAATTCCAGCTCCGCGAACAGCTCGCGCGCGACCGGCTGATTCGGCTCGCACTTTCGGAGCTGTTCGAGATTCAATTCGAGCGGGAGATCGTCGCAGATCGTGACCAGTTCGCGACTTTGCCGGATAAGCTCCTCATTCTGCTGGAGGCTCTCGCGATAAGTCTTCCGGCTCACTTCGCCGCGGTGCTGGAGCAGGTTCTCGAGCGACCCGTACTCCTGAATCAGCTGTTTCGCCCCTTTGTCCCCGATACCGGGGGCCCCCTGGATGTTGTCGGAACTGTCGCCGACGAGGCTCAGAACATCGACGACTTTTTCAGGAGGGACGCCGAACTTCTCCTCAACCCCTTTCCGGTCCAACCGCAGCATGGTGCGTGTATCGAGGATCGTGATCCGGTCGTTGACCAGCTGGAACATGTCTTTGTCAATGGTCACGACAACCACGTCGATGTTGGCGACGGCCGCCTTTCGGGCAAGAGTCCCAATGACATCGTCAGCTTCGTAACGCGGATACGAAAGGATGGGCACGCACAGCGCCTCGCACACTTTCAGCACGTAGGGAATCTGCGAGGCGAGGTCATCCGGCATCGGCCTCCGCGTCGATTTGTAACCCTCGTACTGCTCGTGGCGGACGGTCGGCCCGGTGAGATCGATCGCGACGCCCAGGAATTCAGGCTGTTCTTCCTTGATCAGCTTGCGGAGCATGTTGGTGAACCCATAAACCGCATTGGTCGGCATTCCCGCTTTGTTGCGCAATCCCTGGATGGCGTAGTATGCGCGGTAGATGTGCGACATGCCGTCAACCAGGTAAAGCCTGCCCGCTTGGGGTGTGGTAGGTCCGGATTTCACAAGGCGTTATGTTACTACAGTGGTCCGATGGGAGGAGGTATGAACGTCGTGGACGTCGTCGACGAAATAGACACCTAAGCGGTTGTCCACTGGGGTCCACGTCGTCCACTTCCTCCATTTCGTCCAGGACTCGGTTGACCCACGCTCTTCGCATCTCGTAGCATGTCCGAGATGTCTGTGCTGGCGAGGGTGAATGTCATCTGGCGGGTTCCGCTCATCGTCTTGTTGACCATTTTCATGGGCACACTGAGCGTAATCTGCTCGCTCTTCGACGGCACCGGCCGGCTTCAGCATGCGTGCGCTGTGGCGTGGAGCCGAATGATCCTCGGCATCGCCCGTGCTCGAGTGGAGGTCACCGGGCTCGAAAAGCTGACTCTCGGGCGGGCTTACATCTTTGCGGCCAACCACCTGAGCATGTTCGACATCTGGGTCTTCCTGGCTTACCTTCCTTTTCAGTTCCGCTTTGTCGCCAAGGAATCGCTCTTCCGATGGCCATTCCTGGGCTGGCATTTAAAGCGTTCGGGAAACATTTCCATCGATCGAAGGAATCCTCGTCAGGCACTGTACTCGTTTGAGGCCGCCGGCCAGAAGATCCGTTCCGGCATCTCCATCGTGATTTTCCCCGAGGGAATGAGAACGTGGGGAGACACCGTGGCGCCCTTCAAGAGAGGGAGCTTTCTGCTCCCGCAGAAGGCCGGAGCCCCCATCGTCCCGGTGACAATAATCGGCTCACACCGGCTGCTTGCCCGTGGCTCGGTTATGATCCGGCCGGGCGCGATCGAAGTCAGAATTCATGACCCGATCGAGTATGATGAGTACAGGAATCTCGACTTGCAGACACTGGCGGAATCGGTCCACCAGACAATCCTGAAGAGCTATCGGCAGGTATCATGAACACGACCACAGACCAACTCGTTGAACAGATTCAGTCGGCCCTCGTTACTGCCCGCGTACCCGGTTGGCTTTTCTACGGGTTTCATTCAAATGATCCGATCGCCCTCAGCATCCTCGGATTCGGGCCCGGATATCACGCCACGCGCCGCTGGTTCTACCTTGTGCCGGCAAACGGAGAGCCGGTCAAACTGGTCCATCGGATCGAGTCGGTAATGCTCGATCACCTGCCCGGCCGCAAGCTGGTCTACCTGCGGTGGCAGGAGTTGCGATCCCAGCTGACGCAGCTGCTTGCCTCCTCGAAGACCGTAGCAATGCAGTACTCCCCAGAAAACGCTGTACCCTATGTTTCCAAAATCGACGCCGGGACGGTCGAGCTGGTGCGAGCCTGCGGCACGGAGGTGGTCACTTCGGCCGACCTCGTACAGCAGTTTGAAACCCGCTGGACCGCAGAGCAGGTTAAGCAGCACCGCGCGACAGCCGTGATCCTCACCGAGATTGTTAACCAGGCCTTTCGTGAAGGCGCAAAAGCCCTAGCGGAGAAGGGCGTTACAACAGAGTTCGAGATCCAACGGTTCATCGAGCGAAGATTCGAGGAAAACGGCCTAATCACCGATTCGCCCCCAATTGTTGGCGTGAACGCAAATGCCGGTAACCCGCACTACTCGCCCTCGGAATCGTCCCACTCTCCCTTGCACAAGGGCGATTTCCTGCTGATCGACCTCTGGGCGAAACCCGAGGGACCGGAGGCCGTCTACGCCGATATCACTTGGACGGCCTTTTACAGCAAGACCGTTCCTCCTCGCATCGCCGAGGTCTTCGATGTCGTCCGACGCTCCCGCGACCGCGGTGTCGAGTTTCTGCAGGAAGCGACCAGAGGCGGGCGCTATCCACAGGGTTGGGAAGTCGACGATGCGGTTCGCGAGGTGATCCGGGCAGCGGGCTACGCCGACAGATTTGTCCACCGAACCGGTCACAGCCTGGGCCGGGAGGTGCACGGCAACGGAGTTAACTTCGATAACCTGGAGACGCACGACACGAGGAGTTTTCTGCCCGGGGTCGCCTGCACGATAGAACCGGGGATTTACCTCGAAGACTTCGGGGTGCGAAGCGAGATCAACATAATTTTCGGGAAGGATGGGCCAGAAGTCACCACGCCTCCGCAAACTGAGCTGCTGGTCTTCGAGGTCTGATTTCAGATGCAGAAAAAATTCTACTGGCTTCTGGTTCTGTGCTCCACTCTTACGCTTGCAGCAGAGGCTCCGCTGACCGGAAAATGGCTCTTCCAGGGGCTTTCGGACAGCGGGAAGAAAGTCCCGCTCTTCATCATAGATTTCCCGGCTCCCGGTAAACCGACGGTTGTCAGCACAACCGCCCCGTTCGAGCTTCAGGTCAAGGATTTCTCGCTTCAAGCCGATTCGCTGACTCTGGAGCTGCTAGCCGATGGACAACCGCTCACGTTAAAAGGCACGTTAACGAACGGAGTCATAAGCGGCAAGACTGGCGGGCAAACTCTGAACGGCTTTTCTTTCGTTGCCGAACGGACCGAGCAGGCGCAGCTCAAAAAGCTGAAACCGCCAGATGCGGAGGAAATGCAGGAGTTTCAGAATGCGCGCAACCCAACAGACGCCGAGCAGAAGATTTCCGGGATCCGGAGTTTCCTTCAGAAATATCCCGATACCGCCCTGAAGACCTCGGCTCTCCTCGAGATCCTGGATGCCGGGCTGGAAGGCAATCAACCAGATGACAAGCTCGCCGGAGTGATGGCCGAGGCGATCCAATCAACGGATGACAAAGCTGTTGTCATGAATGACATTGCCTATCGGCTGGCCGAGAAGAACCGAATGCTCGCAAAAGCCGAGGAGTACGCCCGGGGAGCAACCGAACAGGCGAGGTCCGGGTCGGCCGCCAAAGGGAATTTCCTTGACACACTCGGCTGGGTGCTCTATCGGCAAGGCAAGTCGGACGAGGCGGTCTCCACCCTTCGCGAAGCCATTAAGATCTCTCCTCGAGAAGCGGATATCGCCTTACACTTGGCGGAGATCTACGAAAAGCAAGGCAAAAACCATGAAGCGACCGAGGCCTACCTGCAGGCGTATGTAGGCGGAGGCAACCGGCAAGCCAGGAACATGGCTCGCGAGCTATACCGGAAGCAGAAGGGATCGATGGATGGATTCCATGACCTCCTCGATCAGGCTTATGCCAAGCAGCCGCCGCTCTTTGATGCCGGTCGATTTGAGGGGGATCACTCCGGCCCGGCCCTTGTTGCAGAGCTCTTTACGGGTGCTCAGTGCGGCCCCTGCCAGGCGGCCGATTACGCCTTCGACGGCTTGATTGCCCGATTCCCCGAAAGCACGGTCAATGTGCTCGAGTACCACATCCACGTGCCTGGACCGGACCCGATGACGAGCCCGGACAGCATGGCTCGCGCCCGTTTCTATCAAATCCGTTCCACCCCAATGGCCCTTTTTTCCGGCATCGAGAAACGGCCTGGCGGGGGACCGATGGTCCGCGCCGAAATGGCTTTTCGCGAATACCTGGACGTCATCAACTCGCAGCTCAAGCCAGGGGACAAGGCAAGGGTCGACTTGCAGGTAAAGACTGACAAAGACGCGATTTCGGTGAGCGGAAAAGTTGGAGTGCCGGCCGGCGTCGCGACCGACGATCTCCGCCTGCATATCGCGCTCGTCGAAAGGACCGTGCACTACACCGGCTCCAATGGCGTCCATCTCCATCGCAATGTCGTCCGAAAGCTGCTTAACGGCAGTGAGGGCACCCGCGTCACGGGACCAGATTTCGAATTCAAGCAAACCGGGTCGGTGACCGCGATCGAAGGCGAGATCAAGCAGTATCTCGACCAGCTTGCAAAGGAATGGGAAATGGGTTTCGACGATGCGCCGACGACCTTGAACCGCGCGGACCTTGCGATTGTGGCCTTCGTCCAGAACGCCCAGACGTACCAGATCCTCGGTTCGGCTATGGCGCCGGTCGAGTAGGGGTCCGCACTCATACGCTCTACCAAGAACTGTCAGAGCCGGGAGCGGCCAGCGCCGAAGGCGCAAGCGACCGGTCATTCCGTGCCCTTGCGCGACCCTTATTGGGCGGGGAATGACCGGTCGCTTGCGCCTTCGGCGCTGGCCGCTCCCGGCTCTGACAGATTTTTGGCAGCGGCTCTATAACGCATGTCCGGCCCTGTTTGTTCCGTGGCCCCGGGCGTCGGTCTCACCCTGAATCGCATGAGCATCGAGAACCGGTCGATCTCGATGCTGTCCACCTCTTCAAAACGCGAGCGAAGATCGGCCACGCGCCGCTGCGTTTCGGGATTCCAGGGAAGGTACAGAACCAGGTACCAGAAGTCTTCCGGGTAGACGGAGAGCCAGTCCTCGCTGATCACGTTTCCCTGCCGCCAGTCGTAGTAATAGCTCATGCAGAGGAAGTAATCATCGTCCGCCACGACCAGGGGCTTGTGTCGCGCACTCCGCTCCGCGTGCCCGGCGATCGCCCGCCAGTCGGGATGCGCCTGGATCAGCTGCTCCCGCCCGAGTCCCTCAATGTTATACGCAAGGAACAGTACCAGCAGGCAAACCTTGATAGGGGCAAGATTGCTGAGCGATACGCGCAGGTAGGCAAGCAACAGGGGCGGGATCAGAAAGAACAAATACTTAGTCCGCGTCAGCGTGATCGTGTGGTGAAACAAATCGTTGCCCAGGAGCAGCGCGTAAGGAACAGCGGCCAGAACGAGGAACAAGGCCAGCGGGTCGGGTCCGACAACCTTCTTCCATCTCAACAGGGCGTAAGCAGCCAGCGCCACCGCGACGATCAGGACCAGAGTGCGCGACTGGAAAGTGGAGCCAAAGACCAAACGCGAGAGTGCATTGCCCCCCTCATGAATGACCATCTGGAAATAGGAATCCGAGTCGTGAGGCCCGATCACCCAGAGGCCCGATTCATATTTGCGTTCCCGCTGCCTTATCAGCTGAGGCACCCACGGCAGGAATAGGAGCACCGGGGCTGTCAGAGCTACCGCCAGCTTCCACGCGCGATTTCTGAGCAGCAACCACGCGGCCAAAAGCAGCTCGCCGGCAAAGAAGAAAAGGAAGTAGTAATGGGTGTAGAGGCCAAGGGTATTCGAGATGATCAGGCCCGCGATCTTCAGCCCGCTCGTTCGCCCGGTTTTCGCTTGGTAATGGAGGTCCACGAAAAGCGCTAGGGATGCACACACAAAGAAGAACGCCATGGTGTACATGCGTGCTTCCCGCGTCATCAGATAGCAGGACGTGCTGACCCCGAAGATCAGGAGGATCCAGGCTGGAATTCCGTCACCCGGTCCCCAGAGCTTTGCCGATCGCATCAGCACCAGGATGGCAAGGCCCAGGAACAAGACGCTAAGACTCCGACCTGAGAACTCCGAGAAACCGAAGACGCGCACCCACTTTTCCAGCACCCAGAAGTACAGGAAAGGGTGGTTATCGTTGCGATACGTCAGTTCCGTGAAGGAGAGCCGAAAGCCGGGTTCCCGATCATTGTGGTCGGAAAGACCGATGTCCCTGGCGGTGTAGACCTCGTCTTCCCAGTAGCCGACCCGATCAAGTCCGTACAGGTGGAGAAAAACCAGGCTGGCGCCAAGCAGAAATACGAGAGCCCTCCCCGTCCTCGAATTCATCCGCGGCAGGATAGCATGAATGCCGCAAACTTCGGGGAACTGACAAACTGACAAACTGACAGACTGACAAACTGACAGGGACTTAGTCTGGCAGTCCGCCCAGTCTGTCAGTTTGTCAGTCTGTCAGTCTGTCAGTCTGTCAGTTTGTCAGTTTGTCAGTTCCCCGGTTTACGGCAATCGAAAAGCCCGATGCTGCTCAATGCCTGCGGGGTGAGATGAGCCACGAATTGCAGGCTCCGGGCGGTCAGGCGATTGGCTCGACCAAACCATTTGCTCGGGCGGCTCTTCCATTCATCGCCTCCCCGGTTCAGCGTCAGGAACAGGAGGACCGAGCCGAGTGTCAGCCCGCGTTCGAGAATACTGCCGACGGACTTCACTTTGCACACCTCGAGACCTGCACGGTTCAGCATGGCGAGGAGTTCTGACGGTCTATAGCGCCGGCAGTGCCCTACGAAGTCGTCATCCTTGCTCCAGTAGTAATGATGCAGTGGAACGGTGATGATGAGCCGCCCGCCGGGGGCAAGCACCCGGGCGAGCTCGGCAACCGCCAATTCATCTTCCGGGATGTGTTCCAGTACCTCTGAGCAGACGACGGTCCTGAAGCTGCCGGATCGAAGCCCGAGCCGCTGAATATCAAGCACCGAACAGAGGTACCCCTCGGTCTTCATGATGCGCATCCCTGGAACAGACATGTCCGAGAGGAACATCCTGGGGCCGGCAGGCACCATCGGTGCGATGCCGCTTCCGATGTCGAGGATGGGCTTGCCGCAATCCGGCAGATATTTCTCGATGATCCCCTTCCTCAGCAGGTAATTGAAGAGCAACCGCTTGTACTGGATGTAATTAGGGTTCTCGTAAAAAGCGTCGAAAGCGGTAACCATGTACTCGGATGATTATCGGCGAGAAGGTGATGGGGTGACAAGGTGAGCGGCTTAGGAAATCGGCCGCTCACTTTGTCACCCCGTCACTTTGTCAGGTTTTCACGGCCGGCGGCTTATGGCTTTTACCGTGCCGTCTCTCGTCAAAAAGTAGCCTTCAGGCAAGGTCTCTTCGATTTTTGGGCGAAAACCGCGGACACTCCAGCCCAGGTCGATCAGCCGGTCCAGGATGTGAGCACGGAGGCGAGGCCTGTCCTCGGATTCCAGGTAGCACTTCAAAACCGGCTCCCGAGCCTCATCCTCCGGTCGCTTGAAGAAATAATCGAGCGCGGCCAGGCAGACATCATCGTCCTCGTGCGTGAGGTAGTTCTCAATGGTCTGCTGCAGCGACGGCGTATGGAGCGCTTCCATGAGCCGGACCAACTGAGCGGTCGGGTCGGGGTTGGCCGGGGGGTTTTCCCAGTGGTATCTCAAAAGCTCTTCCCCGACCTGCGCTATTTGATTCGTCGACAGGATCGATTGCAGCGCCCGAAAGGGCCAGTACACCTGCCTGTCGCGCTTCAAGAACCGGACAATCGGCGGGACGGCCGTCTCACCGAGCCCTACGATCCATGCCAGGACTTCTTCTTTTTCTTCTTCATCCTGCCGGGACGGCGAAGCACTGATCGTGAACCTGTCTAGAAGAGCAAAGATGGCGGGCTCGGTTCCCATCTCCAGGAGTTTTCGGGCGGCGTTGATCCGGGTAGACGGGTCTCCGTGAGGTTCTTTGACTTTCTTGCGCAGTCTCTCGATCTGCTTCTCCGGCGTGGGGCGAAAGAATGAAATGAGGTCCATGAGATTCCAAAAGCAGAGTCAGAAGCCAGAAGTCAGAAGTCAGAATGAAAAGCAGCCTCTCACTGCTGTTCGCGTTTCCATTCTGACTTGTGACTCCTGACTCCTGACTTCTGCTTTTGTAGTATACATCGGTTGTCGGCCAAGGGTGGGGCAAAATGGCCAACCTTGGGTTATCCTGAATCCATGAAAGCCATTGTCATATCTCAACATGGACCTCCCGATGTGCTCCACGTGGAAGATGTCGAGGAGCCGGGTCTCGGCCCCACTCGAGTGAAGGTCGCGGTGAAGGCGACCGCTTTGAACCGGGCGGACCTTCTCCAGAGGATCGGACGGTACCCACCGCCGAGAGGAGTCGATCCCCGCATTCCTGGACTCGAGTTTGCCGGTGTCGTCGAGGAGACCGGACCGGAGGTCTCCGACGTCAAGCCAGGCGACAGGGTCATGGGACTGCTCGGAGGAGGAGGATACGCGGCCAAAGTCACGACGGAAGAGCGACTGCTCCTTCCAATCCCTGAGTCCCTGAGCTTTGAAGAAGCAGCGGGGGTTCCGGAGGTTTTCGCCACGGCCTACGACGCCCTTTTGCTCCAGTTGAATCTCAGGATGGGAGAACGCCTCTTGATTCATGCCGTCGCAAGCGGAGTCGGCCTGGCAGCCCTTCAACTCGCCAAGACCGCCGCCTGCACGGTGTTGGGAACGGCCGGGTCGGACGAGAAGCTGGAGCGGGCGAGGGAGTTTGGACTGGACGTCGGCATCAACTACCGCCAGGCCGACTTTGCAGAAACAGTGTCGCATGAAACCGGGGACCGGGGCGTGGACGCGATTCTGGACCTGGTCGGGGCCAAGTACTGGGAGAAGAACCTGTCGGCGCTGGCACGACGAGGCCGCCTGATCCTCGTCGGTTTGGTCAGCGGAGCAAAGGCTGAGACGAATCTCTCCCTAATCCTCAACAAGAGGCTGACCATTATCGGAACAGTCCTGCGGGCGCGATCGCTGGAAGAGAAAATTTCGCTCACCCAGTCATTGCGGCGGCACGTGATTCCGCTTTTCGAGGCTGGCCGCTTGCGCCCGGTCATTGATCGGGTCTTTGAGCTTGAGCAAGCCGCCGAGGCGCATGCCTACATGGAATCAAACGCGAACATGGGGAAGATTGTGCTGAGGGTATAGCCCTGGGAGCGCAGGCATCCTGCCTGCTTGTGCCACCTGCAAGATCGGTTGTGGGAACGGCACAAGCAGGCAGGATGCCTGCGCTCCCAGGCGGGTCTCGTCCCCGCCTACCGCCGTCTTAACCCCACCACATTCTCGATGTGGTACGTCTGCGGGAACATATCGACCGGCTGAATCCCCTCGACCTCGTAGTCCTTGACGAGCACTTCCAGATCGCGCGCCTGGGTTGCGGGATTACAGCTCACGTACACGATTCGCCCGGGCTTGAGGGTGAGCAGGCTCTCGAGCATGTCCGGATGCATGCCCGCTCGTGGCGGGTCAATAGTTACGACGTCAGGCGCGAACGACGCCTCCTCAGTCATCTGTCTCATGTACCCGGCCGCATCCGATTCGAGGAACTCGCAGTTCTCGACTGAGTTGGCTGCAGCGTTGAGGCGGGCCAACTCAACCGACCTTGCCTGGTTTTCAACGCCTACCGCCCGCTTGACGCTTCCGGCCAAAAATAGAGTTATGCCTCCGATCCCGCAGTAAAGATCGAGAAGCGTTTCATTCCCGGACAGACGTGCAAAATCCCGAACCACCCCGTAAAGCCGCTCGGCCTGGAGCGTGTTCGGCTGGAAGAATGTCGAGGGTTCAAGCGTATAAGAGATCGGCCCGATCTTCTCGACGAGATTCCCCGGTCCGACGTAGACCTCTTCTTTGCCGGTCGCCACCGGCGAGCGCCCTGGGTTGACGCTGTTGACGACCGTCCTCACAGCCGGAAACCTGGAAGTCAACTCCCTTGTCAGGATCTCCACCCGTTCGGGCCGACGATCAGTAGTCACGAGATTTGCCAGAATCTCCCCGGTATGCTCCGAAACCCGAATTACAAGGTTTTTCAAATAGCCTTCGTGGGCGATGGTGTCGTACGGCGCCCAGCTGTTGTCCTGCGCCACTTGCCGCACCTGATTCACGATCTCAGCGATCACAGGCGGCGCCAGATGGCAAATGTCGAGGTCAAGCACCTTGTCGAAACGTTGCGGGACGTGAAGGCCGAGAGCAAAGTCCTTTTGGACCGGCGTGGAATCGGCGATTTCCTTTTGGGTCAGCCATCTTCTCGCGCCGAACGTGAACTCCATTTTGTTGCGATAGTGGTAGAGCCTGGGCGAGCCGAGAGCCGGGTTCACCTCAACGTTCGACACGCCGCCTATGCGGCTGAGCAAGTCGCGCACCTGCTCTCTCTTGAACTCCAGTTGAAGCTGGTAGTCGGCGTTCTGCCAGCTGCACCCGCCACAGATCTGGAAGTATCGGCAGACGGGTACAACCCGGCGAGGCGAAGGCGTAAGCACTTCTTCGACCACTGCCTCCGCGTACCGTCTCTTTGCCCTTCTGACCCGCGCCAGTACCTTGTCGCCAGGCACACCGCCTCGGACGAACACCACCATTTCGTCCACGCGAGCCACGCCCACGCCCTCAAACCCGGCTGACGCTACCTCGACTTCGACCGTTTGCCCCTTAACCAGCTTCACATCCCACCTTCGACCAGTACCAATAATTTACAGAGCCGCGCACGGAGCTGGCCCGCGAAAGAAATGATCATACCAAACTCGCCCAGTTGTCAGCCTTTTGGCGGCTGTTCTACACTTGTGCCGTCTTCGGCTTTTAATAAGAGAGGGGCCCATGAGATTACTTCTTACTATCGCCGGCCTGTTCGCGTTCTCCTCGCTTGGCCAGGCTCAAAACCTCGATATTTACTTTATTGACGTCGAGGGAGGAGGAGCGACATTGATCGTAACGCCTGAGCGCGAGGCAATTCTGGTTGATAGCGGCTGGAGGCGGGATGACGGTCGAGACGCCAAGCGCATTGTCAGCGTTCTGAAGGAGCAAGCGGGTCTCAATCAAATCGATTTTCTCATCACAACGCATTTTCACCAGGATCACTACGGTTCGGTCCTGCGGCTGGCTGAGATGGTTCCGATCAAAGCCTTCTTCGACCGCGGTCCGATCACAGATCTTGCCGAAGACCCCCAGTTCCAAGTGCTTTATACCGAGTACATGATGGCCAACAAAGGGGATCGTCAGACACTGAGGCCAGGCGATGAAATCCCGATAAACAAGGGCAAGTTGCCGCTGAAAATCACTTGCCTGGCCGCACGGGGGTCCGTGATTCAGTCGCAAGGAACACCGAATCCCGAATGCGCCCAGCTGAAACCCAACAAAAAGATATTGCCGGATGAAAACGCAGCCAGCGTGGCGCTCCTTACTCAGCTGGGCAACTTCGAATTCTTCCATGGCGGAGACCTGACCTGGAACATTGAAGGAGGGCTGGTTTGCCCGAACAACCGGGTCGGTCGTGTCGACGCTTATCTCGTCGATCATCACGGTTTCAAGATCAGCAATAACCCGGTCTTGCTTCACGCCTTGGCGCCTGAGGTCACGATCATGGAGAACGGCGACGAGAAGGGCTGCGACCCGGAAGTAGTTGCCCTGCTTCGCTCTTTGCCCGGCGTGAAAGCCTCGTACCAGTTACACAAAGACCTGAAGAACAAGCCCCAGGACAATCAACCGGACGAGTTCATCGCCAATCTGACGCCGGAAGCCGGCTGTCAAGGCCATTGGATCAGACTCCGGGTGGCCCCGTCCGCTTCAACTTTCGAAGTAACCAACAGCCGGACCGGTAATACCCAGTCTTATCCGATACAATGAATCGGGAGGCCCTATGAGATTCACGAGAGCAAACAGGCGAGATTTCTTAAAGATTTCCGGTGCAGCATTCGCGACGGTCGGTTTCGCGAGCGCCCAAGATGCGGGCGAACAAGCGAGTGGCAAGAAGACAATAACCAAAGGCGTCCTGATCAGTATGCTGCCTCCTGAGCTTTCCTATGAAGAACGGTTCAGGCTCGCCCAGCGAGTCGGCTTTCAGGGAGTGGAGGCGCAGACCGTTACCGATCCGAGCGTCGTAGCCGAGATCAAAGAAGCTTCGGCTAAGACCGGAATGAAGATCCATTCGGTCATGAACATGGACCATTGGAAATTCCCGCTGTCCAGTGCCGATACCTCCGTCGTCGAAAAAAGCATGAAGGGCATGGAGACCTCCCTGCGCAATGCCAAGGAATGGGGCGCAAGCACCGTCCTCCTTGTGCCGGCGGTCGTAAACCCCGAAACCAGCTACAAGGACGCGTATACCCGTTCCCAGGAACGCGTGCGTGAGTTGATCCCGCTGGCGAAAGAACAGGGCGTTGTCATCGCCATCGAAGAGGTCTGGAACAAGTTCCTGCTCAGTCCTCTCGAGTTCGCCCGGTACGTCGATGAGTTCGACAGTCCCTGGGTCAAGGCCTATTTCGACGTCGGGAATGTCGTCCTCTTCGGGTATCCCCAAGACTGGATCAGGACGCTGGGAGATCGAATCGTCAAGGTTCATCTCAAAGACTTCAATTTCGACACGAAGAAGTTCGTGCCCCTGCGGGAAGGCACGATCAACTGGCCTGAGGTTCGTCGCGCTTTGGATGAGGCGCATTTCAACGGCTTTGCCACCGTTGAGCTCGACAAGGGCGACGAAACCTACCTGAAAGACGTCAGCGGACGCGTGGATCAAATCCTGGCGGGTGCGTAGGGCATTCACCACGATCCAAACAGAGCCGTAAGCGCAGCGTAGTTCAGCGGAGCGACCCGGCCCGTTCGATTAGCTACCATTCGACAGTTCAGCGGGTGTTAATCGAACGGGCCGGGTCGCTCCGCTGAACTACGTTGCGCTCACGGCTCTGTTTGGATTCTTTCCGCCCCCCTCCCCCTTGCCCTCCCAGGCAAATTCCCTCAAGACTGTACAAAAATCGAAACTTTTGAGGACCTCGAACGTCAAATAGAGTGTCGGGGGGTTAGCAATTGCCCCAAAGACCGTAGTCTGTAAGCGAAAGAGAAGTTTTTTTGCCAATGAGAGCATCTTTCATCGAAAGTGAGGGCCTGTATCCGCAAACCAAGCGGCCGGATCCAGCCCTTAGAAACCTGGCCATCGGGATCCTGCTTCAGGCTTTCCGAGACATCGTGGCGCCGAAGAAAGCCAGCAACAAGGAATGGGAGCTCTGGCAGCAGGATGCCCTTGAGTGGTTCGCGTCAGACGAATACTATCCTGGCAGTTTCAGCTGGGTCTGCGAAGTCCTGCAGGCAAAACCGAAGGACTTCCGGACATGGCTCGAGAACTACCGGGACAGTGACCCGGAGAGCAAGCGGGAAATGGCCCGAAAGCTCGTCCGGTTCCAGATCAGGCACTAACCCGACTCACGCGCGACTGACGATTGATGATTGACGATGGACGGCTGATCGTCGATCATTGGTAGTGATGATTGATGCTGCTTGCAGGTTGGCTCGTAGTCT
>Ga0105092_10000108_pt1 | contig 38259 bp, 48 predicted proteins | sample PPLLak2March2015_FD_87021 | JGI IMG/M metagenome (GOLD analysis project Ga0105092, IMG submission 87021) | Freshwater sediment microbial communities from Prairie Pothole Lake near Jamestown, North Dakota, USA - PPLs Lake P7 Core (1) Depth... | ecosystem: Environmental > Aquatic > Freshwater >... | reverse complement strand
ATGTTTGAAGGATATCAGCATGCTGCACGTGAGATGTGTCTGATGGCCATAAGGATCCTGCAGCAAATCGGTGATCGTGTGGGTGAAGCAGCGACATTCCACCAGCTAGGTATTCTCGCTTGGGAGCAGGGTCGGGTGCAAGAAGGGCTAAGACTTGTGGCCCTTTGCTGCTTCGTGGATGCGTCCATTGGCCATAGGGACGCCCCAAGCGATTTTAAAGTTCTCTCCGACATGGCGTCGGAACTTGGCTACACCAAGAAAAAGCTCGAAGCCCTGCTGAAGGATGTGGCTGAGGCTTACCAGAAGGATGACGGCAAAAGATTGCTCAATGAAGCCTTCCCGCAAGTTGATCCTGACTCGCGTTCAGTTGATCGCTAGTCCATTTCTTTTCTCCAAACCTTTTTATATATCTACCATCTTCAGAGGATGGAAACCTGATGACCGGATGCCGCGAGAGAGCCATTGTAATCCCGTCCTCTCTCACAATGGAGAGTAGGGATGGGCGCGTAAATACGCTCAAGGTTGGCTTGATCGCTAGGGCAGCCGCAGTCTTCCGCATGAACCGCATCGTGATCTACCGAGATCCCGAGTTCAATGACACGCGGTTTATCACAATGGTGCTGCGTTACATGGATACCCCGCAGTACCTGCGTCGAATGCTCATCCCCCGCAGGGAGGAGCTTCGCCATGTGGGAGTTCTGCCGCCGCTGCGCACTCCTCATCATCCAATAAACTCAAAATCGGAATCGCTCAAGATTGGCGAGTTTCGCGTCGGAGCAGTCGTTGAAAGCGTCGGATCTGATGGCGGCGTATGGGTGGAAATCGGAATCGATCGCCCAATTCCCCTCCGCACCGTGGGTAGGTACTCGGTGGGGCAGCGCCTAAGTGTCAGAATCTTTTCGCATAACCCGCTCGCCGCTGAGCCAGTGGACCAGAAGGATATCCCTCATTACTGGGGGTTTGAAACCGAAGTAGTGGACAGCCTTGAAGGCTACCTGGCATCGAAAGATGTCGCCTCCGTGCTTCTTACCTCCATAAAAGGAAAGGCGATAACGCCAGAAATCCTCCAGCAAATGGGTCAATTGGGCCAGAAGCGCGATCTTGTGGTGGTATTCGGCTCACCCGCACGAGGCGTAGATGCGTTCTTGAGTTGTGAAACAATTGGCAGATATGACATGATTAACACCATTCCGCACCAGGGAACAGAGACGGTTCGACTTGAAGAGGCCGTCTTCGCGACGCTCGCATTGCTCAACCTGGCGCAGATGGAGGACTAAATGGCAACGATACATCGACCAAGAAGAGGTTCGCTATCCTACAGCCCAAGAAAGCGGGCGAAGAGCGAGGTTCCCAGAATCAGAAGCTGGCTTGAGGGGGATAAGGCCAGGATAGCAGGCTTTGCAGGTTACAAGGCCGGCATGACCCACGTCATGATGATAGACGACAGACCAAGGAGCCTCACCGAGGGCATGGAGATCTCCGTGCCCGTCACCGTACTGGAGGTCCCTCCCATGAACATCGTGGCTGTGCGAGTCTACGAGAGCTACAATGGCGGCCTTCGGGCTGCTGGCGAGGCATGGGCCGAGAATCTCAGCCCCGATCTGGCCAGAACCATTACCGTACCCAAGAAGACTCACGGAACATCCGATCTCGCAGCCATAGGCTCGGACATCGTTGATGTCAGAGTTCTGGCACACACCAATCCGATGCTCATCACCGGAATTCCCAAGAAGCTTCCCGAGCTGATGGAGATGCCCGTCAACGGCGGCTCCATGATGGACAGGCTCAAGTTCGCTCAGAATTTGCTGGGCCAGCAGGTGCCTATCTCCAGCGTCTTTGATCTGGGCGATTTGCTGGATGCTTCCGCCGTGACCAAGGGCAAAGGAACACAGGGCCCGGTCAGGCGCTGGGGCATTGCCATCGCCAAGAGAAAGCACGCCCGCACCGGCAAGGTGCGCCACGTCGGAAACTTGGGTCCCTGGCATCCAGCGCACATCAGCTGGCGCGTACCGCAGCTGGGTCAGATGGGATACCACCAGAGGACGGAATTCAACAAGAGGCTCATGTTCATCGGCAACGACGGCGCGGAGATAACGCCCAAAGGCGGATTCCCCGGCTACGGACTGGTGCGCAATCAGTACGTCCTGATCAAGGGCAGCGTTCCCGGACCGATCAAGAGAATGGTCAGAATGAGACATGCCGTCAGACCAGGAGCTAATTTCGTGAAAGCGCCTGAGTTCCTCTATGTGAGCAAAGAATCCAAACAGGGGGTCTAGGCGATGAAGGCAAATGTCATTGATCTATCAGGAAATACAAGCGGTCAGGTCGAGCTTCCTCCCGTCTTCGACGAGGAGTACAGGCCGGATCTGATCAAGAGGGCAGTCTTGGCCGCTCAGGCCAACCGGCTTCAGGCTTACGGTCCTCACTTTTACGCCGGCATGAACACCTCTGCCCAGTCCTGGGGTCCGGGACACGGTGTCTCCAGGGTTCCCAGAATTAAGAACGGCAGAAAGGCCGCGGGAATACCCATGGCCGTCGGCGGACGCAGGTCTCATGCACCACAGCCGAATGCCGATTACACCGAGAAGGTAAACATCAAGGAGAGGCGCAAAGCCATCCGCTCGGCCATAGCCGCAACGTCCTGCACCGAGCTTGTAGCCGCTCGCGGTCACAAGTTCACCCGAGAGCTGCCGGTTGTTGCACAAGACTCGCTGGAATCCCTCAACAAGACCGTTGACGTCAAGAAGTTCCTGGTGGCAGCAGGCTTGTGGGACGATGTCATGAGGGCGAAGGACGGCAGGCATATTCGCGCCGGCAAGGGCAAGCTGCGGGGAAGGAAGTTCAAGGGCCGAAAGAGCGTGCTCATCGTCGCCGGAACCGATAGCGGTCTTGGCAAAGCAGCCAGGAATCTGCCCGGTGTGGACTTCATCACCGTGGAGAAGCTGAATGCCGAGATGCTGGCACCCGGTACTCACGCCGGGAGACTGACTGTTTGGACAGAGTCCTCCCTGCAAAAGCTGAGTGCAAAGAGCTCTTCGGAGGCCAAGCAATGATTATCAAGAGTCCATACGTCACAGAAAAGGTCACCGGCATGATCGACTCCAACGACACGCTGGAGTTCCTGGTGAACATGCAGTCCACCAAGCCGGAGATCAAGAGGGCCCTGAAGGAGCTTTACGATGTCGATGTCCTGACAGTCAGGACCATGGTAACTCCCCGGGGACAGAAGAAGGCCATCGTCAAGCTGGTCGGAGAGGGAAGCGCGAACGAGCTAGCCACAAGGCTGGGACTGCTGTAGGTGGATTACAATGGGACATCGAATCATATCTCAGAATAGAGGTGCTGGAGGTCCAACGTACAGGGCACCCTCTCATAGATACAGGGCGGACATCAAGCACATCAAAGTCGATAGCAATGAAACCATTAAAGGCGTGGTCCAGGAGATCATGCGCGACCCTGCCCGAACCGCTCCCGTGGCGCTCGTGGCATTGAGCAATGGTGAGATGAGATACATCCTGGTTCCCGAGGGAATGTTCGTGGGCCAGGAGGTCGCATGTGGCATTTCGGCTCCAATCGAGCCTGGAAACACTCTGCCGCTGGCAGAGATTCCTGAGGGAATTCCCATCTGCAACGTCGAATCTCAGCCGGGTCACGGCGGCCAGTTTGCCCGCTCCTCCGGTGTTTGCGCCATTCTCGTGGCTCATGATGTCGGTCAGACCGTCGTCCAGCTCCCCAGCGGAGAGATGAAGTGGCTCAGCCCGAAATGCTTGGCGACCATCGGTGTCGTTGCCGGAGGCGGCCGTCTGGATAAGCCTCTGGTCAAGGCAGGAAAGAGCTTCTTCAAATTCCAATCCAAGGCCAAGAAGTGGCCCATCGTCAGAGGCGTAGCAATGAACGCAGTAGACCATCCCTTCGGTGGCGGTGGCCGCCAGCATCCGGGCAGGCCAAAGACCGTGAGCAGAAATACACCTCCGGGCCGAAAGGTTGGTTCGATCGCCGCACGAAGAACCGGTAAGCGCTAGGTGATTGATTTTGGCTAAGAAAGCAGGATCCAAGCTTCCAAAGAGAAAGGAAGAGTTCTTGTACCGGGGCCGGAAGATTGCCGACCTCGCCAAGTTAAGCATAGAGGAGCTTGCCGTGTTGCTTCCAGCGCGGCAGCGCAGATCAATTAAAAGAGGCCTGATGAAGGAGAACAAGAAGCTCCTGACAGGCATCAAGAATAAGGACTCCGTTCGAACCCATATCAGGAACATGGTAGTCCTTCCCGATATGGTGGGCAAGAGCCTGGAGATCTACAACGGCAAGAGCTTCGAGAAGGTCGAGGTCATGCCCGAGATGGTTGGGCACTACTTCGGCGAGTTCGCTCTGACGCGCGGTCGCGTGCAGCACGGTGCCGCCGGTGTGGGCGCTACCAGATCGAGCAAGTATGTGCCGCTGAAGTGAGGTGTGAGACTTGGGCAGATTGAATTATTCGCTTACGCCTGCAGGACGCTCTTCAAGGGCCATGGGGATGGAGCTTCACATCTCACCAAAGCACGCCCGCGAGATTTGCAGGACTCTAAAAGGCATGCGAGCCAACTACGCCAAGGCCTATTTAGAGGATGTAGTGGCTCTGAAGAAGGCGGTGCCCTTCAAGCGCTACAATAGAAATGTAGCTCACAGGCACGGCCTGGTGGGCGCTGATGCCGGCAGATATCCGGAGAAAGCGGCAAAAGCCGTTCTGGTCGTTCTGGAGAACGCCCTCGCCAATGCCGAGTACAAGGGAATGGAGGCCGAAAAGATGAGGATCTACCATGCCGGTACTCATAAGGGCAGAACCATCCGCGGATGGATGCCCCGCGCTATGGGAAGGGCGACCCCAAAGAATACCGAGACCGTCTCTGTTGAGATGATCTTGACTGAGGTGAAGAGCTGATGTCCGTAGAGAAGAAGTTCGTTGCAGAGGGCATCACCAAAGCTCTCGTCGATGAGTACCTGGCAGTGGAACTGGAGCGGGCCGGATATGGCGGCATGGTTATGAACCGCACGCCAATGGGCACGCAGATCACGGTTTACGCTGAAAAGCCGGGCATGGTCATCGGAAAAGGCGGTAAATTGATCCGCAAGATCACCCGCGACCTGGATCGCAAGTTCCATCTGGATAATCCCCAGATCGACGTCCAGGATGTAGGACGCGGCGACCTTAATGGCAGAGTGGTGGCCAATCGTCTGGCGTCATCTCTCGAGCGCGGCTGGTACTTCCGAAAGGCAGGCCAGTCCATGATGCGCAGAGTTATGGACGCAGGGGCTCTCGGCTGCGAGATAGTTATCAGCGGCAAATTGACCGGTCCCCGGTCCAGAACCGAGAAGTTCATCTCTGGATACATCAAACACTCCGGAAGGCCGGCCATCGACCTTGTGGATAAGGGCTACTCGGTTGCTGTGAAGAAGCTAGGTGTCATCGGCTGTCAGGTAAGGATCATCCCGCCGGAAGTTCGGTTGCCGGACGATTTCCAGATTGTGAAGTTGCAGGCTCCACCGGCCCCTGTTGAGGTCAAGAAGAGTGCCCCGGTTCCGGCCCCCGCACCAGCACCAGCGCCCGTTGAGCCCAAGAAGAGCGATCTTGATCAGCTCCTGGAGTCTGAAGTCTCAGCCGCTGAGCCGAAGCCCGCCGCAGAAGTGCCTGTCGAGGGCGTGGCAGAGGATGCTCCCCTTCCCGAAGCGAAGGTCGACTCCGAGCCCTGCGCCAAGGAGGAGTGATCCGATATGGCGATCTTCAAGATTGACGAGATCCGAAACATGAACGAGGAGGAGATTGCAGAGGAGCTGCGAAAGCTCGAAAGCGAGCTCGTCCGCGAGAGAGGCGTCGTCACTGCTGGTGGCGCCCCCGAGAAACCCGGGAGGATAAAAGAAATCCGCAGAACCGTCGCCCGAATCAAGACGGTCCAAACGGAGCGAAAGCAGTGAATCTCTCCCCCGAGAACCTGGCCAGGCATGAATTGATCGGCCTTCGGGTCCACGTGGACTCGAACACCGATCCGGGACTGGTCGGCATCGAGGGATTGGTTGTGGACGAGACCAGGAACACGTTCCTCTTGGAGACGAAGCGAAAGATCGTTCGCATCGCCAAGTCGAACGCAAGCCTGATCTTCACCCTTCCCGATGGGCGAAGGGCGAGGGTCCAGGGATCGGTCCTGGTCTCGCAGCCCGAGAACAGAATAAGCAAGAGAATGCAGAGGACGAGGTGGAAGTTATGAGGGATATCGGACTGGACGTTAGCGCACCGAAGAAGGAGTGCAGCGATCCGAAGTGTCCCTTCCATGGTAATCTGTCCGTTCGCGGCCAGGTATTCGATTGCACCGTGGTCAGCGACAAGATGGATAACACCGTGGTAGTATTGCGTAAGTTCGAAAAGAAAGCAACGAAATACGAACGATTTGAGAAGAGGCAGTCCAAGATTCATGCGCACAATCCCCCGTGCATTGAAGCCAAAGAAGGGGATCGTGTCAAAATAGCGGAGTGTCGGCCCCTCTCCAAGACCAAGTCTTACGTGGTTGTGGAGGTCCAAAAATGAGAGGACATAAGGCCAAGATCCCAAGGGCGATCAACACTGGCGCATACCTGGATTGTGTAGACAATACAGGTGCGCGGACGCTACACGTCATTGCGGTCAAGAAATACCGTGGCGTGAAAAATAGACAGCCCTGCGCAGGAATCGGGGACATGGTAATAGTATCCGTGAAGAAGGGAACTCCAGAGATGCGAAAGCAGATCTTCAAGGCTGTCATCATCCGCCAGAGGAAGGAGTTCCGCAGGCCCGACGGTCTCAGAGTGAAATTCGAGGATAACGCAGCCGTTATCGTAGATGACGAGGGCGTTCCCAAGGGCTCTGAGGTTAAGGGGCCTGTGGCTCGCGAAGTAGCTGAAAGGTTCAGCAAGATCGCGTCCGCGGCATCAATGATTGTGTGATGATTATGAAGAGCATTCAGCCAAGGAAGCAGCGGAAGGCGAGGTATACTGCGCCGCTGCATATGCGTCAAAAGTACGTGCATGCACCCTTGAGCAAAGCTCTGCGCGAGGAGCTGAAGAAGCGCAGCGCGCAGCTTCGCAAGGGTGATACCGTCAAGGTAATGCGTGGAGATCATGCCGGTACGGAAGGCCTGGTGGAAGAGGTAAACCTGAAGAGGTGCACCATCAAGGTGGCTGGCGTGAGCAACTACCGTGCCGATGGAACCGAGGTTCCAAGGACCATTCATCCCTCCAATGTCATGATTGTAAAGCTCGAACTTGAGGATGCAAAGAGAGAGAAGATCTTCGCGAGGCGATCAGAATGAGCAGACACCAGAAGAGAGTAACTGTTCCAGTGAGCTGGCCTATTTCCAGGAAGACCCATGCATGGGTTGCCAAGGCCAGTCCCGGTCCACACTCTGCCGAGCAGAGCATCCCTCTCGTGACCGTAATTCGAGATATGCTCAAGCTGGTGGACAACGCCCGCGAGGCCAAGAGAATCCTCTACGAGGGCAAGGTGCTGATCGACGGAAAGGCACAGAAGGACTACAAGTTGCCGGTGGGCATCTTTGATGTCGTTTCTATTCCCCTTCTCAATCAGCAATACCGCATGATGAAGGATGTTCGCGGCATGTTCTATCTCAGCCCGATTGAGGCAATAGACGCCAAGAAGCTGGCCAGGATCGAGAACAAGACCATCATCACGGGCAAGAAGCTGCAGCTTAACCTATCCGACGGATCGAATAAGCTCGCAGACGGCGAGTTCAAGGTGGGCGATTCTCTGGTACTCTCCATCCCCGATAAGAAGGTCGAGGATAGGATCGAGTACAAGATCGGCAATCTGGCTATGGTCGTGGGTGGAAAGCACACCGGCCAGACGGGCAAGATCAAGGAGATCATAACCGTGAAGAGCTCCCAGCCCAACCGCGTCATCATCGCAGGCGACGAGGAGTTCGAGACCATCGAGGAGTATGTCTTCATGATTGGCCGTGATTCTCCGGCGATCAAGCTGGGGGGACGCTAGATGAATGTCATGCTTGAGCCCCGCATCGACAAAGTCGTCGTGCATGTGGGCGTAGGCGAGAGCGGTCAGAGGCTGGTAAACGCCGAGACCATTCTTAAAACCATAACGCATCAGTCCCCTGTTCGGTCCATCGCCAAGAAGACGCTTCCCAACTTCGGTATCAAGAAGAACGAGCCTATCGGTGCCAAGCTAACCCTTCGGGGAAAGGCGGCTGAGGAATTCCTGGCCATCGCTTTGAAGGCGGCAGGCAATAGCCTCAGAAAGAGCCAGTTCGACAACCAAGGCAACTTCTCTTTCGGCATTGAAGAGCATACCGATTTTCCGGGAATGAGATACGACCCGGAGATAGGCATCTTCGGCATGGATGTAACCGTGGCCATGAAGAGAGCCGGATATCGGATCGCTCGAAGGCGCGTCTGCCAGAAGAAGATTCCAAGTCGGCAGAGGCTCGGCAAGGATGATACTCTGGATTTCGTCCAGAAGAAGTTTGGCGTAGTGGTACTGGAGGCTGCATGAAGAAAGGAAAGAAGATCTTCGGAAGAGGTGCCAATACCTGCAAGCGCTGTGGGAATAAGAACGGCCTGGTGAGAAAGTACGGGATATACCTGTGCAGGCAGTGCTTCCGAGAGATCGCCCCTGAGATGGGCTTTAATAAGAATTCGTAGGTGGTCACACGTGTTGTTAGATCCACTAGCCGATGCGCTCTCCGTCATAAAGAATGCGGAAAGTGTAGGCAAGCCCGAGTGTATCATCCATCCCGCCTCCAAGCTCATTGGAAGAGCTCTTAAGGTTATGGCGGACCGAGGATACATCGGAGAATTTGAGTTCGTTGACGACGGAAAGTCGGGAATGTTCAGAGTAAAGCTCCTGGGAAGGATCAACCGCTGCGGCGTCATTAAGCCCCGGTTTGCCACCAAAGTAACGGAGCTTGAGAAATGGGAGAAGCGATTCCTCCCTGCCAGGAACTTTGGAGTGCTGATCCTGAGCACCAGCAAGGGAGTCATGGCTCATAGCGAAGCTAGGGCCCAGTCCCTGGGTGGGCAACTCCTGGCATACGTATATTAGGTGGTCGCAATGGCAAAAGAGATTGCACGACAGGTTGAGATCCCTGAAGGAGTTGCCGTGGCCGTTGACGGAAATACCGTCACGGTAAAAGGCCCCAAAGGCGAGGTATCCAGGCAGCTCTCCTATCCTGAGATAGAGATCAAGAAAGAGGATTCCATCCTGGTCGTGAATTCCAGGCTCGATCGCAAGCGGCAGAGGGCAATGGTGGGAACACTGGCGGCGCACATCGGCAATATGATTGCAGGTGTCACCAAAGGATATGAGTACAAGATGAAGGTCGTGTACTCTCACTTCCCCATTCAGCTCAAGGCTGCTTCGGACGAGCTCATCATCAATAACTTCCTCGGCGAGAGGAGGCCTCGATCTGCCAAGATTTTGCCCGGAACCAAGGTAAACATCGGCAAAGATGAGGTAACCATCACCGGAATCGACAAGGAGCACGTTGGTCAGACTATGGCCAACATCGAGCAGGCAACAAGAGTGCGTGGATTCGATATCAGGATATTCCAGGACGGAATTTACCTGGTGGACAAGAGGTGACGAGGATGGCAGAGAGATTGCTGAGAGTTAGAGCCAGGCAGAAGTCCAAGAAGCCTGAGTTTAACTTTCATGATTCACATAAAAAGAAGAGGCTGCCCACAAGCTGGCGAAAGCCTCGTGGCCTGCACAACAAGCTCCGGCAGCAGATTGCTGCTAAAGGCAAGCTGGTCCGGCCAGGTTTCGGAAGCCCGAAGGCTGTGAAGGGATTCCATCCGTCCGGCCTGCCCGAGATTCTGGTAAATAATGTTGCAGAGCTGCAGAACGCTACAGGGCATGTTGTGCGCATTGCTTCTGCTGTGGGAATGAAGAAGCGTCTGGATATTCAGGCCAAGGCAGGAGAGCTGGGCTTGAAGGTACTGAACCCCAAGGGAGGTGCCTGAAATGTCCGACTTCAAGACACAGCGCAGGCTGGCGGCTTCGGAGCTGTCGGTTGGCGAAAGCCGTGTCTGGATCAACCCTGATCCGGAAGTGGCTGGAGATCTGGCAGATGCCATTACCCGTGAGGACATTCGCTCTCAAATCGATGACGGGAACATCAAGGCCAAGCCCAAGAAGGGCAACAGCCGAGCCAGAATCAGAGCCCGAAATGTTAAGCGCGCGTATGGACACTGCAAGGGTGCCGGACACCGCAAGGGAGCCAAAGGTGCTCGATCTCCACGCAAAGAGCAGTGGATGACCAAGATCCGCGCTCTGAGAAAGAGGCTCAAGGAGCTTCGCGAAGGCGGCCAGATTGATCGGCATGCTTACAGGTTGCTCTACCGCAAGTCCAAAGGCGGCGAGTACAGAAGCATATCGCATCTCAACGCCTATATCAAGGCCAAGAGCCTTGCCAGGGGTGAGTAACTTGGCGACAGGACCTAGATACAAGGTGCCCTTCCGCAGGCGGAGAGAGGGCAAAACCAACTATCACGTCAGATACAGACTTATACTATCGAAGAAACCGAGGGTTGTGGTCAGAAAGAGCAATGCCAGCACCACATTGCAATTAGTCTTGGCAGAGCAACTGGGCGACAAAACGCTCCTGACGGTCAACTCAAAAGAGCTGGAAAACTTCGGCTATACTTTGAGCAAGAGCAACTTGCCTGCAGCTTACCTTACCGGCCTGCTCTTCGGAAAGAAGATGCTGGCTCTGGGCAAAGTCGAGGGCATTGCGGACATCGGCCTGCACGCCTCCACACGCGGCAACAGAATCTATGCTGCCATCAAGGGAGTCGTGGATGCAGGCGTGAATGTTCCTCATAGCCCGGAGATATTCCCAGAAGACGAGAGAATTCGTGGTGAGCACATAAAGAAATACACCGGAGCAGATATCGTGGCCCAATTCGAGCAGGCCCGTGAGAAGATACTGGGGTGAGACTATGGATCAGAAGAAGAAGCGAGATTTCTATCAAGAAGAGTGGGTCCCCAGAACTAGGCTGGGCAAGCTCGTTTTTGAGGGCCAGGTAACTACCTTCGATGAGGCCATCGCCTCCGGCCTTCCCATCAAGGAAGCCGGACTCGTCGATGTGCTTATCCCAGGCCTCGAGGATGAGGTTTTGGATATAAACATGGTTCAGAGGATGACCGACTCCGGCAGGAGAGTCAAATTCAGAACCACCGTCATCGTCGGCAACCGGGATGGCTATATCGGCCTTGGCGAGGGCAAGGACGTTCAGGTAGGAAAGGCCATCAAGAAGGGAATCGACAATGCCAAGCGCAATATCATGAAGGTAAAGCGCGGTTGCGGTTCCTGGGAATGCGGCTGCGGACTTCCCCACACCGTGCCTTATGAGGTCATCGGTGAATCGGGAAGCGTCAGAGTCGTTCTCATTCCCGCTCCAAGAGGCCTCGGCATCGCCGCCGGAGATACATCCAAGAAGGTCATGGATATGGCCGGCATCAAGGATGTGTGGACCAGGACGGCAGGTTCGACCAGGACCACTCTGAACTTCGCAAAAGCCACCTACAACGCGCTCATCAACACCATAACAGTGAGGGCCTGAAGATGTTTGCCATAGTCAGATTGAGAGGCGAGGTAAACGTTCGGCCCGAGATCAAGGATACCCTGGCCATGCTGCGCATTCATCGCGTCAACCATTGTGTCGTTGTAAAGGAAGATCCCCACTACCGCGGCATGATCCAGAAGGTCAAGGATTACGTGGCCTGGGGCAAGATCGATGATGAAACTTTGGCCATGCTCCTGGAAAAGCGCGGGCGGCTCAGCGCGAATAGGCGCTTAACCGAGCAGTTCTTGAAGGAGAATACCTCCTACCGCTCTTTTAAGGAGCTTGCGTCTGCCATGAACTCCGGCACTGCCAGCCTGAAGGACCTGGGAATTAAGCCCATATTCAGGTTGCATCCGCCTCGGAAGGGCTTGAAGACCACCAAGAAGACCGCACAGCAGGGCGGAGACACAGGATTTCGCCAGGATCTGGCGTTTCTTATCAAGAAGATGAGGTAGAGAGCAATGGTAAGACCTAAGACAAAAGAACGCAGAGGCCACCGGACATACCACGGCAAGCATAAGAACGCGCGTGGAGGCGGCTCTCGCGGTGGGCGTGGAGACACTGGCAAGTGCAAGCATCACTTCATGAGGTCTATGCTTCTCGGCACTCAGATGGGCAAGCACGGATTCGTCCGACTGCCGCTGATCGAGAGGCCTGAGGTGGTCAACGTCGATATCCTGGACCAGTTGGCAGGCTCTGACGGCAAGGTTGAGATCAGTGAGATGAAGGTCCTCGGTCGCGGCAAAGTAACCAGAAAGCTGACTGTGACTGCAGCCGCCTTTACGGCCACTGCCAAGGATAAGATTGAGGCTGCTGGTGGTCAGGCAGTAGTAGTATGAACCAGCATAGTTTCTTTTATGCGATAGAGCCCTTTGTGCGCCGGCTCCCCTCTGTGGAGCGGCCCACAGGGCACGTCCATTTTAAGAGAAAGCTAAGCTGGACTCTGGCCATTTTGCTCCTTTACTTTATTTTGGGGAATATCCCGCTCTTCGGCCTTTCCACCGCATCTACGGATATCTTCAGCGCTTATCGAGCTTTCTTTGCCGGGTCCTTCGGCACTATGATGCTCCTTGGTATCGGTCCCATTGTTACAGCGTCCATCGTGCTGCAGCTATTGGTCGGTGCTGAGATCATCAAGCTCGACTTGAGCGATCCGCGAGATCAGGCCATTTATCAGGGCACTCAAAAGGCTCTGGTGTTTGTGATGGTGGCTGTGGAGGCGCTGCCTCAGGTTATGGGTGGCTATCTGCTGCCGAATTCCGACCTGGCTCTCGCTTTAGGCGTTCCCCTGGGCATAGTATCTCTCTTGATATTCATCCAGGTGTTCGTGGGCGGCTCTCTCATCGTTTACATGGATGAGGTTGTCTCCAAATGGGGCGTCGGCTCAGGCGTGGGCCTCTTCATAGTAGCAGGAATCAGCCAGCAGTTGGTAACCGGTATCATCAACCCGGCTGCAGGCGATGCCGGACTTCCCGTGGGCATCATTCCCAAGTGGATTGATATCTTCAGGCTACAGCTTATCGGATTCGATACCATCTTCACTGCAGAGGGCATGAAGTTCATCCTGGTTACAGGCGGAATTCTGGCGCTCATCTCGACCATAATGATCATCTTGATGGTCGTTTTCGTTGAGTCTACCAGGATTGAGATACCTCTGGCGCACAGCCGCGTTCGCGGTGCCAGAGGACGCTTCCCCGTCAAGCTGGTCTACGCATCGGTTCTTCCCATGATTCTGGTGAGGGCCATTCAGGCCAACATCGAGATGCTGGGAGCGCTGCTTGCATCCAAGATCGGCGCGATAACTACCGCAAGCGTCACCGGACAGGGTGTGACCACAGTTTATACAGGCTATTCGAGCCTCCTTGGCGACTTCATCTCCTATGCAAAGTATAACTCTGCAACGGGTGCGGCCATCAGCGCATCCTCGCCTCAACCGGTCGGGGGACTGATGTATTATATGTCCGCATTGCAGGGGCCGAATAGCTGGATACCGAGTATGGTCAACCAGAATGTTGCCGGATTGACTGAACTGGGATTCTCACCGCTATCTTACTGGCAGATCTTGCTGCATGTGCTGGTGGATTCGACATTCCTGATCGTGGGCGGAGTTATCTTCGCTATCTTCTGGATCGAGACCACGGGCATGGGACCCAAGAGTGTGGCCATGAAGATTCACAATTCCGGCCTACAGGTTCCCGGCTACAGGAGAAACCCTGCTTCGATTGAGCGGCTGATGGAAAGATACATTCCCAAGGTGACGGTCATCGGCGGCGTGATCATAGGCCTATTGACCCTGATCGCAACGCTACTCGGAACCCTGGGAAGCGCAGGCGGTACCGGACTGCTCCTGGCAGTGAGCATCGTCTATAGGCTCTATGAGCAGATAGCGAGCGAACAGATTCAGGAGATGTACCCCATGATGCAGAAGTTCTTCGGAGCATCGGCATGAATGCCAAGCTGACCAAGTCCCTGGACAGCGCAGCCCTCGCCGTGGGCTTTGTTCTCTTTTTTGGGATAATGGTCAGCGGCGACTTAAGGCACAATCTTGGATTGGGCGTGGGTCATATCATCGGATGGATGCCCTCCATCCTGCCCTTCCATATTGTGCTCTTCGTCCTAGCCGCGATCACCGGCCTTTATGCCAGCCTGATCCAGAAGTACACCATGGATTGGGATTTCTTGCGGGTTCAGCAGGAAAAGATGAAAAAAGTGCAGCGGGCCATGAAAGAGGCACAGATTGCCGGAGATCAAGCTCGCATTCAGACACTGCAAAACGAGCAGATGAAGATGGTCTCGGAGCAGGGCAAGATGATGCAGATGCAGTTCAAGCCCATGCTTTACATCGGTATCGTCTCAATACCGCTCTTCATGTGGGCCTATCTCTTCATTGAGCAAAATCCAGATTTGACCATGACCTTTCCCTTCTGGGGAACTCATCCCATCAATGCTACCGTTATTGGGCCTGTGCTCTACTGGTTCTACTGGTACTTTGTCTGTTCTCTTCCTGTATCGCAGATCATCAGGAAAGCCCTGGATATCGGGAGCATGAGCTAAGGATGATTGTTTCTATCAGCGGTGCCCCGGGAACGGGCACCACAACTCTTTCTCGCAGCCTGTCTGCGGAGCTTGGGATTCGCTGGATAAATTCCGGGGAACTCTTCCGAAAGATCGCCAGCGAGAAGAATCTCTCCGTAAAAGAGATGAACCGAATGGCGGAGAAGGGTCCGGAGATCGACTACCTCATCGATGATGCTCAGTTGGCGCTGGCCAAAGAGGGCAGCGGCATCTTCGAGGGGCGGCTTTCCGGCCATCTTTTGCCTGCGGATCTGAAGGTTCTTCTTAAGACGGATCTGCGCGTTCGTGCGGAGCGCATTTCCAAGCGCGAGGCAAAACTGGTGGAAGATGCCATCCAGGAGACTCGCGTTCGCGAGGAGAGCGAGGGGCGGCGTTACAAGATGTATTATAATATAGATGTGAATGATTTTTCCGCCTACGATTTAGTTGTGGATACCGGAAGATTCAATGAGCATGGAACGCTTGCGATCGTTCTGGCAGCGGTGAGGGCTCGCCAGTGATCATCCATCGTGCCAAGGGCTCCGATGCCAAAGCACCCGCAGCGACATCTCCTCCGTCCAATGCACCTAATGCAGTTGCTGCCGCGCCTAAACCAAAAGCCCCTTTTAAGCCCGGCTCTCTACCGTCCGATGCCGTGAGATCTGTGCTGGTGAAGAGGAACGGCAAGACCGATCCCAAATTTGGAATTCCACCCCTGCAGCGCAGCCTGGAGATGCATATGCGCCTGGGGGCCATCAATCTGGACAAGACCTCCGGCCCCACAAGCCATGAGGTCGCGGCCTGGGTCAAGCGCATCCTGAATGTAGAAAAGGCGGGCCACAGCGGTACCCTGGACCCCAAGGTTACGGGGATCTTGCCGGTGCTGCTGGGAGATGCCACACGCATCATGGACACCCTTCTCCTGGCGGGAAAGGAATACGTCTGCCTCATGCACATTCATAAACCCGTACCAAAGAAGCGTATCATAGAGGTCTGCGGCGAATTCGTAGGCCCCATTCTGCAAAAGCCTCCTCTCAAGTCTTCCGTGGTCAAGCAGCTTCGCACGAGAACCATCTATTATCTGGAGATCCTGGAGATCGAGGAGCAGCAGGTTCTCATGCGCGTGGGCTGCCAGGCGGGCACCTACATTCGCAAGCTTTGCTTTGATATCGGTCTGGCTCTCGGCACAGGCGCGAACATGGAAGAGCTGCGCAGGACCAAGGCCGGTCCCTTCCGCGAGGATGAGACGCTGGTGACGCTGCACCAGCTCACTGATGCCTATGTGACCTGGAAGGAGACGGGCGACGAGAGCGGCCTGCGTCGCGTGATTCAGCCAGTTGAGGCAGCGCTAAAGCACATGCCGCGACTGGTAATCGCCGACAATGCCGTGGATGCCGTCTGTCATGGCGCGCCCCTGGCGGCACCGGGGCTGCTCAGCCTGGAGACAGATATAAATAAGGGCGACAATGTTGCCTTGTTTACCCTGAAAGGAGAAGCAGTGGCTACTGCTAGATCGGAAATGGTGAGCAGGGAGATGCTCGTTTCCAAGACCGGGATTGTGGCCACGACCGAAAGGGTAATAATGGAGCCGGGCACCTATCCCAAGGCGTGGAAGCTTGCCGAAAGGGATGCTTCTGCAGCGGCGGCGAAGGCTGCCAAACAATAAAAAACTGTGCCGAGGTCGTCTAGCGGTAGGGCGCCAGCCTGGAATGAATTCTCCTAGTTAGCTGGTGATTCGCAAGGGTCTCGTGAGTTCGAATCTCACCCTCGGCGCTAAAATTCATTACGCTTTTATATATTTTTGTATTTATTAATTTATGTTTTCTTATTCTTTCGCGGCTCCGCGACCATGCCTATGATCGTGAAATAGATTTTCGCCCAGATAGCTCGCCTCGATACTTAATGGAAAAGTATTCATAGTATTAATCACATTATTAATAATGAGGTTTTAGGAATGGAAGCATTTCTAGCAACCATAGTCGTCTTCTGGGGCATGGCCTTCTGGATAATCTCCGGGCTCAAGGGCTTGGCCAGAAGCTGATGGCATCCTCAAAAAAACAAGGATTGTTGAAGCGAGATAGAAATGCGGAAAATCGCTCCGGCTCATATTGGATGATAAAATTGGCATGATGTTTATGGGTTTGTGGCAACAAGTCTCTGCGGATGCATATACTCTCTCCCATTTGCAGGACTATTGAATCCTCCTCAATAGGGCCGGGCATTCTGAATAGAAGGTGGTCGCTTGGAAACATCAAAAGAAAATATGATGGACCCATTTAATTTGGGCATTTATGTCATCGAAGTCGGAATGGTCGCAGCAATCCTCTACGGAATGGTAGTGCTGGTTGCATTGTTCAAGCCTATGACATAATCGCAAAAGAAAACTGATAATTGGGTTTATCCAATCGCTTATCTCAATTTGAGAATGGCGAAAGTGAGAAAATAAGGCGGAGGAAAAGGTAAGCCCTCCTCGCCTCCGCTCTTCTAATCTTCCTCTTTCCATCCTCAGCTTTGGTGCTCGGTCCAGTCCCGGTATGTGTATGTCTTGGCATCGTAGCCCCTCATCTCCAGAGCGAACCAAATTACGGATGCCTTCATGCCGGTGCTGGTAAAGACGACTACGGGCTTGTCCTTGTTCAGGATGGCGAAGACCCTATCCAGCGACGCATCATCCTTCAGCTTCTTTCCGTCGAGAACGCTGGTGTAGGGGATGCTGATGGAACCGGGAATCGTGCCGGATGCATATTCTTGCAGAGTTCTGGCATCAACAATCTGAGCCTTGCCGCTGCTGACATCTTCGTAGGTGGCGTTGAACTGCGTGCCCTCTTTGGGGGCGTAAACTGTGCCGGGACGAACCGTTGCTTCGTCTGAGGTGGTGTGTCCAGATGCCGCCCAGTCCTCTGCAGTGCCATCCAGGATCTTGACCTTTTCATGCCCCTGGCCCTTCAGCATGCTATAGACATAGGCCGACAGGAATGGGCCTCCGCCGCAGGGCAGGCATTCTCCGTAGATTACAACGGAATCGTCATTTGAGATGCCGTTATCTCCCAGGATCTTGCAGATCTCGGATGTTTCCTTCAGGATGCCGGCTTCTTCATCGAACTGCATGTAAGGGATGACCACCGAGCCGGGGATATGATTTGTTGAGTTCTCGCTCACATCCAAGAGGACATCCGATTCCGAGACGTCCGCGATAGGGAGCAGCATCAGCTTGTCGCTCTCGCTTCTTTCTACAGTTGTCTTGACGACTGGTGCTTTAGCTGTTGTTGTTGCATTCTTTGTAGCCTTGGCGGCTACTTTCTGGTCCACAGTCGTGTTATTTGTAGATGTGCCGCTCTCATTTTCAAATCCGTAAGCTGGCTGGGTCCATCTGGATGTTCTCGATTTCTCCGGCCATTTGGTATCAGTGGTTTGAACTTTGCCGGCATTGGGATCTCCAATCTCGTCCAGCTTCTTTGAACCATCCCAGCCGCTGCTGTCGTCGCAGGAAGCTCCCAAGGAGGCACATTCCGGCCCAGCATGAGCATTTTCAGACGACAGCACAATAACCGCCAGGAATGCCGCGCATATCCCGCAGATCAATATCAGATTCCATTTAGGCAAACTCATTCGATTTCACCTGACTATAATGATGGGCCGCACTGGCATTTTCCCCAAAATGCCTCGCCCGGAAAGGCTAATGGGCGTGGATTTTATCGCCTTTTCGCCTATCCGTTGTTTGTCGTTCTAATCGCTAATACCTTTGAAGATATAAATGCTTAGCATGATAATTCCTCTTTAACTTTTTTCACAACTCGTTCACAATCCCCCTCATTTAAAGCCATTTCGTGGGATTTTTCGATTCCTAAATCCGTTACGATTATCTGGATAGCCGGCTCAATTTCTGCATGCTGTAATGTCTTTGCCGCGCATTGTACCGGGCATCCGTCGATGGATATCATCAGGTCCGCTTCTTTGCCGGATTTGACCATTCCCTTTATGTGCGCCCCGACTCCGGCCAGGCAGAAGAATCCTGCTACCTTCTCCCGTGCCAGCTCGATGGCTGCGTTGTTTGCTATTTGTCCTACATTTGAGGCTCCGGAGCATGCCACAACGCGCACGTCCGAGGAGCCGCACATGCATTTCCTCTCATCCATTGTCATTTCTCCTTCATCCTTTCAGCATTCTCTTTATCTCTTCCACTGTTGCCGTTCTTCCTGCCATCTTGGACTCGCCGTCTACAATGAGCGCGGGTGTCAGCATCACGCCGCGATTCATGATCTCCTGGATGCTTTCCACCTTGATGATCTCGGCTTGCAGGCCAAGCTCTGCAACCGCTTTTTCCACATTCTTCATCAGGCTCTTGCATTTGGCGCAGCCTGTTCCCAAGACTTCTATTTTCATCGAATTCATCTCCTGAATCGTGTTTATTTGTTCGTATCCATTTCTCTAGTTTATTCTCTTCTGTTCAAGTCGTCTCTTGGTTCATTTCACTCAATTCATTCCGTCCATTCTTCTGCCAATTCTACGCAATAGCTCCATACAACATGCCTACCAGAGTCGAGATCAGGACTACCAGGACAATGTAGACGCCGCCCTTCTTGAGGCCGATAACCCTTGTGATCACGATCATGCTGGGCAGGCTCAGGGACGGCCCGGCTAAAAGCAGAGCGAGCGCGGGCCCCGGTGCCGTGATGCCGCTGCTGTATCCAAAGAGCGTTCCCACGATTGGAACCTCCAGCAGCGTGGGCATGTAGAGCAGAGCGCCGATCACGGAGGCGACGAAGCAGGAGAGGAAGCTATTTGTTCCAAAGAGGGTGCGAATCCACTCCACAGGCAGGAAGTAGCCGATCATGCCGGTGACGAATGTGCCCACTACCAGCAGGGGAAATATCTTCTTAGCCAGCCACCAGGTCTCGGAGAGGAATGTCTCTCGCTCTTCCGGCTGGTAGTATGTTTTCATCAGATACGCAGCCAGTAGCGTCAGTGCTGCTACTATTGCCGCTTTTACTGCTAGAATGAATAAGCTGGAGGTCGCGATCAGCAATATGGCTACCAGAACCGCCATGAAAAGGCCGGTGATGTAGCTGGGGCGGCTTGTCTCTGAGGAGGCTGGCTCTTCATTGGCTATCGATGATCCGGCCTTTGAAGCGCCTCCAACAGCATCGCATTTTTCTTCAGACTTCTGGAATATGGCGGCCATTATGAGCCCGATGATAACCGCCATGGTGACTGCAGCGACTGCCCTGGCTATACCGATCTCCAAACCCAGAACTCTCGCCGTGAGGATGATGGCCATGAGATTGATGGCGGGTCCCGAGAAGAGGAACGCAGTGGCAGGTCCTATTCCCGCACCTCGCTTCTCAATTCCGGCGAACATGGGCAGAATGGTACAGCTGCAGACCGCTAGGATGGTGCCTGAGGTGGCGGCCACGCCGTAGCAGAGCCATTTAGGTGCATCGGCTCCGAAGTATTTTAGCACCGTCTCCTTTTGCAGGAGCGCGGATATGGCTCCGGCAATGAAAAAAGCCGGGATTAGGCAGGTTAAGACGTGAGCTGACAGATAATCCAGAAGTGTGGAAAGCCCGGCTTGCAGGGCTGCCGCAATTGTGTAAGTTACCATTTTCGGATCAGCTCCTCTGCAAGAGCGTTTTTTCCAGGATCTTTCCGGCTTCAGCAAATTGCACGACCTGAACGAGAGCCATCTCATCTACTTTTTTGATGAGATCGAAGACCTGCGGGTCTTTTATCCTGTAGAGGTTTCTCTTGCCGTCTATTCTTCGTTCCAGTATGCCTGCCTCGTGGAGGATATTGAGATGCTTGGAGATAGTGGATTGCGATCTCTGGAAGGCAGGGAGGATCTCGCAGACACAGCGCTCGCCTCCTGAAAGGTATTCGAGCAGCTCAAGGCGCGTGGGATCGGATAAAGCGCTCAGGATCTTGATGCGCAAATCCGAGATGGATTTTTGAGTCATGATAATATATTCTACTCATCCATGAAGATATAAACTTATTGCAATATGACGATATGACGATATTGGGCTATGAAAATGCGAGATGATCCCAATGCGAGGAGACGACATGCAGCGATACAACTGCAGATATCGCATCTTCGCAAATCTCATCTTAACACGGCCATCTTGGCGGCTCACCATTTTAACGTCTGCCGCCTTAGCGCCCTACCATCCTGTAAAAAGATCTCTTTGCTATCTCTGCCAGAAGAATATAAAATGCAACAATAATTATGATAACTAATATAAAATAAATGGGGAGGGGCGTGAATCCGAACAGCTCCGCCAGCGGCGTGTAGGGGATAAGGAAGGCCGCAACGCAAACCGTCAGGGTCACTGCCGACAGTAAATTGCTCGGTGTGGAGCGGAAGAATGGTCGCCGAGTGCGAATGATCAGGACCACCAGGGATGCCGAGACCACGGATTCCATGAACCATCCCGTTCGAAACTGGTCCACTGAGGCGTGCAAAAGGAAAAGCAGAGCTCCGAAGGTCAGGAAGTCGAAAAAGGAACTCAAGAGGCCGAAGACGAGCATGAAGTTTCGGATGAACCTTATCGACCAGCGCCGCGGCCCGGCGACAAGCTCCGGGTCGACGCTGTCGCTGGAGATGGTCATCTCAGGAAAGTCAGTGAGAAGATTGGTGAGCAGTACCTGGGTGGGCAGGAGCGGCAGAAACGGCAGGAATAATGAGAGCAGGGCCATGCTGAACATGTTGCCGAAGTTGGCGGAGGTGGCCATGAAGACATATTTCATAGTGTTGGAGAAGGTCTTCCTTCCCTCGATGACGCCCTCGGAAAGAACGCTCAGGTCCGTCTCCAGGAGCACAATGTCCGCCGCCTCCTTGGCCACGTCGACGGCGCTTTCCACGGAGATGCCGACATCAGCAGCATGCAGAGCCGAGGCATCGTTGATGCCGTCGCCCATGTAGCCGACAACATTTCCATTCTTGCGCAAAGCGAGAATTATTCGTTCCTTCTGGTTGGGCTCGACCTCGGCAAAGACGCTCGCTTCCTGAACCTGCCTTTGCAAAGCCTCGTCGCTGCTCAGGCGAATATCCTGGCCGGTAAGGATCTTTCCATCCGCCAGACCGACCTCTTTTCGGATGCTTTCTGCTACCAGATGGTTGTCGCCGGTGATCACCTTGAGGCTCACGCCCAGGCTTGCCAGATTTTTAATGGTCGCAGCTATGCCCTTTTTGGGCGGATCGAAGAATACCAGAAAGCCGAGAAACGTCATGTTCGCTTCATCTCTGGGGAGGCAGACGTTGGCCTCGATCTTTCTGGTGGAAAGTCCCAGGACCCGGAAGCCCTGCGCGCTCAGCTCCTGGAACTTTTGCATTATCGCATCCCTGGCCACTGAAATATCCACCACGCCGCCTGAGCCGCTAGAGGTTTGGGCGAGGGTGCAGACTTCCAGTACGTTGGCCAGAGCGCCTTTGGTTATTATTATGTGCTCTTCGCCCCGCGAAACCATTATGCTCAGACGCTTGCGGATGAAGTCGTAAGGAACCTCGTCCAGCTTCTTGTATGGATCGATCTCGACCTTTCCGAAGTGAAGAATGGCCTGATCGAGAGGATTGGAGAAGCCGGTTTCAAAAAAAGCGTTGAGGTAGGCATAAAGAGATACTTCTTTGCTCGTCTTTCCTTCCATATCCAGGGCGGAGTGCATTACCACTTTTCCCTCGGTGAGCGTCCCGGTCTTGTCGCAGCAAAGGACATTCATGCTGCCGAAGTTCTCGATGGAGGCCAGGCGCTTGACGATGACCTTGTGAGATGCCATCTTCCTCGCGCCGTGGGCTAAATTGATGCTGATGATGGCGGGCAGAAGCTGGGGAGTCAGCCCCACGGCAAGAGCGAGAGAGAACAGGAAAGACTCAACGATGGGGCGGTTCAGGTAGACGTTGACGGCGAAGATTGACACCACCAAAACCAGCGTCACTTCCAGCAGGAGGTAGCCGAAGTGGCGGACGCCCAGCTCAAACTCGGTCTCAGGCTCTCTTTGCTTGAGCTGCGAGGATACCTTTCCAAACTCCGATTCGGTTCCGGTGTGGACAACCAGAGCCGTGGCCGTTCCGCTCACAACGCTGGTGCCGAGGAATAGGCAATTGATGCGCCCGGCGAGTCCAGTATCTTCCGGCAGAACGCCTGCCATCTTTTCTGCCGGGTAGGTCTCGCCCGTGAGCGTGGCCTCGTTCACGAAAAGGTCTTTGGATTCAAGTATCCTGGAGTCTCCAGGAATTATGTCCCCGGCACGAAGTTGGATCACATCGCCGGGAACCACGTCCTCCTGAGGGATATCCTGCGCCTTCCCATCCCGAAGAACCGTGGCCTTGATCTGCACCATAGCCAGCAGCTCGGAGACGGCGTCGGCAGCTTTGCGCTCCTGCCAGAATCCCAGGGTGCCGCTGATTAATATTATCAGCAATATGATTATAGCACTGGCAACCTCTCCCAGATAAATGGAGAGAGTGGCTGCAAAAACCAGGAGCAATATAATGGGGCTCTTAAACTGGGCCAGGAATAGAAGTAAAGCGGCGGTCTCTTTTTTCTCTCGCAGCAGGTTGGAGCCAAATTTCTTCAGCCGCGCCTTTGCCTCGGCATCCGTCAGGCCCTCGGGCTTTGCGCCCAGCAGCTCTTGCAGAGCAGTCGCTGGCAAAGACCAGAAAGCAGACGGGTCTGATGGCATATAGAATTATTTCTCCTGTTTGTAGATAACTATTCCCGATCGTTGAGCCTGTTTTCCGCCCCGGCCAATAAAAAATCAGGCTCCAATGTTCTCGCTTTTGCTACAAATTTCATCTGCCCGCTACCTTGCCGTTTCTGCCATTGATGATCTTGAGGGCTTCAAACCAGATGATGCTCGCGATTCCAGCCATGAAACAGATGGCAATGTCCAGAAGATGAAGATAGGAAAAGCCGAACAGCTCTCTTAGGAATGGGATATAGAGAATAGCTCCCAGGAATACGAGCGTCCCGCCCACAATCCACCAGAGGGCGGCATTGGGCGAGGACATAGTCTCCAGGATGGTGCGAGACCAGGAGCGGTTGGTGAGGATTAAGCCTAAATTGGCCACGATGAGCGTGGTGAAGGTCAATGCTCTGGCCTCGCCTTCGCCCTGGCCCAAGTACTGGGAAACGGCATAGACTGCCAGGACAATCACCAAAACCATTGCGCCCTGCAGGAAGCTCAGGGCCACGGTGCGTCTGCTGAATAGGGGCATCTTCGGATTGCGAGGTGGGCGGCTCATCACATTTGCCTCCTCCGGCTCGGCCTCGAAGACCACCGAGCAGGCCGGATCGATGATCAGCTCCAGGAATACGACATGCACCGGCATGAGCACCAGGGGCCACTGCAAGAGAACGGGAATAAGAGACATACCTGCAATGGGAACGTGAATGGCGAGGATGTAGGCCATGGCCTTTTTTATGTTGTCGAAGATCCTGCGGCCCAGCCTCACAGCCTTGACGATGGACGAGAAGGCATCATCCAGGAGCACCAGCGAAGCTGCCTCGCGGGCCACGTCCGTGCCCCTGCCGCCCATGGCAATGCCGATGTCAGCCGCTTTCAGGGCAGGTGCATCATTGACGCCGTCGCCGGTCATGGCCACAACCTCTCCTGTTGCCTTCATTGCCTTGACCAGCCTCAACTTTTGCTCCGGCACCACGCGAGAAAAGATATTGACATCTTTGATGCGTTCCCCAAGATCCGCATCCGATATCTTTTCCAGCTCGGGGCCCGTAAGAACTCTGTCTGCTGATCTGAGGCCGATCTGTCTGGCGATGGCCTGGGCTGTGTCCGGGTAGTCGCCGGTGATCATTACTACTCTTATGCCGGCGTCGTAGCATTCCTTGACGGCCTCAGCCACGCCGGGCCGCACCGGATCGGCCAGGCCTACAAGGCCCATGAACTGAAAGTCGAAGTCATGCTGGGTGCCCGGCAGATCTGTCTCTATGAATCTCGCTTTGGCCACGCCGAGAACGCGCAGGCCACTCTTTGCCATTGATCCGATATTCTCAAAGAGCTGCAAGCGCATAGATTCATCGAGATGGCAGAGATCTAAAATGGCCTCAGGTGCACCTTTGGAGGCAATGACGTAGTCCCGACCGGCGGGCGATTTCCAGACGCGAGACATGGCCAGGAGCTTTTTGGAAAGAGGATATTCTTGCACCAGGCTCCAATCTTTATGCACATGCTCCGTCTTCTTCAGAAAAACGTCGCCGAGCTGCTGGAAAGCCTTCTCCATGGGATCGAAGGGGTCGATCTGTGAAGCAAGGATGCTATATTCCACGACTTCATGAATGCCATCCGGCAAAGATTCTGCCGCTACGTCCAGATCATAAAATTTTCCCGCTGCATAGATCTGCTTCACCGTCATGCGGTTTTGTGTGAGTGTGCCGGTCTTGTCCGTGCAAAGGACCGTGGCCGAGCCCAGGGTTTCCACGGCAGGAATCCGGCGTGTGAGCACGTTGCTCTTGGAGATACGCCAGGCACCGAGAGCCAAAAAGACGGTCAAGACCACCGGGAACTCCTCCGGCAATACGGCCATGGCCATGGTGATGCCCGCCAAGAGCCCCTGCAGCCAGCTACCTCGGGTTAGGCCGTAGACAACCACCACCATAGCGCAGAGTGCGAGCCCGAGGAAAGCCAATTTCTTTACCAGCGAGAAGGTCTCCTTTTGCAGCGCCGTCTCCTCAGACTCGACCTTCTGCAACGCCCTTCCGATCTTGCCGATCTGCGTATCCATTCCGGTGGCCTTCACCAGGGCAGCTCCCTGGCCTTGAACAATAAGGCTGCCGGAATAGACGAACGGCAGATCGTCGCCGCCCGGCCTGGCCATTTCGGACAGTCCGTCCGAGCAGGCTTTGCGCACGGAGACAGATTCACCAGTGAGAAGAGACTCGTCTGCAGAGAGGTTTGTGCAATAGAGTAGCTGCGCATCTGCTGGCACGCGGTCGCCTTCGGAGAGCACCATCAAGTCTCCGGGAACGACCTCCCGTCCGGCAATGCGTTTATGCAGGCCGTCCCGTATCACCAGAGCCCTGGGGCTGGAGAGGTCTCGCAGGGCTTCCAAAGCTCGCTCCGTCTTGCGCTCCTGGTAAAGAGTGATGCCCATTACCACCAGGACGAAGCCCAAAAGCATCAACGCTTCCTGGTGTTCTCCGAGCAAAAAATAAATCAGGCCGCCCGCGACCAGCAGCAGAAACATGGGCTCTTTTACGACTTCCAGGGCAATGGCAAAGATGCTGCGCGGCTTTGACGAAGGAAGCTCATTATATCCAACTTGCCCAAGCAGCTTTGCAGCCTCGGATTCCGAGAGCCCCTTGGCGGTGTTTATCTCAAAATCTTCGGCCAGCAGTACATCCCCTTTGCGAATACAATAACTTCATCCTATTTTTTGCAAATTGATTTTATGCTAAACAAAATAGTTTTATGAAGGTATTAACCTTGCGCCCATTATGCTGCTATCCGGTTCATTTCCATTTGATATCTCAATTTGCACCCCGACGCCATAATTCTAAGCAATATATGAAACGCTTGATCGGTCGAAGTCCTGCACCAATTCCAATCCCGTATCGTCCGGCTTCCAGGAAACATCAGGATAGACCAGATGCTTCATGAAGCTCTCCGTGCTGCCAGCTATTTGCGTAGCGAGATGCTCCTCCCCCAGAGCGTTCTTGGTGAGATCATAAACCTTTGACCGAACCTGGGCCTCATCCAGATAGCCCAAGGAGTGAATGTACTCATGCAGCAGCACATGAAAGACATAGGGCTTGTAAAGCTCCGGGCGGGTTTCCATGATCCGTTGCAGCGGGATCTTGTTCAGGACTATGACGTTGGACCCGACTGTGAAGAATCCTCCGAAGAAGCCCTGCGGCTGGTTTCCCAGGTTTGCCATGCCCAGCATCAGGCCGCCTCTGCTCTTGCCGATGCTGCATTGCACCAGCGATTTTACGACCTCGAAGATATCGGGCAGCGTTTTAGCCTCGTCGAGCCTTGATTTGAAGTCAATCCTCATCTGACCTAAGGTTGGATGCCTCAACGTATTTAATACTAACCTAGAGTTACTATTGGTTGGTGGCAAAAAAAAGAGAATGGATCGATCGATCCATCTCGCATTATCGATCCTATCGCCTTATCCGATCATTCTCAGACGTAAATCCGATCTTTGCCGTCATATGGAGGTGTGAAGACGCAGATGAGCGCCATGTTCTCGCTGCCGATGCCCGTGAAGTCGTGAACCGTCATCGGGGGTACGTAAATCAGATCTCCTGCCTTGACCAAGTGGGTATTTCCTGCGATGGTCATATTGGCCTGGCCCTTGACGATGTAGTCAATTTCATCCCTGTACTGGTGATAATGTGCTCCAAAGCTTTTGCCCGGCTCTATTTGGGTCACATTGATGGAAGCGTTCTTGCCCAGGGCTGCATTTGCAGTCAGAATGCCGATAGCAGGATTTATGGGATTCTCTTTTTCGAACTGGTCGATATTCACAAGAGTAAATTCCGTTCCAAATTTTTCAGCAGATCCGGCAGACGCGCCTGATACGGTTTGATTTGTGCCGTCTGTGGCTGCAAAGGCCACGGCGAGGGTGCAGCAAAGAGCCAGCACCATTAACAAAACCATTTTTTTCATTTTATTGCCTCTCGATTATTCTATGGATGGACATGATCAGACATGATTTTGCCGTCCGTTTCATTTCGATATAGCTATTAAAAATTTAGTCAGTTTGTGGCTATAAATCTTTGCAGGAGTTTAGCGCGAACTCATATCAATGTTCTCTTACACGACGCCCTTGCACAGCTCGCCGCTCTCCAGATCTTCGCGGAAAAAGTCCTGCCTGGTGCGCCGCCCGAGCAAGAGATCCATCTTTCTTCTGGCATAAAAGGGCGCAAGCCTTCCCATCTCGCGGGCAAACCACCTGGGATAAAGCCGCTTGACTTTGTTGTAGCGCAGCCATTCCATATCGTAGTAGCGGGCATTCATCTGCCAGACGATGTACTGCACCTCTTCGTCGCTGAGGTGTTTCGTCTTCAGGTTGGCATGAAGCCCGTCGTACTTGGTAAAATCGTTCCTAGTTATCAAACCCATCTCTTGCAATTCTTCTCGCATCTGAGTTTTGGGGTAGGGCGTGTTGATGTAGAAGATGGGGAAGTCAACTTTCAGCTTTCTGGCCAGGCGGAAATTCTCCCAGATATCCTCGGCATCGTCATCGGGGTTTCCGCTAATTAGGCCGGTGGAGACGATTATGTTATTCTCGTGCAGGTACTTGACGGCCTTTTCTGCGTCGTCGGACATCTTGCCTTTTCCCAGGAACTGCAAATTGCGCTTGTTCACGCTCTCCACGCCCAGGAACACGCCGTCAAAGCCCGCTTCTCCCATCTTGTCCACCAAATGCTTGCTGGAAGCTATGCCTGAGGCGGATGCCTGGGTCTTGTAGCGCAGGTGAGCGAGACCGGCATCGATGATGGCCTGGCAGAGCTGCTCCAGCCTCTTCGGGTCCAATGTGATGTTGTCGTCAGGGAAGAAGATGGAGCCTGCTCCATGCGCTTCTGCGTCCAGAATGTCCTCGATCACCCGCTCGATGGGAAACTTGCGAAACCTGCGCCCGTACATGAGGTTGATGCTGCAGAACTTGCAGCCCTGCGTGCAACCGCGGCTGGTCTCCACGCAATCGATGGGAACGTCAAAGCTGTAAAACCCCTTGGTGATGAGCCGGGCGTCCCGCATAGGCATCCTGATCTCTTCGACCTTTAAAAGAGGGCGGGGAGGATTGTGCACCATTTGCGGTGCCTCGCGCCCGGCTTTAGACGATTTGCCATTATCCGATTGATCATTATCTGATTGGCCATCGCATGATTGGTTACGTTGCGATTGGCCATCCTTGTGATAGGAGAGCCCTAAAATATCCTTCAGATCTTTTCCGGTTGCCAGGGATTGCACCAGCTCTCGGAAGGTGGCCTCGCCCTCGCCGCGCACAATGAAGTCAATGAGCTGTGCATCCCGGCTGGCGCTGATCTCCTCGCAGGCCAATGTGGGATGGTAGCCTCCAAAAACGGTCTTGGCTCCCGAACTTTTCGCGATCCTGGCCAGCTCGATAGCTTCCTGATATTGGAAGGACATGGCGGTCAGGCCGACCAGATCGTAGCCGTTCACGATCTTTTGCACATATTCCCGGTGATTGGTCAGGCCGTGAATGTCAGCCACATGCACGGTGCACAGGTCCTGCACGTGTGCTGCGAGCGAAGCCAGTCCGAGATTAGGAACGCGAGCGATGCGGTCGAAGTCCTTCTGGACTATTGGAGAAGATAATAAAAGTATTTTCATGATGGAAATACCTTCATGTCAACAGTTCATTCGCGTTAGCAGCACCTTCATGCGAAAAAATTGCAGTCATTTCTTGCAGCCTTCATTCCTCGTCTACTTTGAGCAATCGCAGTCCTTGGTTCCAATCAAACTTGTTGGCCCTGCTGATGTAGGCCGCCACCTCTCGCACTCCGGACAGGCCGCCGTAGCGGTAGGCATTGCCCCACACACGACCCGAGGTGCGAATCGGCGTGTACCAGGAATAGGTTTGCTTGAAGGACCAGTCCAGGATCTTCGGGAACTCTTCCGACGGGATATTCGGGTGGTTCCAGACCATGTGCTTTCCGTCATGGTTATGATAATCATGATCCCAGATCCCGTATTTCTCCTCGATCTCCTTCCAAAGGGGCGTTTGGGGCAGAGGCGTGATGACGCAGATCTGTGTGATATCTATCTTCAGGGCAGCCAGCTTCGGGATATCCACCTTCAGGCTCTCGATTGTGTCCTCCTCAAAGCCTATCATGTAGTAGCCGACGGTGCCTAAGCCATATTTTTGCAATTTGCGAATCGTATCGAGAATGTCCTCGGTGCCTTCCTTTTTCTTGATGTCGTCCAGGCGTTCCTGGTGCAGATTCTCGATGCCGATGGCAGCTCCCCCAAAGCCTGCGATATGTCTGCCGTTCTTTCGCCTCATCTCCGCCCAGTCGTCGATCTTCTTGCGCAGATAGTCCGCCCGGGCCATGCAGCCCCAGACCATGCCGTACTTGTCCAGGAGCTTCACCACCTCATCGGCGTGGCGGCGGTTGCAGCCGAAGTTCTCGTCCTCGATCAGCACCACGTTTATGCCGTTCTCCTTGTAGTAGGCCAGGACACGCTCGATGCTCTTTAGCGAGATGATGTTGGGCTTGTTGCAAAAGACGGGGGTCTGACAGAACTTGCAGCCTACCGGGCAGCCGCGCGTGGTAAAGAGCACGCCGTAAATGTTCAGCTTGACATTGATGGGCGTATTGAGATATTCGATGAGCGGCGGGTGGATGATGTCTTTTATCTGCCTGCCGAAGTAGGGAGCGAGCTGGTGCTCGGAATAGCCCACGAAGACCTTATCGAACCTATCCTGAATTGCGGTCGTCAGAGCACCGTAGTTTCCGGCCCACACCTCGCCCACACCGGCGGAGCGTGCCGCATCAACCATCTCTATCGCTTCGTGGGTCTCGCTCAGGTAAAATGAGAGGCCGACAACATCCCAGCCCTCTTGCAGCTTCTTTTGGTATTCTTCCCAGGTAGGAAATTCGAGGATCTCCAGCTCCGGGATGTTCTGTTTCAAGAAGCGCAGGCCGAAGGACTGGATGCGGGGCCAGTAATATCTGAACCAGGACCTGGTATTAGCTCCAATGTAGTCGTAAGGCTCGGGGCCTTTCCTGTAAATGGTAGTAAACAGAACCCTGGGGGCCATAATCGATATGACTTGCCCCATGAGAGATTAACCTTGCGATTTTCCCTTTGGCCATTATGCTCTTTGGCCGAAATGCTCTTGTTTTAAAAAGGCAGGATCTATTTCGTGAAAAATCAAGACGTTGCAGCAGTTCTCTACGAGATGGCGGAATTGCTGGAGCTGCATGCCGAGAACCGTTTCAAGATAATTGCATTCAGCAAAGCGGCTCGGGCCATCGAGTCCATGAAAGAGGATGTGGAAAAGGTCTGCCGGGAGCGAAGGCTGCAGTCCATTCCCGGCGTCGGCAAGGCAATCGCCCAAAAGGTCGAAGAGTTCCTGCGCACCGGCCAGATCCAGTCTCACCAAGATCTCCTGGCGCAAACGCCCGCGGGCCTGGCCGAGCTTCTCAAGATCTCGGGCCTGGGACCTAAAACCATCTTCATGCTACATGAAAAGCTCGGCGTCTCAAATCTGGAGGATCTGGAAAAGGCGGCCAGGGAGCACCGGGTGCGTCGGCTGCCCAGGATGGGCGAAGTTCGCGAGAAGAATATCCTAAAAGCCATCGAGAGGTACAAGAAGCGCAGCAGCCGCATACTTTACAGCGTCGCAGAGCCCGTCGTCAATGAGGTATTGGAATTTCTGCGATCTTTAGAGGGGCTGGAGCACATCACCGCTGCCGGAAGCTATCGTCGCGGCAAGGAGACTGTGGGCGACATCGATATCCTTGCCACTGCCGCAAGGCCTGAAGAGATTGTGGCGGCGTTTGTGCGCATGCCTCTGGTCCAGGATGTCCTGGTCAAGGGTCCCACCAAGGCCAGCGTCATCGTGCAGGAGACGATTCAGGTGGACCTGCGGATCGTGGAGCATAAGTCGTTTGGCACAGTGCTTCAGTATTTCACCGGCTCCAAAGAGCACAACGTCAGCCTTCGCCAGCTTTCCCTGGCTCGCGGCTATTCCCTGAGCGAATATTCCCTGACGCGCCTGTCCGATAATCAGGATCTATTCTTCGACCGGGAGGAGGATGTCTATGCCCATCTGGGGCTGCAATACATATCGCCGGAATTGCGGGAAGACCGGGGCGAGATCGAGGCGGCAAGAAGCGGCAAGCTGCCGGCTCTGGCAGAGCTGAAGGATATTCGCGGCGACCTGCATGTGCATTCCGACTGGTCGGACGGCAGGGCATCGATCCTGCAGATGGCCAGGGCCGCCCAGGCTCTGGGATATGAATACCTGGCCCTCTGCGATCACTCGCCGTCAGTGGGCATCGCCGGTGGCCTTTCACCGGAAAGGCTGGAAGAGAAGATCGAGGCGATTGCAGCCGCCAATGAGAATTTGCAGGGTATCACCATCCTCGCTGGTACGGAAGTGGATATCAAAGCAGACGGAAAGCTGGACTATCCCAACGATCTCCTGGCCAGATGCGATGTCGTCGTAGCCTCGGTGCACATGGGCCAGCAGCAAAACGAGCGAGCAATTACAGGCCGTCTGATCTCGGCTATTGAGAACGAGTTTGTGCATATCATCGGACACCCCACAGGCAGGATCATAAACCAGCGCGAACCCTACGAGATCGACATGAACGCTGTGCTGGAGGCTGCGGCGAGAACCGGAACGGCTCTGGAGATCAATGCCTACCCCAGCCGGTTAGATCTGAATGAAACCTGGGCACGGGAGGCAAAAGAGATGGGCATCCGCCTGTGCATCAACTCCGATGCGCATGAACCAGAGCAGCTTGGCGTCATGAAATACGGGCTAAACATCGCCAGAAGAGGCTGGCTGGAAAAGAAGGATCTGCTCAATTCCCTTCGCCTGCCGGAGCTGCAAAAAGCGCTGAAGGGCTGAGAATTACAAAATTAAATAAATCTAAAATTGAAATCCGAAACCTTGCGCGCTTTGATCCTGTTACCACATATTTTTATGCAAGGAGGCAAGATGTGCCATCCAAATAACAGTCACCAAATAACTGGCAAAGCATGAAGATGATCGGGTCAATGGAAATGAACAAGCATAGGCTTCTCTATTCAGTTGCTGCATTGATTTTGGCCTCAGTCGTTGCCAACACTTTCTTCGGGGCAGCCGTTGTGTGGCAATATGAGGCCGACTCGAATTCGACCGCGGGACAAAGCCAGGCCTCCGATTCCGGGTCCGGTTCTTCCTCCGGGTCTGCATCCGGTGCAAGCAGCGCATCGTCCGTGCAGATTGGATCGTCCGGCAGTGGTTCAGCCGCGAGCAGCAGTTTATGGGGCTGGGGCAGCACGCCAAGGGGATTCTCAGCTAAAAATGGAACGCTCAGCTATCCCTCGAATTACTACACGGCTCAATTTAACCTGGGATATCCGACACAAAATGATACCTATGGAAAAACCAATACAAAAAATCTGAGCCATTATTCCACAGGATTCACCACGGGAGGGCTGGCAAACGGCATGAATATTGCATCAATTCTAGCGGAAGGAAAATCCAGCTATGATCCTTGGAATAATTATCCCGGTGATGATCCCAATTATCCCAACGGTTATCCCAGCTCCTCAACTTGACGCTCTTGAGACGAAAGCTATTGAGACAAAAGCACTTGAAGACAAAGCTTAAGGGCCCGGGTCGGCAATAGCCTGGGTCGGGGAAACAGCAAAGTTAATATCTTAAATCAAAATTTTATTATGGGATCTATAATGTTTGCCGAGATCACATCGCTCCTTGATCAGGATGTTTACACGCAAAATGGCATCTTTGTGGGGAGAGTAGATGATGCCGTACTCGATCCGGAGAAGGGCGTTGTGAGCGGTCTCGCCCTGGGAGATGTGAACAAAGAGCTGTTCGACCAGAAGGGAAAAGGCATCATCATTCCCTACCGCTGGGTTACCGCCGTGGGCGACATAATCATCATCAGGCACTTGACCCGAAATGCAAAGGCTGAACACAAAGACGGCTAGCTGGGAGATTTATTCCGGCTTATGCGCTCGCGCGCCTCTCATGGTCAGGGCGGACGGGCGCGGCTTCAAGAAGCTGCTGGAGGACTGCCAAAAGCCCTACGATCTGGGTTTTGCCGGGTCGATGGTCCAGGCTACTGCCTCCTTCTTTGAGGATTCGGGCTTTTCACCGGCGCTTGCCTTCACGTTCTCCGACGAGATCAGCCTGCTCTTTCTGGAAGCTCCCTTCGCGGGCCGGGTTGAGAAGATCGACTCTGCGGTCGCGGGCTTCTTCTCCGCCGCGCTTTCCCTTAATCGGGGAAAGCTCATGAGCATGGACTGCAGGACGATTCCGCTTTGCAGGGCCGAAATCCTGGAATATCTGGCGGAACGGCAGGACGAGACCTGGCGAAATCACATCTTCTCATACGCCTTTTACATTCTTGTCGGCGAAGGGCTCAGAAACGCGGATGCCATGCAGCAGCTTCGCGGCATGAAAGAGAAGGAGATGCATGAACTGGTCTTCCAAAAGGGCGTGAACCTGGCCAAGACGCCGACCTGGGAGAGACGGGGCGTGATGGTCTATCGAAAAAATGGCCGGGTAACTCAGGACTGGGAGACACCGCTCTTTCGCTCAGGGGAAGGGCAAAGGCTGCTCTCCGAGATCATCGAGGCCGAATAAGCGAGCATGAGGCGTTGATGGATGATGCATTGAAGATCGACTCGGGATGCCATCCGCCGGACTGCACCCCATCATCTACCAAATTTGGATCCGGACAGCAGGGCAACCATTCTATCCCTTTCATATTTAGGAAGCAAGAAGATTTTATAAAAGCGTGGACGCTCTTCCGGGGGCTGGATAAGCGACAATGACGGGTCTTTCGGTTAACTGGGCCAGATACCAGGGATCATTGACAAAGCCGTTTAATGCGAATTCCGCTGGAATATAATTACTATTCTGCTGAAGCCTGGTGCCGTTGATCAGAATCGGTGTGGAATTGCTCATGAACATGGGATAGTACAACTCCGTTGGAGCGATCCTGGGGTAAATCTCACCTTTGATGACCTCATAGCCCAGCGGCTTTCCTCCCCATGCCCAGAGGTCTTTGCTGCCGTTGGACGAGCTGGCTACCGCGGCAAACTTATTTGTGTTTTGGGCCAGCCATGATTTGCCAAAATCCTCGCCGACATTTTTTATTCGTGAGTCAGCCGGACTGTGGCCGCAAATAAGAAGGCCGGCAGCTACGAGAGCAATTAAAAGGATCGGAGTTATATGCATATTCAATTCCAAATATTATTATGAGTTGAAATGATAAAGCTCTTTCGGAGAAAGTATATCCCTCCCGCCAAAAGCAATAAATATAAACGCGTCCCTCATGCTTTTTATCGAGTAGTTCTGGCATTGCAGGCGGATGGTGGCAGGGGGACCCTCCAATCGCCATTGATCAATCCTAAGCTATGATCAATCCTGAGCTTGGCCTACCTGAGATCGGCCTGTCCATAGGATCTTGATGAGAACAATCTGGCTGATCAGTCCAAGACGCAAAAAGCAAGACACAAAAAGTAATGTGCAAAAAAGCAAAATGAAGCTTTAAATAATTCAAGTGTAAATCAGTGCATATCAGACGTTTAGGAGTTTCAATCGTGCTTAAGAGATTCATGCATATTCTGGGGTTACTTGTACTGCTGGCGGTTTGCTCTCCTGCCATGATGGGTTCTGCTCTATCCGAAGATTGGAGCAGCTATCAGCCCGCGCACGCTCTTGGTTCCGGCGAGAGCGACTGGTGGTCCACATATCCGGCGCAACACGCAGATTCCGGAAAGGCCGTTACGCATCCAGATGTTGTCCTCGACGCCCTCAAGGAAAAGCCGTTGGTCATCCTGGTTCACAGCAGCACGTGCAAGTCCTGCGCCGAGCAGATTGCGAACTTGAAGGAACCGCTGGCAACTTACGGAAATGATGTAGAATATATGGATGTTTTGGGCGAATCCGGCGGAGATCTGCAAAAAGCCCTTGATCTTCTGGATGCCTACGATCCGCAGGGCCTGGGGCAGGGATATGTGCCCACTACGATCTTTGTAACCTTGATCAAGGGGTCTGACGGAAAAGTGCAGGTCGCCTGGCACAGCCAGATCGATGCCATGGGCAAAGGCCAGATTGAGGACTATATCAAAGACGCCGTCTACTACCATAAACAGAATGCTGCCGACTGGAATTGATCGCTGCATAGTTAATCACTGCATAATTCTTCGGCAGAATGCCGTATGGAATAATGCCAATCAGTCCATAAGCAGTCCATTGCCGAGCAAAACAAGGCCCGCAAAACAATGATCGATAGCAAGACGCCGAGCATAATGCCAACCAGAACGCCAAGTGTAGCAACCGTTACCATGCCCTGCAAAATGCCTGCCGCAAAGATGCTGCCGCCAGGAATGCTGCTCACTGCCGCAGCATTCTTCTCTCTATGCATAATTGCTCTCTTCTTCTTCACCATCTCAGCCGCAGCTTTGGATCTGGCAAAGGCTCCCGATTTTACCGCAACCGACGCAAATGGACGCAATTTCTCCCTTTCCGACTTTCGCGGCTCGCCGCTCGTGCTGCATATCACCAATATCGAGGTTCCACTGTGCGTGGAATGCGAGGTGTCCCTGAAGGGGCAGGTAAATGAGCTGATCCGGCTCAAGGCCATGCAGCCTGATGTGCAGATTGTGACATTGAACTTGCGGAAGAATCCCTACTCCAAAGGCGGCAAGGTTTTGGCTGAGAAGTGGTGGCAGGTCAACATCACCTGGCCCTGGACGGAGGATATCGAGCCTTATGCCATCGGCAGCAAATATCTGGACTACTGGAATGTGCAGGGCGGCTCCTCCAATCCTACGATTCTTCTAATTGACAAGGAAGGCAACGTCGCCGGTGTCTATCATGTTTACCGCGTGGGTGAAGGCGTTTTAGATGGAGTGCAGAGCGCCGAGACGCTTTCCGCCAAGCTGCAAGAACTGAAAAGCTCGCAGTGGAAGGGCTTTGAAGGAGAGGTCTCCAAGCAGAACGTATCAGCCTTCGGTATGTTCTTGCTCGGAATCCTGACGTCTCTTGCGCCCTGCTCCATCGCTCTGCTGATCGCGGTCTTTTCCTACGTCCTGACGGTACGCAGGAAAGACGAATACCTGCAAAAGAGCACTTCCACATCGAGAGAGGGCTTCATGATTGGTATCGCCTTCACCCTTGGGATGGCCGCGGTCTTCTTCGTGCTGGGGCTCTTCATCTCTCAGATCGGCTTTTTCATCCGCGACTCGAAAGTCTTCGACCTGATTGCAGGCGTTATCATGATTCTGCTTGGCATCGGCAACTTCAAGCCGCTGGAGGAGATCCTGGAGCCGGTGACGAGTCGCATCCGGCGCTCTCCCGACGGCGATGTCCACGAGAGGGGACCAGGGATTATGCAAAGGGCGGTGGAGACATCCATCGGGCTCTTCAAGCATTCGGCTTTCATCGGGGCCTTCACTCTTGGCATCTTCTTTGCATTGGGCTGGGCACCTTGCGCGCTATCAATGGTCCTGCCGGTCTTGATCTGGCTGGCATCGCAAAACGTGACTCCCCTGGCGGGCGGCATGATGCTCTTCATCTTCGGCGTGGGGCACGGTGTCCCCATCATCCCCATAGCTACCTTTTCCAGGGCAGTGGGCGGCAGAATCGGAGATAAATATGTCTCTATCGGCAAGTGGACCACCAAATTCTTCGGATTGCTGGTGATCGCTGTCGGTTTGGTGTACTCGGCCAGATACTTTGGCTTCCTGCTGTGGTAGATCGATAGAGAGAGGAATAAAAATTGATAAGAAAATTTGGTGAGATAATTGACCAAGATTGAGATCCTGGGAACGGATTGTGCCAAATGCAAGAGCCTGCATAAGAATGCGGAGAAAGCCGTCCAGGAGCTGGACATGGATGCCGAGGTTATCAAAGTGGACAGCATTCAGGAGATAATGAACCGAGGCATCATGATGATCCCTGGATTGGCCATAGACGGAGAGATAATACTCGTAGGAAGGAGCCCGTCCGTGGAAGAGCTGAAGAAGATGTTCAAAAAAGTCTAATGCTGCAAAATTTCCGGGACAATGGCTTTTAGTGCCAAAGATCACTCTTTTTGGATTAGAATATATTGCCTAATTATCCCGAAACATATTTATAATCTTCAGCATAATCTGCAGAATATGAAAACGGTCGTTCCAATTGCGCTTTTGATGCTTCTTTTGCTGCTCACGGGCCAGGCTGTCGGATCATATTGGTTCCAGGTGGTCGATGTCTCGCCCGTCAGCCTGGCGCCCAACAGCGCGGCAAACTTCACTGTTGACGTGAAGGGCCTGGGCAGCAATGGGGCATATGTCCAGCTGGTATTCAAGAATATGACGGAAGGGGTGGAAGTCTCCTGCCCCAAGATGATAAAATATGTGTTTCCTGCCGGAGTTACTGAGTATAATTGCACCATGAAGGCAGGAGATATTGCTCCGGGCAACTATTCCTACGTGGTCGATGTAGCCGCCAAAGGGTCGCCCTCCGGCAAGAAGACTGGATATATCGAAGTCGTTGGAACGAATGGGCCGGCAACAGGATCCAATGCTGCTGTTTTGGATAGTGCGGCTGCGAATGGCGCAAATGCTGAAAACGCGGAAAAATCAACCTCAGAGCAGGCAAAGTCAGAGACGCCTGATCAGGCCGGACCCGCATCGGAAAGCCAAAATAAAGCAACACCCGGATTCGGTGCTGTTTTAGGTGCTTTGTGCCTGGCTATGGCATTCAAACGGCTGAAATTTTAAGTTGGATGATATCGCTTTCTCTTTTTATATGAAGCTAAATCTTGAGCCATTCCCCAATCTTTCGTCTCCAACCCACATCCCGCACGTCCTCTTTTAGCTGTAGTATTTTTCGCATTTTGCGCCAAACAACCTAATAATATGGTCTTGCTCCTCATCGAT
>Ga0105092_10000107_pt1 | contig 38325 bp, 32 predicted proteins | sample PPLLak2March2015_FD_87021 | JGI IMG/M metagenome (GOLD analysis project Ga0105092, IMG submission 87021) | Freshwater sediment microbial communities from Prairie Pothole Lake near Jamestown, North Dakota, USA - PPLs Lake P7 Core (1) Depth... | ecosystem: Environmental > Aquatic > Freshwater >... | reverse complement strand
TTTACTATAAACATCCGCCCCCTACGGGGGCAGAGCCCCTTATTTGAGCGCTTATGCCCCTTCGGGGTGGAACCGGCAAAGTTCGTGTAAGGAGCAGGTCAAGGCCACCGCACTCCGAAAGAGATCGTGCCAATCCCGCGAGCACTCTCTAGAGCACGCTATCTCATCCAAATCGAAAATCTTGCCCCCTTGCCGGCCTCGTTTTCCAACGCGAACTGAAAGCCGTGCTGGGTGAGAATTTCCTGGATGAGGGTCAGCCCGATCCCCTGGCCCTCCGCCTTGGTCGTAAAAAAAGGTGTGAAGAGATTCTGGTGCACTTCAGGCGTTATCCCTGCTCCGCTGTCTTCCACGCTCACGACCGGAGCCTGGGGTTCACCGCCGACTCTGATCGTGACCGTCCCGTTCACTCCGATGGCTTCGATCGCGTTCTTGAGCACGTTCAGGAAGACCTGTTCCATCTGGTTCTTGTCCATTGAAACAGGGCTCGGACGGCGCCCGATGTCCCAGCTGAGGCAGATCTGCCTTTTCGCTAATTCCGGCTGGATAAGAGATACGAGGTCTTCCAGGAGACTGACCAGGTTGCACGGCCGGCGATCTGGAAGCGGCAGGCGAACGACGTCGGCGAAACGGCGCATGAAGCCGTTCAGGTGCTGTGCACGCTGGCGCGCGACCGTCAAGGCATTAACAAAGTCTTCTCGGTCGGCCGCTTCAATCTGTCCGGCGTAGTTAGTGCAGGACTCAAGCAACGAGCTGATTGCGGCCACCGAATTGTTCACCTCGTGCGACATCATCCTGATCAACTTCTCGTACGCCCGTTTTTCTGAGAGCCTGAGCTCTTCGGTCAGTTCCTCGAGCAGGATGAAGTTCCTGGGAAAACCACGGTCGAAGAACTCCGACTTCTGGCACCGAACACGGCGGTTTCCGTGAAGGCTCAGGACTTTGGATTCATCGAGTGGCAGCGAGTCGAGGAGCGCTGCAATGCTGTTTCCCAGGTCTCTAAGCCGTTTCCCCGCAGCTTCCTGCCTGGTCTGCATCATCAGCCGTTCGGCGCTGGGGTTGAGGTCCGTGATCTTGCCGTCATAGTCCAGTACGATGATTCCGGCCGGTGAGGCATTAATCAGCTCTTGCAGAAAGTAGTGCTGTTCGGTGAGCTTTAGCCGTTCCTCACGCAGGGCCTCAATCATGTGGTTATAGACGCGGATGAGCTCGTCCATCTCCGCCTGGCCGGTCTCGATGAACGTGCAGGTGAAATCGCGTTCATTCATCAGCTCGGCCCCGGTCTGGATCAGCTGAAGCGGCACGAAGAATGCCCGGACGAGCAGGACTCCGAGGACGATTGAGACCGCAAAGAAGAGCTCAACGACCAGCAACCACACGCGGTTGTCGAAAAAGACGAAGACAGCCATGCCGGCCCAGACGAGATGGATGATGACAAGGTAAAGGATGATCTTGGCTCGAAGACTCACGATTGGATTCCGTACTTTTCAAGCCGGCGGTAAAAGGCCTGCCGAGTCATCCCCAGCGCCGATGCGGCCTTGGAGATATTGCCTGCATGGTGTTCGAGCGTTCTGACGATCATCGCTTTTTCGATCTCGTCCATGGTCGCCTCGCTGGCGATGGGCAGTGAATCTTTCGTGCTTTCTTTCGGCTCCATTTCGAGTGCGGCTTCGAAATCGCCCGGCTCCAGGCGATCCTGCCCGCTGATCAGCACGGTTCGCTCGATCAGGTGTTTTAGCTGGCGGACGTTGCCGGGCCAGGTCTGCGATTGAAGCCACTTCAGGGCGCGCTCGCTTACGCTCAGGTTGCGCCGATAGACGTTTCCGATGCTGGAGAGGAAGTGGGTTGCGAGAAGCGGAATGTCGTGCGCCCGGTCCCGGAGGGCTGCGAGATGGATCGTAATCAGGTTCAGCCGGTAGAGCAGATCCTCCCGAAATTCCCCTTTTTCTACCATGTCGACCAGGCTGCGGTTGGTAGCCGAAATGACCCGCAGGTCCACAGTGCGAGGCGTGCTCGACCCGAGGGTTTCATAGGTGCGGTCCTGCAGCACCCGCAGCATCTTCACCTGCGAGTTGATGTCCAGGTCACCGATTTCGTCGAGGAATATCGTCCCCCCGTTTGCCAGCTCGAACCGGCCCTTGCGGTCTTGGCGCGCGTCGGTAAAGGCGCCGCGGACGTGGCCGAACATCTCGCTCTCAAAGAGTGTCGAGGAGATGCCGCCGAGGTTCACTTTGACGAAGGGCCCGTTGCGTCGCCGGCTATTCCCGTGAACGGCCTCCGCGACCAGTTCCTTTCCTGTCCCACTCTCTCCGGTGATCAGTACTGAGGCTTCCGTGCACGCGACCCGGCTCACCAGGTCCAGGACCTTAAGGAACTTCGGATCGCGGCCTATCAGCGAGCGGAAGTCAAAGCCCGAGTCGAGCTCCTCGCGGGTGAGCGCCGTCTCCCTGGGCTTGGGCGCCCGGGAGAGCCCCAAGGCTGTCTCAACGGTTTGCAGCAGTTGCTGGTTGCTCCACGGTTTTGTAACGAAATCAGCCGCGCCGGCTTTGACGCCCCTGACCGCCAGCTCGATTGAGCCCCAGGCAGTTATCAGTATGACGGGGACGTCCGGCTTTCTCTGTTTGACCGATTGGAGCAGCTCGATTCCTTCTTCGCCGGTCGTCTTCCGCGAGAAGTTCATGTCCTGGATGACCAGCTCGATCGGCTGTCTTTCAAGAAGCTGCAGGGCTTCGGCCGGGTTCGCCGCGGATCGGGACTCCAGCCCGTTCTGCTTCAGCAGAAGTGCGAGTGAGGTTCGAACTGAGGCATCATCGTCGACAATGAGGATCATAACTGCTTAAGCTGGGAGCGCAGGCATCCTGCCTGCTTGTGCCGCTGACAGGATCGAGGGTCGGCTTCGGCACAAGCAGGCAGGATGCCTGCGCTCCCAGGAAACTACTCCCACCGCAGCGCTTCCACCGGCTGGACCCTGGTTGCCAGGCGGCTGGGATACAGGCCGCACAACAAGGTCAGCGCGTAAACCGCTGCAAGCGACGCCAGCAGGCTGTACATATACACCTGCGTCGTCAAAAATCCAAACAGATCAAGAAGCGGGATCTGGACGACCAGCAGAGCCCCAAGTCCAAGCCCGACGGAACTGATGACCAGAAGCTCGCCGAGAACCTGGAAATGAATCGATCCGGCCGGTGCACCGCACGCCCGGCGCAGCCCGATTTCCCTCGTGCGTTGAGAGACGTTCTGCCAGACGACGCCGACGAGCCCCAGGGCTACCATGACGATCAGGAATGAGACGACGATGGCGGCGGCGGCCATAGGAGCGATCTGCCACCCGAGTCTCGTTTCCCGCAGTTGAGTAAGGGCGTCGATCTCGAAGGCCCAGTCGGGATTGACGGCATGCAGGCGTCGCACCAGGGTCTCCTCGAAAGCCGCCCCAAGCCCGGGCCGGATTTTGATCAGGAAGTCCCAGCCGCGGTCAATTCCAGGAACCGTCCGAGTGAAGACATAGGTTTCCGGCGCGGAAAACTCGCCGTCCTTTCGGTAGTCTGCAATGACTCCGATGACCCGCTTTTGCCGTTCCTGAGAAGCGGGAGCGAGGTCGGCTGACCCGCCTGTACCGGTCGCTCCTTTGTTTGAGATGTCCTTACCGATTGGGTCTTCGTCCCCGAATAGCTCGCGCGCCAGCTTCTGATTGATGACGACCGGGTCCCAGGCGAGCCCGTCGTCCCGCTTGTCAAACCAGCGGCCCTGCACCACTTGCAGGTTGAGGACCTTCGGTAAGTCATCACTCCCTTCGTTCACGGTGGTGTCGATGTGTTTACCGCGGTACTCAAACCCGGCGCTATGCCAACTGTATGTGTAGGGCGCCTGGCCAATGGTCGATACCGCTTCGATTTCCGGCATATTCCGCAATGCCTCGTAAAAGGCGGCGGTCCACTTCTTCATCACGTCCTTTTGTTCCCGCTCGAGGTCGGCGAGCGTTGAGAGGGAAGTGCCGACGATCCACACATTCTGGTATTCGTACCCTAGCGGCTGGCGGTAATTATTGGCGTAATAGCCGACCATCACTACGGTCGCGAACAGGACCAGGAAACAGACGAAGATTTCGAGCGTGATCAGAATATTGCCCCGTTTCCGGTTCCACACAAGTTTCAGCAGATGCTTTATCATGATTCCCTCCCTCTCAAGGCCTCAACCGGATGGAGTCGGGACATCTTCCAAGCCGGATAGACACCCGAAAACAGCCCGAAGAAGACTGCGATCGCCAGGCCGTACAGGAAAATCCGCGGGTTGAGAGTCAACTGAGCATAGGGAATCCAGCCGCTGTGATTAATGGTCCGCAGCACGAGCTGCGAACCGACAAAGGCAAGAATCCCGCCAATTAAAGTCAGGACAACGTTCTCGATCACGAACTGTCCAACCAGTGTCAGGGAAGAGGCGCCGAACGCCTTTCGCACGCCGATCTCCGACGAGCGCTCTCGAATCCGGCTGACATTAATGTTGATCAGATTAATCGTCGGGAGACACATGAACAGGATCATCGCAATCAGCGCCGCGGTGGTCAGGTAACCGTTGCAGAGTTCTTGAGAGATAGTGTCGAGCAAGGTTTCCGGCCGCCCGGTGAGATGGTTGATGCTTTTGGGATCCGGGTATTCGATCCGGGTCAGCATTCCCTTGAACTCTTCCTGGATTTTCGCCAAATCCGCAGGACTTTTCGCGAGGATCGTGGAGAAGAACATCCCATTCTCGAATTCGGTCTTGTACATCGGAGATTTCCGGGTGCTGATCGGCACCCAGGCATCGGCAAAACTCGTGAATCGGAGCATCGGGACATCCGAGACGACGCCGACAACCTGGAAAGGTCGTCCTTCCAACTCGATCGCCTTTCCAATCGGGCTTTCTCCCGGGAAGAAACGCTGGCGCGTGGTCTGGTTGATGACCGCCACACGGTTCCCGTTCTTCTCATCGTCGGAAGTGAAAGGGCCACCTTCCAGGAAGTTGAACCGAAAGACTTGCCAGAATTCGCCGTCCACGTTCTTGACCCACGATTTGATTTCCGTCCCATGACGATACGAAATCACAGGGAGGAAAATGCTGTGGACGGTAACCGTCTTCGGCTCTTTCAGCGTTCGGACATATCGATCATGGAAGGCGTATCCAGCGGGTCCGTTGGTGTTGCCGCGTGGACCCTTGGCGTGCACAAAATAGATCGTGAGAAGCCGGTCAGCATGGGCTTCCGGCGCCTGCGGTCCGAAAACGTGGTCCCAGAGTGCCACCGCGACGACGAGCACGATCAGCGTTAAGGCGATTCCAAACAGGCTTATGAAGGTAAAGAACTTCCGTCTCAGGAAGACTTTGAATGCGATTTTTAGATAGTTCTTGAGCATATTCCCTCCCGTGAGTAGTTCCGCCTTCTTCAGGCGGCCTGCGGAACTACAAACAAGAACCAGAGAGCGTCAGTTCACTTGTCTCCCATCGAAAAGCCGGACCGTTCGCCCCGTCCGTTCCGCCATGCGTGAGTCGTGGGTAACCATGACAATGGTGGTCTGGTCGTTCTTGTTGAGCGCCTGGAGGATCTCCATGATCTCGTCACCCATGTGGCTGTCGAGATTACCAGTCGGTTCGTCGGCCAGCAGAATCCGCGGTTTCCCGACAATGGCCCGGGCAATGGCGACGCGCTGCTGCTGACCGCCGGAGAGCTGCGTTGGGAAGTGATAGGCACGCGACGTTAATCCGACGCGCTCCAGGGCTTCCAGGGCCATCTTCCGCCGCTGGGACCCGGGCAGCTTCCGATAGAGCAGAGGGATCTCGACATTGTCGACGACGTTCAGATCGGTGATCAGATGAAAAGTCTGGAAGACGAATCCGATTTCCTGGTTGCGAATCTTGGCAAGCGCCCGGTCACGGTACGAGGAGATCCAGTCGCCGTTAAGCGAGAGACGCCCGTGAGTCGGCACGTCCAGCAGACCGATGACGTTTAGCAGCGTGCTTTTGCCGGAGCCGGACGGCCCCATGACGGAGATGAACTCCCCGTCCTGAACGGTCAGGTTGATGCTACTGAGCGCCACCGTTTCAACCGTATCCGTCCGGTAAACCTTGTCGATATTCTCAAGCCTGATCATGTTCTCCTCCCTATGTCAGTCGTCAGTTTGTCAGTCTGTCAGCTCTCTTTACCTGACCCTCAACTCTTTGCGCGCCACGTAATCCGCCATATCCGAAATGATGACCTCGTCGCCTTCCATCAGGCCTGTGACCACCTCGGACTCCTCAAAGCTGCTCAGGCCTATCTGGACCGGGGTCTTCACCGCCCGATCGCCGCGGATCACGAAGATGTCGTGTGTCCCTTCACCAGGGATGGCCGGTCCCCGTCGAACCTTCAACGTCTTGTCCTTATGGCCGCTGACCACGTAAACATCCACGCGCAGGTTTGATTTCAAGTTGGCGTTGGCCTTGTCTTCAAGTCCGATGACAATCGTCATGACGCCATCCTTGATTGTGGGGAGAATGCTCGTAATGGTTCCGTCCAGCATCTTCTCGTTTACCCGCACACGGGCCGGCAAGCCTGGAGTCAGCTGGCTGGCGTGAACATCAGAGAGGGTAGCTTCGATCCGGAACGAGCTCAGGTCGGCCACGCGGGCGATCACTTCACCCTGGCCGATGACGCTCCCCACCTCCTGGACCACCCACGTCAGCACGCCGTCGCGGTCGGATTGAGTCGTCGCCAGCCGAAGCAAGCGCTCCTTGTCTTGTTTTTCCTGCTGCAAGATCGCCATCTCGATGTCCCGCCCGGCCAGTTGGGCTTTAGTCGATTCCTCGGCGTTTTGAATCGACTCCTCCAGCTTCTTGAGCTCGATGTGCGCGCGTTGCCACTGGACTTCCGACTTCCGAAGCTGTTCGTCGGAGATGAGGTTTTCCCCACGCAGCTTCTTGTTTTGGCTGACCTCCAGCTCGAGCGACTTGACTTCCAGCCTCTTGATTTCCATCTGGCTCTTCAGGTCGATCAGCGTGTTCTCGAGGCTGATCCGCAGCTGGCCCTGTTCGTTCTGTTTGATAGAAACCTTGTTGTCGATCGTTTTCACCTCGGACTGCGAATCACTCACGTCGAGCTCCACGATCGGGTCCCCTTTCCGCACAATGTCTCCGGGCTTTTTCAAAATGCGGACGACCCGGGCCTTGATAGGGGCGGCCAGGACCTGCTCGAATTCCGGGACGACGGTTCCGGACGCGGTCAGAGTCGATTCGATGGGGCCGATGGAGACGAGAGCCGTGCGGATGCCGCCTCGGCTGACCGAAGGGGTGAGGAACGCAGGCCCCCAGGCGAACAACGCCAAGAGTGCAAGACTGGCCAGGGCGGTAAGGCCGATCCTCTTCATCCATCTTTTTCTGCTGTAGCTCGCGTCAACCGGACGGTCCATAGTTGCCTCCGTCCTATGGTGAAGCAATGAGTGTGCCAATACATAAGTTTAGCTTTTGGTTTAACTTACGCCTATGAAGCGGTCAAACTTTGTCCGCCCCCGTACGTGCTCGTGTCCGATAACGGACAGTGGCGTCACCGGGGAGCCGAAACCGGCTATAATGAGCGGCCTATGCGTAATCTGATTTGCGGTATCGTTCTTTTGGTGCTCCTCGTGTCGGTCGCCCCGGCCCAGTCGGCCGCTCCTGCTCCCTCGGCTTCCCATATGAAGGCGGCTGAAGATCTGATCGCGGTGATGGACATGGAGCAGACCTTCAACCAGAGCATGGAGGCGATGCTCCAGGCGCAGATGAATGCGAACCCCATGCTGAAGCAGTTCGAGGACATCATGCGGGACTTCATGGGCAAGTACCTGAAGTGGAACGAGTTAAAGTCAGATTATGCGAAGATTTACATGGACGTCTTTTCAGAGGCCGAGCTGCGGCAAATGATCGAGCTTTACCAGACGCCGCTTGGTAAGAAGATGCTGAAGACGCTCCCTAACCTCCTGACTCGTGGCGCCCAATTAAGCAACGAACGCCTGCAGCCGCACCTGCCCGAGCTGCAGCAGCAGATCGTCGCCCGCATGCAGCAGCAAAAGCCGCAGCAAGAACAGAATCCGGCTCCGGCCGAGCCCAAGCCGCAACCGTAGCCTGCTCAATCGAACGTCCGGTTTGTGACGCTTTTTTGGAGTGCGGCGGCAGAGGAAGGCCGATGCTTTATCAGGCCTGCCGGCGACGCCGCTTTGGTATGAGCAACATCAGACTGAAACATTCATCGATGTTGCTCATACCAAAGCGGCGTCGCCAGGACTCCTGATAAAGCGTCGGAGTCCTTCTGCCGCCGCCATATTAAGAATCGCGGTGGTCCCGAGATGCGTATAAAGTCCAGGGCCATGCCTATACGTATCTCGGAATCGCTAGCAATTTACAGAGGCCTGCGCTCCGGCTGAAGCCCGTCCGCTCCGAGGGTATGGAAAATGTACGCTTGCGTGTGTCTTTGGCTCCGTTAGGAGCCGGATGCTTATAGTCTGACAGAATGCCGGCGAGCCGCCCTGTAGGGGCGCGATGTGCTGAACAACCAAGAACAGCGCGCCCCTGCAGGGCGCTCGGCAGAGGGGATCATTCCAGGCGCTGCAGTACGGTGACTGAGATCGTCAGCGAGCGCAGCCACCGAACAGTTACTGACGACAATGGACGATGGGTGGTATCGGGCCTGCCCAGCGGCGGGGTGTCGTTGAAGGTCGAGATGCCCGGCTTTAAGACGAGCCAGCAGACACTTCCGTTTAATTCGGAAGACAAACCACGAATCGATACGGTTCTTGAGATTGGAGACATTGCCGAGACTGTCACGGTGATGGCCGAGGGCGCGGAGCTGCAGACCGCTACTCGCCGAGAGAACGAGAGCAAGAAAGCCGAGATACAAGCGAGCGCTCCGTCCGCCAACGTTTCCAACCTCCAGCGGCGCGTGGCTGGCGTCCTCCCTGTCGGAATCGACGTGCCCAGGGCAGGGAACGCCTACCGCTTCCTGCGGCCGCTCGTGATTGACGGGGAGACGAGGGTTACGTTCAATTACAAGGTCCGTTAGGTTTCAGTAATTGGCAGACAGGCAAAGGGACATCCTCGTCCCTTTGCCCCTCTGCCCCTCTGCCCCTTGCTGTATCCGCCGCTTCCCTTCCGTGTCCTGCCGGGGGATGGGATAATGTTTTAATGTCTAAGCTAACAATATCCTGCCTGTTGTTTGTCCTGACCCTCGGATTGGTGTTCGGACAGACTCCTCCGACCACCCAGACCCCGTCTCGGCCGGCACAAACGCCGCCATCGACGGCCACGCCTGCGCCGTCCTCTCCTTCTGCATCAACGGCTCCCGCGGGCGATCTGAAGGCCGCGTCGGAACTGGTCCAGATTATGAACCTGCAGTCGACTTTCAATGAGGGAAAGGAAGCGATGATCAAGGCGCAGGTTCAATCAAATCCGGCCTTGGCGCAATTTGAGGACCTGATGCGCCGGTTCATGGATAAGTACCTGACGTGGGATCAGGTGAAGGATCAGTATGTGGGTATTTACGCGGATGTCTTCACCGAAGCGGAGCTGCGCGAGTTGATTCAGTTGTACAACACGCCGACGGGCAAGAAATTGCTCACTTCGATGCCGGATATCATGAACCGGAGCATGCAGGTCACGCAGAAGCAGCTTCAGCCGCACCTCCCGGAACTGCAACAGCAGATCATGGCGCGCGTCCAGGAGCAGCAGAAACAACAGCAGCCCCAGCCAGGCCAGGGGCAGCCAGGGCAGCAAGGACAACCAGGGCAACCAGGACAACCGGGACAACAAAAACAGGGCCAAGGCAGCCAGGGACAAGGCCAAACCCCGGGTCAAAGCCAGACCCCGAGCCCGAGCCAGCCCCAGCCCGGTCAACAGCAGCCCGACCAGCCGAAACCCGCGCCCCCTGAGTAGCGGCAAGTGGGTCCCATCAGGCCGGGACCCACCGCCTTTTTCTCGATAACCCGCGCTTCGATTCTTGACCTCTCCTTGTGCTTCAGCTATATTCTGTCTTCCGCCAAAAATGCTCCTCAGTAGCTCAATTGGCAGAGCATCCGGCTGTTAACCGGAGGGTTGTAGGTTCGAGTCCTACCTGAGGAGCCAATAAACTCAACGACTTACAGCTGCTCAAAAACCTCCATTTAGCGACTTTGCCAAATTTTTGCCAAATCTTCGCACTTTGTCTCTCTATTTGTCCCTCTACGGCTCGTTATCCAGGACTTTCACCTCGTCGGCCAGGTAACCGGGAGCCAGGTGCGCATAGCGGAGCGTCATCTTGATGCTCTTGTGGCCCAGGAGCTTCTGAACCGCGGCAAGACTCACCCTGCGCATGATCAGCCATGAGGCAAAGGTATGGCGAAGATCATGCCAACGGAAGTTTTCGATTCCGGCGCGCTCGCAGGCGCTCGCGAAACTGTTCTTCACGTCGCTGATCGGGCAGCCGCGATCCTTTCCCTCGAAATGGACGAAGACGAAAGGGAACTCGCCGGTTTTCCCTTTGAGTTCCTGGAGCGTCTCGAACACCGTCTTATTCATGGGAAGGGCGATCGCCTCCTGGTTCTTGGTGTCTTGCGCGATTCGAATGGTTCGGCTCTTGAAGTCGCACTGGTCCCACCGCAGGTGTAGCAGGTTTCGCCTTCGCAGCCCGGTGTGAACAGCCACCTTGATCATGTAGGGGAGGTACCAGCGGATCTCCCGCGCCGCCTCGAGCAGCTTCGGATACTCCTCGACTGGGTCGAGGTACCGCACGATCTCGTTGTTCAGCGAGTAGAACTTGATCTTGCGAACCGGATTGACATGGAACTGCCCCTGGAGGATCAGCCAGTTGAAGAAGGCCTTCAGGACCGCAATGTACTTGTTCACGGTCGATTTCGACCGCTTGCCTGCGAGCTCGAACTTGACCTTCTCAATGTCTGCCCGGGTGGGTTTCGTGAGCGGCGTTGCCCGTCCGAGCCTCTCCTCCCAGAACTCCAGCGGCGTTTTCATGTATGTCACGTAAGACCTGTGCTGCATCTGGCAATACTCTCGATAGGAGTCGAGCGCCGGACCAAGCTTGAGATTCCTGGGACGGGTTTCATCCCAGGTTCCTTCGTCAATCTTGCGCTGCTCCGCGGCCCAAAAACGCTGCGCCTCTCTTTCCCGGCGAAACCGCTTTCGAATACGGGAGCCGTCCGGGTAGCTGACCTCCACTCGATAACGCTCAACCTTTTCGTCCCATACTGGCCCTTTGGTGAAGTCCCGGTTTTTTTGGGGACTCATCTAGAACCTCAACGTTTCTCCTTTCTGCCGTGAAGATTCTCAGCGATGAAACGGTCCAGATCACGGCGTCTAAACCGCACAAGCCGGCCCATCTTTACAAACGGAACCTTCCGGTCCGAGACCCAATGATAAAGCGTGGGCCTCCCAATCGAAAGATAGCGCGCGGCCTCGTCCACTGTGATCAGTTCAGTATCGGTCGAGGCCTCCTCTGTTTCCATTCGGCTGACTGAAATCGTCATGTCCGTTACTCCCCCGGTTCCTCTTCGGATGAGCCTGGAGTCGGCCGGGTTTCCTGGTGGTTCAGCATCCGGTTCAGAATTTTCAAGGCCCTTCGGTGGTGTTGAAGTTGTCTTTTCGTCTCCGCCGACTCCATGCCCAGTTGTTTGAGCTCGGATTCAAGGCGTTCAACGGCCTCCTGAAGGTGTCGGGTAACAACATCATCGTGAACATCGTCCAATATTTTCCCCATCTTTTTATTCTCCCGTAAATAGGTAGGCTGCTGACCTATGGGACCAGGAAATCGACGCTGCTGGAGACGATGATCCGGCAGGACATTGAGGCGGGGGAGGGAGTCGCGCTTCTCGATCCGCATGGCGATCTGGTGGAACGGGTCCTGGCGGCCGTGCCGGAGAAGCGCCAAGCCGACGTCATCTACTTCAACGTCCCGGACTTCTCCCGGCTCTCGGCTTCAACCCGCTCGAAAGCGTCCCTCCAGAGAAACGTCCCCTGGCCGCCGCCGGCCTCTTGGATGTCTTCCAGAAGATCTGGGCCGACTCCTGGGGGCCGCGTCTGGAACATATTCTCCGAAACGCCCTGCTCGCGTTGCTGGATCAGCCGAACGCCACGCTGGCTGGTGTGCTTCAGCTGCTCTCCGAGAAAAGCTTCCGGCAGCAGGCGATGGCGCGCGTGGCCAACCGACAGGTGCGCGAGTTCTGGCTCCAGGAGTATGAAAAGTACCCGGCCCGTTTCCGGGCCGAGGCCATCGCGCCAATTCAGAACAAGGTCGGCGCCTTCCTGGCTGATCCCGTACTGCACCGGATCCTGACGCAGGAGCATAGTTCCTTTGATCTTCGCGCGGTCATGGATGAAGGGAGAATCCTTCTCGTCAACCTGGCTAAGGGAAAAATCGGCGAGGGGCCGGCGGCGCTCCTCGGCTCGCTTCTGGTGGCCCGCATCGGCCTCACTGCTCTGAGCCGATCGGAGCCTGCCGAGGAGAATCGCCGGCCCTTCTTCCTCTACCTCGACGAGTTCCAGAACTTCACCACCTTGAGCCTAGCCAACATGCTCTCAGAGCTCCGCAAGTACCGCGTCGGCCTGGTGCTCGCCCACCAGTATCTCTCACAGGTTCAAGAGGAGATCCGGGACGCCATTCTGGGCAACGTGGGGACCACCATCTCTTTCCGGGTCGGGTCGGCGGACGCGGAGATTCTGGGCAAGGAGTTTTACCCGGAGGTTGCGGCGCTTGATCTGATGGATCTCTCCAACTACCAGATCTACCTGAAGCTCATGGTGGACCGAGTGGTTTCGAGGCCGTTTGGCGGGGAGACGGTGCGATTGGAACAGGTAGGATAGGGGGCTTCGCCGGGAGGCAGTCGCCTACCTATCAGCCGCGAACTGGTTGTGACTCCAGCGGTCGCTCGTTCATTTCTTTTGCTTCCTTTGTCGATCCGGGCCGCTTTCGCGGCACCTGCTACCGGGCGGCCAACTGGGTTCTGCTGGGAGAGACGACCGGCCGAGGCAATGCCGCTCCGACCAAGAAGCCGAACCGACCGATCAAACAGGTCCTCGGGTATCCGTTGTGCCCCGACTTCCGAGAGAAGTTGTCGCAGGTGGAAGGGACATGAGCCGCCAATTGAACAACAGGCCGATTCGAGCGGGATTGCTTGGAATGAAGGGACAAAAGACCGTCAGACCTCCAACAACGACAAGCAATCAAGCGTGGAACCTGCGTAATCGGGACGTCTCTGGCCCTCAGGGCTTCCTCTATGGAGTCGCTCGTTGGACCTCCTGCACGAAGGCCTGTGCGCTGGTGGGAACAGCGAGCAGGGGGAACGGAGCCGTTCTCTTTTGAAGCAGACTGAGTACCGTGATGTGCGGCCCCTCCGCAACTCGAATGTTCAGCGTCCCTGTAAAGGCATCTCTCGGATCGGTGAAAAAGTCCTGAAACAAATCACGATCATCCACAAAAAGGGTGCGCTGCTGACGAGGTTGCAACACCAGCTGTCTCGTTGTCGATCTCTGCATCCCCTTGCTGTCGAGAAGGATTAGTTCCAACACAGCTGCGGTAGCGGGATCCGGATTGTAGAGCGCCACACCGGCGTTCTCCTCGAGGTCGAAGCTGACATAGATTTGATGCCGACTCCCAGGCGGCGAATTGGAAACCGAAACGAACTTGCCCAGAATCTCGAAAATCTCCACACCGGAGATGGAAGTCGAATCCCCGCTTTCGACGATCACTTCCACAGGCCCCGTCTTCAACGTGCTGCCGCTTCCATCGGTCTGGATGTCAAGCGTTCCCCACTTGGGCAGCGAGAATGAGTGGCTGTCCCTCATCTGACCGCCAATGGATACCGGCGTCGCCTGGCCCTCGGGATTGCGGAAAATAATTCGACCAGCGGCCGGTATGTCCGCATTGTTTCGCAGGATGGTGCGCGTTCGATTTGAAGTACCGTCAAAGAGCCCATCTGCAAACTGAGGAAAAAAGAGTGTATCCGGTAGGCTGGCACTCGGGCCAGGGGACCCGGTAAACGCCTTCGGACTAGTGGGGACGGCCAGCGGAGCAGGCGGGTTGCTTCTCTTTTGAAGCAGGCTGAGGACGGAAATATTGGGTCCACTCACGACCCGAATGTTCAGCGTCCCTGCAAAGGATGTGGCCGCGTCGGTGAAGAAATCCGGGAACAGTTCGGGCTCATCCACGAAGACAGCCAGGTGATCCCGAGGCGGCAAAGTGAGTCTTCTGGTGGACCTTTGTACCCCCTGATTGTCCAAAAGGATGATTTCCAAAGTGGCTGGAATGGTGGCATCCGGATTGTAGAAAGCCAGGCCGGAGTTCTCTACCCTGTTGAAGCTCACGTATGCCTGGTGAGCAGCGCGAGCTGGGGAACTGGGGACCGAGACAAACTCGCCCAGGAGGTCGAAGATCTCGGTTCCTGAAATGGAAGTCGAATCTCCCCTTTCGACAGCCACTTCTACAGCCCCCGTCCTCAAGTTGCCGGTTCCATCCGTGCGGATATCGAGGGATCCCCACTCCGGCAAAGAAAAGCGCACAGAATCCTTCAGCTGGCCGTCTATCGAAACCTGCGCTGGATTTCCCGTTCCTGAGTCGCGAAAAGTAATGTTTCCGCTGGCAGGCGCACCGGTGTTGTTCCGAAGCACCAAGCGCGTGCGATTCGACGTCTGGCTCACGAGTCCGTCCACATACTGCGGGAAGAGCAGAGATCTTTCGCCTGGAGCTACATCTGGGGCCAGACCGTGTAGCCCCAACCCCGAGGCAATGCTACCATCCCAATCACCAGTAAAAGCCCACCAGTTGGTCATAAAGCTTTCACCGTATTGAATGAGGTTTCCGTAACCAGGCATATTCTGCATCCAATACATGTACCATTGGGACTCTACTCTCTGCCCAAAATCAGCGTCTCTATCGGGCCACTCGTAATTCAGATCCCCCCACGTATTCACATTAACAAGCTTCTTCACTCCTGTGCCATCGGGCCGCCAAGATTCAATGTCGCTAGGCACAAGGGCAGGATTCAGATAGTCATAGTTGTTAGTAGTATTGGGTGGCATATGGGTCCAACCGCAACGGCCTGTTATGAAATCTCCATTTTCGTTTTGTCCAACAAACTTCTTCCAAAATAAATCCGTGTTTCCATCTTGCAGCGAATTGACATGGCTGAGCATGGCCTCGAGCTGGTGTCCGTGATTGTGGACTGCCTCTGCTTGAGTGCGCCTGAAGTTCTGGCCATATACGAGATAAGTCTTCTTGTATTCGGGTAGGTCTTTGTTGTCTCGATTGCTGTTCGAGATGTCCTGGGTGACGGGCGAAGACATATTCGATTCCCATGCCGACCTGAAATCCTCCGGTTTGTGGATTTTAGGATCGTAGCAGGGGAAGCTCCCATCAAGGCCACCCATCCAGAACCAGAACTCCTTGACTCCCAGGTTGTTTACGTAGTTTTCTGCGTCAAACCGATCGAAGATCTGGAAAAAATCCGGGGCAAACACAGGATCTCCATTTGACGTCCCCACAACACGCCCCGGCGGTGTCTGTTCATACACCGTGATATAGTCAATCACTTTGTATCCTATTGAAGGTCTAGCCGACAGGTTCTTATATCCCCGAAACCTGCTACCTTCTTCGAGCATGAACTTCACTCTCTTGTCGAGAGTGTCGATCCTCCCTTTGATCTCCTCCAGAGAGGTCTCTCCCAGCGACCAGAAGTCTGGTGCCTTGGAGACGTCCAGATTCACCCCGTCGGCCGTTGGCAAATATCTGAAGATCACGACGGGAATGACGTAGAGGGCGCGAGGCGCAGGGTTGGCCAGAAACGGGTCGATCTCTTCATGGACTGGTTGAAGTACCGCGGCGGCGACGTTTACCGTGGAGGCTGCACTCATGGTCTCCAGGGCCGCCGTAATCAGGGCCGTTCCGGGCTGATGGGCGACGATTTGGCCGCTTTCATCGACGGAGGCAATACTTGCATTGGAGCTCTTCCAAGTCGCCACGGAGGGTGCTACTTCTATCTCACCCTGGTCTCCAGCGACGAAGATCCGGGGCAGTTTGCGCCAAGCGACAAGTAAGTTCATCGATTCCGGCTTGATCCGCAGGTTGGACAGGGAAAATCCTGCCAGGTAACTCCGCCCGATTTCTCCAGGAGAACGCGCAACACTACTAATACGAAGCTCATCAAACACTGCTTCCGCTTGTCTGAAAGCGTACTGACTTCCGATATAAAGAGACGAGGGAAGCTGTCCGATCAGGTCTAGATCGGAGGTACTCCACGACAGCTTTTCTAAGCCATCAACGTAAATCCTCGTCTCGCCTGGAATGCTCCACGTGACGGCAATATGATGCCACTCATTGGCCTTCCACAATCGGATGTTATTAGCCTTATGGGCTTCAGAGTCGATTTTCCCAAGCGTGAAAGCCAGGTTGGCCGCGCCATCCCTTAGAAGGACCACGTCGTTAGCTCCCGGCGCCCAGTTGAGCTCGTCTGCGATGCTGAAGAAGGCATAGCTGACGTCCGATCCCTTACTTACTGTGTTGTCGTCCCCGTTCCATGTCGGCTTCACCCAAAACTCGATCGTCCCTTCCCCAAGCTTGAAATTGTTCAGGCTGGCATAGGGAAGAATGTCGGATTGATCCACCAGAACTCCCTGGCCGAACACTCCAGCCTCAAACGTGACACCGACGGTCTGAGTGGGTGACTCTCCGGCAGCTCCCCTCAGGTCGCCATTAAAATGTAGGAGTAGAAGGGTGTGTTGGTCGGGCTGGTGTTCTTGAGCCAGTAAGGGACCACATATCAGCGTTGAGAGCAAGCTGATCCGTAGCGCGGAAAAGAAAGGCGGGTGCCGACCTGGGAAAAGTGTGGCAGAAGGTGCTCCAGGAGGGTGCTTTCTTCGATCTAAGAAAATGATGAGACCGGGCAGCCCGGATAACAACGACCAGAAAGCTGTGCCAGCGGCCACCACCACACTGAAAATCCAAAGCTTGAACTTGAAGCCCGTAAGCGCACCGGTCACCGAGTACTTGCCCGGCTTCAGGGCCTGGACCGAGTAGTAGTTATGGTCTCCCGGACGGGTCCCGATTTCGTCTTTGGAGACCGTAATGCCCACGCCGGGCAGCAGTGCGCCGTAAGAATCCGTCACCGTTTCCATCGCTGCCGTGGTGCTCTGCATTTGTCCGCGAGCCTTCGTTGTGCATCCAAGAAACAAGGCGGGCGTCAGACCCAAGTACGCGGTTCCGTATGCCAGTGGCGCGACGTAAAGAAGATCACTGGGCTGAGTGTCGAACTGCGCGACCGTTACTATTCTGTCACCTCTTTTTACGATATCGAGGGTGTTGGTGCCGGCGTTCAAGACAAGGAGTTCGTCGGGCCGCTCGGCCACGGCGAACGAGCCAATGACTATCATGACAGTCAAAAACATCAAAAGGTATGCGATAGACTTCATCTCATCCCCCTTTCTCCTTTAGCAAACAGCTGAAGCCTTTCTCGAGGTTCCGCCCCCATCTCTGCCTGCTCTAAAAGTGACCAAAGAAACGAGAGAAGCTTTTGAAAAGGACTCGCGCGGTGAAGACGGTGGGTAATGCAAGGGGTATCTGGTGCGAATCACAGAGATGGCGGTCTGAGATTGACAGCGCCTCGGCTTCATTTGGTCCCCCGTTAACAAATTCACCGGGAAGCGACCTAGAGCGAAACAGCCGGAGCAGAAGAGCAATGCGCTGGATCTGGAAGATCAGTTGAGATGATTCTCCTTCCCCATACACAAGTAAGTCAACAAGAAAAGTTTACGAGATGTTCAAGTGACGGAACTCGAGGCTTTGTGCCAAGCAGAACGGACAGGTCTTGTTGCCCATTCGCATAAGCCACCTCCTGGGTGCGAAGGAATCGAGGGAGAGCCTCGGACAACTAACTGCGCTGAGTATCACAACCGACCCGCGACATGTCAATAGGCGGCGGCCCCTATCTTCCTCTTCTGGTTGCTAGCTAGCCTTCCCCGGCCAATACAGCCTCCTTTGTTCCTCTCTGCGGTCGCGCTAGCCTTCTCGCCGTGCGGTGAATCCGCTGCTTTGGGTGACAGCCCATCTCGGGCTTTCTGTCCCTTAACAATGAGAAAAGGAGCAAAGCGCATGAGTGGAACACTAATGTCCGCAACCGGAAAAATCACGCGGCAGGACCTCCGAGGACTCCTTGTCCCGTCCGCAACCGGCAGCCACCAACCGGTGCCTCACTGGCAGCTGGTGGACGCGCTGCTTGAGACCCTGGGCTCTCGGCACATCCAGGTCGTCCGGGACGAGTACGCTGTCTCGCCGGATGGCATGAAGATGTTCGGGGTGCTCGATCTCGAGTACGGAATAACCGGGGTCAACTTCTCGATTGGTGTCCGAAACGCGAGCGACAAGTCGATGCGCCTGGCCATGACCGTCGGCTACCGCGTCCTGGTCTGCGACAACATGGCCTTTTACGGAGACTTCACGCCGCTGCTCAGGAAACACACCAAGAACTTCGACCTGATCGAGGCGGTCTCCGTGGGCGTGGACAAGATCCAGCGGAACTTCGAGCCGCTTTCCCGGCAGATCACCACCTGGCAGGAGCGCCGGCTGACCGACGACCAGGCCAAACTGGTCCTTTATGAGGCGTTCGTGGAGGGGAGGCTGCAGGCGCCTCGTAACCTGCTTTCCGTTGTGCACAGGCAATACTTCCGGCCTGAGCACGAGGAGTTTCGGGCAAGGACGGTCTGGAGTCTCTCGAACGCCTTCACCTCGGCCTTCAAACAGCTAAACGCCGTCAGGCAGTTTCAGGCGTCGGCTAAGCTCGGCTCTTTCCTGGCCGGCTCGCGCCTGATACAAAGCGTGTGAGACAAACACAGAAGGGTAGGAACTCCTGCCCTTTTTTCCTTGGTCGAGTTTGGCCGAGAATTCATTGAAGACAGCTCGCCAGCAAACAAGACCGGAAAGGAGCAATGTCATGCGGCGGAGACGCTCTCGCCGGAAGGTTCCAGAACTGCTCGTCCGCGAGGTCAAGATCTCGTCGATCGCTATCCACGTCTCGCTGATCGCCGGTGGGCGAAGAGGCTCGCGGGCACGGTCTGAAGCGAGTTCTTGGCTCGTTCTCAACGGGATTGCGGATGAACCGGTTCGCGACGTCAGCGCAGCGGAAAGCACCGTCTCTTCGAGAGACAGGACGGAGTCGGACGAATCCCGGTCCGTCGGTGCGGTCCTCCAAACTCGTCCGGTCATCGTCGTGTACTTTGGATTCCCGGTCTCGGACTTCGACCGCATCTGGTCGCTCGCGCTCTCAGGCGAACTCAGATACGTGCGGTTCGTTTCGGAGCAACCCCGCTACAACAAAGCGTCTGTCACCAGCGTGTCGTTCTCATCTGTGCCCGAGGAATGACGCCGCGAGTCAGGTCGTAGACAGGAGGTTTTCGCAACACCTTGGCTGTCCCGGAGTTGCGCGACCGCGTGACACTCGACTGGCCCTGACGGCTTACTGCTTTTTGCTCAGGCTCACCTATCGTTATATTCTGGTCTACAGTCTAGTTTTGCGCTAAGCGCTAACCGACGCTTTCTGTGGTGGTTTACTGATCCGCCGGGGTTGGTAACAGCCGTTTCTTCTGTCAAAAAGAGAGTTGTTATGAGACATAAACTGGTGGCGCTCAGTATCCTTTGTCTGTCGCTTACTGTGTGGCTGGCTAGCCAGAAACCGGTCAACGATCAGACCTTACCTGCTCCGTATGCGACCCCCCACGTACGAAACAGCCCCGCCGTTGTCGACCGTCCGGAAGGCGCGCGGCTCAGCCTTCCGACTGGGTTTGAGATAGATGTTTGGGCCGAGGGTTTCGAGAGGCCTCGCTTCATGCTTCTCGGGCCGAGCCAGGAAATTCTCCTCTCCGATTCTGCGGACGAGGGCAAGGTCTATGTCCTTCGTGATTCGGACAAGGACGGCAAGGCCGAGGGTCGACAGGTCCTTCTCGACGGCATGTACCGCCCGTACGGACTCGCCTTCTGGAGAGATTACCTGTACGTGGCCGGAACCGTAGAAGTGAAACGCTGGAAATATGATCGGGAAGCAGCGAAGGTCCAGGGTCAGGGAGAGACGGTCGTTTCCTGGCCGGAATTCCGCCGAGGTCATTGGACCCGATCGATCGTCTTTAGTCCGGGCGGAGACAAGATGTTCGTCACCGTCGGATCAGCGTCAAACGTCGACGCAGGCGAGGATCCCAAACGGGCCGCCATTAATGTTTACAATCCAGACGGAACTGGACATGAGATCTACGTCGCCGGAGTACGCAATGTGATCGGCCTTGATTTCTACCCGGGGACCGATCAGTTGTGGGCGGCGGTTCAGGAAAGGGATGCGCTGGGCGATGATCTTGTCCCCGACTACTTGACGTCCGTAAAAAAAGGCGATTTTTTCGGCTGGCCCTACGCCTACATCGGACCGCACGAGGATCCGAGGCGAGCTGGTGAGGCGCCCGAGTTGGTGAAGAAGACCCGGTATCCGGACGTGCTGTTGGGCTCGCACGTGGCCGTCCTCGATATGGAGTTCTATACGGCAAAGGCATTTCCCGAGAAGTATCGTGGCGGCGCCTTCCTGGCATTTCACGGCTCATGGAATCGCTCCCAACGGGTGGGGTACTCGGTTGCCTTCGCACCCTTCAAGGACGGCAAGGCCGCCGGCGGCCCGGAGAATTTTCTGACCGGTTGGATGCTGGGGCCTGACAAGAAAGAGGTCTGGGGGCGGCCTGTGGGAATCCTCCAGGTTCCGGACGGCTCGCTCTTGGTTTCCGACGATGGAGGAAACAAGATCTGGCGTATCCGGTACGGGCGCTAAGGTGCGTCAATGCCGACCGCTAATGGTGAAGACTGAGAATTGACTACCACTAAGTTCTGGTCGCCGTTCCCTATTGCTCTCGCATTGCTCGGAACTCTGGTCCGGGCGCAGGAACCAGGTCCGCGATTTTCACACTCCGTGCATCTCCAGACAGTGGGCCTGGCTTGCGTTCAGTGCCATACTTCGGCGCCCGAGAGCCGCTCGACCGGTGATGTGAATCTCCCGAAAGCCGAGGTTTGTGCGTCTTGCCATTTGGAGGAAGAGGGCGACATGCGGGGCAGGGGATCCGATTTTGTCCCGGAAGTCGCCCCCAGGCCTGTACTTTTCAGCCATCAACGGCACATTGGCATCCAGGATCTGACTGCTCGCATCGTCGGCGCTCTGGAATCAGGCAGTTACCCGGAGGGAGATCCGGCGGCGATCCGCAAAGAAATAAACGCGGAAGAAGCTTGCAGCGCCTGTCATCGCGGGCTGAAGCAAGCAGCGTTGGGAACGCGGGAGAATTATCCTCTGATGTCAGACTGCCTGGTATGTCACCAGCCGAAAGGCAACGCAATGGCTGAGTGCCGGACGTGTCACGTTCGCGATTTCGATCTTCTTCCACCGGATCACAGGACTGCCACTTTTTTTGACAATCATTCATCCGGAAGCCAGAAGCAGAACGCAGCGCGGTGTCGGCAGTGCCATACTCCCCGATTCAACCCATGCACCCAGTGCCATTAATTGGAGTGCGATCTCCTCAACCGCACAGAAGTAGGGGTCGTCGCAAAGGACGAGGACCTCGGGTCAAACTCAATCTGGGTTATCCCGCGCTGGATTACACAAGTGATTTCCGACTTCAATACAAAGCGATTTTCGATCACTTTTATCGACCGATCCACCAGTAACACTGTCATTCCAGAGCTCTCGGCCACACTGACCGCTATCGATCTTCTTGATCCGGAAGCCTACTTCATTGGTGCACCTAAGTCTTCGCGTCGCCACAAGGTCCGAGAGAACCTGCTCGGAACGGCACGGTTCTCGCCCGTCATTCGGCGCACGGACCGCTTGAAGGCATTCATTGAAAGACGGCTTGGAGAGAAAGCCAACGACATCGTCGGCCGGACGGGGGCCAATGTTGTCGCGCGCGCTGCCAGCTTCTTGCTGCTTGCTGACAGCCGTGCCAGTTTTGCGATTGAGGGGGAACGTCCCCCACGTGGTCGACTGGAGCGTTGGGGGCGAGCGGTCGTCCAGGGGGGAAGAGTTCCATTAACACTGGAGGAAATCGTCCGATTGCACGGCGTCCTGATCGAGGACAGGCGCTTCATCCAACCCGGGTTGAGAACGGACGGAGTATTTCTCGGGTGAATTCGGCGCTGGCTAGCGGGAACCGGGATACAATGCTCACCCACCCTGGCCGCTACGCTGGATTCCAAAAACAATCTGGGCTGCCCCTTCCTTGAAAGGTGCGGAAGACGGATGACAGACTAACGCCCGATCGAACGAGGAGTGTCGCGCCGGTCAAGACGATTCTCGCGCAGGTGTTTCCAGACCAGTAATGCAATGGCCACTAGCGGCGATGCGGCTAGCGCTCCCAGTGGGCCAGCCACGATAGCGCCGGCGAGTACGGCCACGAAAACGACGAGAGGGTGAAGGCTCAGCCTCTTCCCGAGGATCTTGGGAGTGAGGTACACCGTCTCGGTAAGCTGGACCGCTGCGACCACCAGGAGAACATAAATGACCGTCCAAAGATCCCCGGGGCCCAGCAGCACAAAGACTACAGGGACAATCACCGCGAAGACGGCGCCAAGGAATGGAACCAGGTGAAACGGGCCGCACAGGAGGGCGGCCAGCCACCAAAGCGGGACCCCGACCAGGAAGAAGCCAACCGCGTAAAGGACTGTCATGATTCCGGCAATAGACAACTGCCCCAGAACGAAGTGGCCCAGTGACCGGAGGACGTCAAGAACGATGTTGTGGCGTTCCGCAGGAGGTTTCCGATCGGGAGGGTGGCCAGGAAGCTGATTGCTGTTGTTAGCCATTGTCTTGGATCGCGCAGTCGGTCAGTGCGGTTATCAGACAGGCGCTAAACTTGATTGTAGACCAGCGGAAACGCGTGACGCAGCCGCGGACGGGTGGGGCCAGCCGCTTCTTGAAGTGGATGGCAGAGGGCTTGGCCGAGATCAGGCACCGTTAAGAGCATTTGGGCACCATTTGTGCCGTCACGTTCCTCCTGGGCGCCTTCTTTGCTCCGAGCCACGACGTTACATATAATGGTCACCAGTGTACACTTATTGATCTCTGCGTAAATCTTTGACCGGAGGATTGTGATGCGAAGACAAAAGTGGCAGGCAGGAGCCTTTCTCCTGCTGGCAGTCATTCTGATCCGCATTGGCGATGTCCACGCGGACGATCAGCACAAGAAAGATGTCAGTTCGGCAGCCTCACCTATCATGGTCGCGCCCAGTGACATAAAGTGGGACAAATGTCCGCCCGCCATTCCTCCTGGCGCACAATGTGCGGTGATCGAGGGCGACCTGGCAGCGGCCAACAAGCTGTTCGCCTTCCGAGTGAAGCTGCCGGATGACTATCGGATCCCACCCCACTTTCATCCAGCGGACGAACACCTCACCGTGCTCTCAGGTGTTTTTAACATGGGAATGGGAGAGAAATTTGAAACGAGTGCCGGACACAGCATGCCTGCGGGCAGCTTCATGATTATGCCGAAAGGTAGACCGCACTTCGCCTGGACGAAAGGAGAGACGATCATCCAGGTGCATGCGATCGGGCCGTGGGGCTTGACATACGTGAATCCTCAGGATGATCCGCGGCAAAACCTGCCAACGGAGTAGTGGAACAATCGGGGTCAGAGCTTAGAAATCCAGAAACTCCAAACCCCAGACCGAGAAGAACCCCACTGCACCCGAATTTGACAGCCGCCACCTGGTTTTTTTGGCTATTTCCCAGAGCCTGATTGAACTGAACGCGACCGAACCCCGACTCAGAGCCTCGTCGATTCGTTTTGAGAAGCGGGGCGGCATCGAGGGATCAGCCAGGTCCCACTAGACCAAGACGTGCGTATCGAGAAGGAGGCTCATTTCTTTTAGCGCTTCCCAGTCATTTTCGCTCATGAGTCGTGCCGTATCTAAACTATTTAGTCCACCGATCCGCCTTCGCGCTAAATAGTTTAGATACGGCACGGTGTACGACACGTCCGTTTGCGCGTAGTGGCCGTATAGAAGGAACTATGGGAAGCCGGGGACAGGCACCGGTTTTGCCATTTCACGCGGGCGGGCCGAGCAACCACCGCAGGGTCAGCCCGAGACGGGCGGGATTGGTTCTTCCCTCCCAGCGTCCCAAAACTTCGCCCGTCCTGCCGATCAGGACCACGGCCGGGAACTGGCTGACACCCAGAAGTGTGGCCACACTGCCGTCTGAGTATTCTCGGATTTGAACCGGGGCGAGGCTCCAGTCGTACGCAAGGTCGGCATGAGACGTTTGGGAGCCGGCCGATCCCGGAACCAGGATCACCGCTTCAAGCCCGGCCCGCCGGTACTGCTGGAGAGCGCTTCTCATCGAGACCGCGCAACTTCTCGAAAGATCCGCCTGGTCGCCTTCCCGGAATTCCGTCGGGAAGACAGCTGCGAGCAGCCAGCGAGCCCCAGGGCCCGCATCATCGAAAAGTTTGGCCAGCTGAGCAGGAAGCATGATCCTGCCAAAAGAGGCCGGCCGACTGTCGTCAGCCGAGGACTGCACGGCTCCGATATCGTGGGAGTTGTGCCGGACTCCGAAGAAATCCGGCAACGGACGACTGTCGATCACCTCTGCCGCACCGAGAGCCGGGGATCCCGCAGCGAGCCGAAAGGGCGTTCTCGCCGCACCGCGCGACGTGACGGACAGAAGCGGGTCGGCAAAGAGACCCTTCTGGTCCTGTCCACTCCCTTTTCTGTACTCGTCGAAGCCCTCGAACGTTCTGCCACGGTATACCCAGCGCGGGCTGCCGATGCCTGGATACCAGTATCCGTTGGAGTCGATGGTCAGGCTCGAGTTGCTGGTGAAGAAAGTGGGAACCGTGGAGATCACAAGGTTGTTCTTGAAGAAATTGGGCCGATTGCCGACAAACTGAGCGTCATTGACCAGCAAAGGTGCGTCAACCGGAGGGTTCCAGTAGAACGTGTTGTTGTAGACCTGAACGCCGTCCAGAGACCCGCCTGCCCAAGTCGATATATAGAGGTCACCCTGCCGGCGCGCCAGCCTTGGGCTCCGTCCGTTGTTCGCGCAGACGTTGTACCGAACGACGCTGTTCGTTGTGATCCCGCCCCCGGCGCCGAAGACCGACAGGCAGTACCCCTGCGAATCGTGGCCGTAGTTGTATTGGATGACGTTGCCATGACTCCCCCAGTCGATGTCGTACACTCCCCCGTCCACTCCCTCGGATTCCGAAAAGAACCCTTCGTTGTACTGGACCGTGCAGTTTTCGCAACGCCACACCCAGATAGAGTTAGGGTTCTTGGGGCCTTGAGGATCCTGGTCGTGCAGCATTCCGGTCGCCCAGGCCACGTTCCCTTCGAGCAGGCCATCGATAACCCGGAAAAGAACAATACCGTCCCCGGCCACGTCGTGGACCAGGCAGTTGCGCACGGTCACGCCTTTGGCCTTGAGAGTCGGCGGCGTTTTACCGTCCGCTCCGCGGGGGAGGGGCGGGTGGCCCCCGTCGAGGACAATGCCCGCCCACTGCGTGGTGTCGTAGGCCGTGACCCCGTCGAGGGTCACATCTTCAAAGGTCTGTTCGGGGCTCCCGGCCAGAATAGCCACCAGTCCCGTCCTCTTGTTCTCTGGTTTGCCAGTGACGCCGTGGACAACGAGGTCCGTGAGTCTGAAATGACGAAGAACGCCGCGGTCGCCTCCAATGTACAACCCGTATGGAGCGCCCCCGACCAGCTCAAGTTGGCTGAGATGCCAGTGTTCCTGGTTGAAGAGCTTGAGCGTAGGCTCGCTGCCGGACGGGTTCAACACCACGGGCAACGGGCCTCGTCCGTACGCGCCCAGCTGAATCGGGCTTCCGGGCTTTCCCGACCCTTTCGGCCACAAAGCTCCCGAGCACCTGGTTCCCCGCTTTATGAGGATCGAGTCGCCCGGCTGAAAAGTGGTCTGGTTCACCTTCTCGAGCGACGCCCACGCCGACGTGACCGAGGTCCCCGAGCTCGAATCCTGCCCGCTGTCGCAGTCGAGGAAGTAAGTCGTCCCCTGGTTTGCGACAAGGCTCGGCGATGCCAACAGTACGACAAGGATAAGAAAGGCTAGACGCATGGCGATTCGAGGCTATACCACCGGTGATCGACAAGCAAGTCTGGGGAACCGCTGGCGCCGATGTCGCAGGATTGCGCAGCGCCCCTCTTGTCCTCTATAAAGAAGGGGGCTGTCTGACGCGAAGCTCTAAGGAGAGGGAATATGACCAGATTGCATGTCTTGCGGCGTGATCCATTTGAAATGGCTTTTGCCGGGCTGCTTATCACGGCAGCCACCTTTGCCATCGCCCTCGCATCGCCTTCCGGCGAAGTGGACCAGAGCCCGCTTGATCGCTTGCCGGTCAACGTCAGGCAAATCACCGCCTTTGGCGAAAGGGCAGTCTGGTCGCCCGACGGGTCCCGGATAGCGTTCGTGCACAAGACCCTTGGGGACGCCTTCGAGCATGATTTGAGAAGCGGCAAGACGACTTGCCTGACCTGTCCTTTCCCGAGCGCCGGGTACTTCAGAGTCCACTATCTGTCCACAGGAGATTACATACTGATCGGACCTCCCCAGGTAACGGATCGCGAGAAAGCCCGCTGGGACGAGTCCGAGTTGTGGGTCCTGCGGAAGGACCTCTCCAAGGCGCCTTTCCGGCTCAACCAGCGTTTGTCCGAAGGGGTTGCGACCTCCCGGCAAGCGCCGAGGATTGCCTGGGTTGTGAGCGGCCGGCAGAATCCGGGCCAAGTCCCGGAGGGAGTGACCGAACTCTGGGCGGCCGATGTCCGGATCGGGGCCGACACCGCCGAGTTGATCAACAAGCGCAAAGTTCACGAAGCCAGGTGGCCCGAATGCTGGCTCGAAGCCCAGGACTTTCGGAAAGGAGACGGCGAGATCATCTTCTCCTGTTATCAGCCGGAGAAGAAATCGGAAGTCATGGGTGTGGAAATCGGCAAAGGGCAAGCCTTGAATTACTCGAAGAGCCCGCAGGTATATGACGAACCTGAGGGGATCTTCCCCGACGGCGAGCACACACTGATCGAATGTGACAAACAGAATGGTTTAGGAGACAGCGCCATCGACATCTGGAAGCTGCGTTTGGATGGGACTGGGAAGGAGCTGGCGCGCCTCACCTACTTCAGCGATTTCCCGGGCTACAAGGCTTCCAATCCTGCGGTGAGCCCGGACGGCAAGCGTATGGTCTTTCAGATCGGGAAAAGCAAGGATGCGCCAGGAGTCGGGTACGGCATCCTGATCATGGAGCTCGAGCAATAGTTCAAGGGGCGGCGGTTCGTATCAACTTTGTGGTCGTTTTCACAAATACGATGATCCGAGCAGCGGGCACAATCTGTTCGTAGTTCCGCCCTCAGGCGGGTAGTTTCAGGCGGATATGGGCGGCGTCAGAGAAACTCTTGCTGCTGGCCCGAAACAGAACTAGGAACTAAAAATCGCTGTCGTCCCAACCTTTGCCGTAATCCAGGATCGGATATTCTTTCCAAATTCGCTCTGCCTTAGCCCTCCCGACGTTTTTAAGGTATTCGGGAGCACTGCTCCACGGCCACTGGTTCCAGTCCTCGACATACCCATGATGAACCGCGTTGTGATGAACATAGTTCAACGTCGCGTTCAAGTGCCCCTCCGATCGAATCGCCCTGTCCGCCGCCCGGTAAAAAGACCTTTCTTCCACGACGATGATCTTTGCCGTTCCACAAGTAGGAGCTGCGTCCATGCAACCTGCCCAAATGCAGGACGAGCGTGTCCAGTGTGACCGGGCCGTGTCTAAAGAGTTTAGTTTTACGGCAGCCGGAAACTGGAATGTTTAGAGACGGCCACGGACACAAAGGTGGGAAGACGCTAAAACTAAATACTTTAGATACGACACCGAACAGGAGCCAATTTCTTTTTGTGGCCCTTGCTTCCCCCTTCGGAGCCAGTTGACGGTGCTCTCAAAATGAGTACAATAGCTCTCATAATGCGAGCAGGCGTTGATCCTCTGGGCGATGTCTTGTTTGGAAAGGCGCGGGGTGCAATCCTTGTCCTTTTATACGGGCATCCCGACGAATCCTTCTACTATCGCCAAATCACTCGACAGATTAAGGGAGTAAGCGCGGGTTCCGTTCAAAGGGAGCTTGATACTCTCTCTCGGCTCGGGCTGATTACCCGGTCAAGGATGGGGAAGCAGGTCTTTTACCAGGCAAATGAACATCACCCAGTTTTCGCTGAGTTGCGTGCCTTGCTTGCCAAAACCGTTGGTGTCTTTCAGGCCGTCCGGTCGGCACTGGAACCCTTGGTTGATCGAGTCTCTCTTACCTTCGTTTACGGATCGGTGGCGCGGCGCGAGGAAAAGGCAGAGAGCGACATAGACCTCATGATTGTTGGGAGAGTGACGCTGGAAGAAGTTCTCGCTCAGCTTGCCGATGTCGAGCGACGGTTGGGACGTCGGGTCAATCCCACCATCTATTCGCCGAACGAGTTCAGATCGAGACTTCGAAGCGGAAACCACTTTTTGAATAGTGTTGTACGCGGCGAAAAGGTTTTCCTACTGGGAGGCGATGATGAGCTTAGAAAAGTGGGCGGAATACGGCTGACTGAAGAAGCAACCGACAAGTCCTGATGAAATCAAGAAGTTGCTGTCGACCATCGATCGCGATCTGAAAGACGCGAGTGTTCGGGCAATCTCCGACGACCGACGTTTTGAGGCCGCCTTCAATGCCGCCCTTACAGCCTCAATCCTGGCCTTGCGAGCCTGCGGCTATCGCACGTCTACCCAGATGGGACATCACGTAAGGGCAATCGAATCACTCGAATTCACGATGAGTGCAGATCCGTCGCTGATCCGGAAGCTGAAGGCGTTCTCGACGAAGAGGAACGCGACCGTTCTATGAGTATGCTGGCAACGTCTCCGCGCAAGAACTTGAGTCGGCAATCAAGACGGCGACTGATCTTAAAGCCGAAGTTATCGCCTGGTGCCGAACGAACTATCCCGGATTGTTGAGAAGGTAGGCCGCTGTGGGCCGCAGTTGGACCTGAAGAAGTGATTGGGGAGCTTTGAGTTACAGGGAAATCAGGGCTCAAAAAGTGCCTTGGACGCAATATGGCGGGCGATTTCGCATTCTAAGCTAAGAAGTAGTCCGCACGCGGTTGTCTGGCTGCCTCTCGGTCCCACCCGCACCGGCCGGGCCTTAGAACTCAAAAAGGGGGTGGAAAATCCATTGTAAGGACCGTTCCGAGCGGCCTAATCGACTTAATCGTATGAAAATAGAAGAGATACCCAGGTCCGACCCCGATTAACCAGGATTAACCTGGCTCTTCTATACGGGCTTCAGATTCCTACCCATTAGCCTACTGGCGACACGTGCCTGGTAAACCGGCAAGTGACGGCGAAGACGAGTGTTACCCCTCTGATCCAAGCTTTCTTCGGTTTTTCTTCACGTCTCTTCACCACAAGTTCAGGAAACTTTTCCCCTTCGTTCGGGACTTCTTCAGCATCCGGGCGGTACCCCTGTGCCAAGCGCAGGAGGTACCGCAATGCGAAGAATTTCGAGGAGCTTTCAGTTGGTATGGATCAGCTTTATGGCTTCGGGGCTGTCACGAGGAGATTCAGACCAGCAGGTCGTGCCTTTCAATCTCGTCGGACACATGATCATCGTAAAAGGATCCATCGGGGACCAGAACGACCTCGCCATGATGGTTGACACCGGAACTACGCGGACCCTGATCAGTGACGAACTGGCCAAGAAACTGAACTTGAAGGCCAAATCGAAAACAGTCGATGCCTACGGAAGGAAGAAAAGCGTGAAGGAAACTGACCTGAAGAGTCTCACACTAGGCAGATTCCGTTTCAAGGAAGTCAAGGCTAACATCGGCGCTCTCCCCTATTCGAAATCCGATAGGAGGATCCGTATTGACGCTTTGATCGGGCTGGACATCCTCAAGCGAACAAACCTGTGCATCGACTACGATTCAAGCCTGCTCGTGTTTGGCCCGATCAGGCACTCCGAGTTCAGGATTCCGTTCTATGACAGGCTGCCCTTCATTCCAGTTCCGATTGTCATTGCAGACCAAAGGCTCAACCTGCTTCTCGACACCGGCGCCAAAGATCTGATTCTGTACGAGAGCCGCGTTGCAGGGCGGCTAAGACTTCGACGTACAGGAGAGAAAACCCGAGTGGTTGGGGTGGGTGGCCTGGAGGCGTCGCTTGAGAGAGTCATAATCCGAGAGCTACAGCTCGCTCAGCTCGCCTGGCATAATCTGTCCGCTTACGTTTTGGCTGGGCCTGCACCTGAAACTGGGCCGGACGGAATTCTCGGCATTACGGGTTTATCTCTAAAGAAGCTGAATCTCGACTTTGCAAACAAAACCATCAGCTGGGAGAGGTGAGAAACCTTTCGCACGTCGCAGATCAGCTTTCCTTGTCTTCTGGTCGACGCAGACTGAGTGCTACACTGATCGCACATTACCCCCTTCGAGTGCGATCTATGAAAGGCGATTTCCAGGTGGGCCCCTGGCTGGTTCGCCCTGACATGAACACCATCGAAAGCGAGGGTGAAGAACGCTTCATCGAGCCCAAGGCGATGGATGTCCTGGTGTTTCTCGCGGATCACGCGGGAGAGGTTCTAGCCAAGGAACGCATTATCAATGCGATCTGGCCCGACGCCTTCGTCACCGACGACGTCCTGACTCATGCGATTGCCTGCCTTCGCAAGGCGCTTGGAGACGATTCCAAGAATCCGCACTTTATTCGCACCGTCCCCCGCCGTGGTTATCTGTTGATACCACATGTGAAGCCACAGCCCGAAGTGTCTTTAGCGCCCAAGCACCCGGACCAGAATAACGCTGAACAATCGGCGCAGGAGACAGGTGACATCACGGCGGCTGTTGACCGGAAACCTCATCGCTGGCTTTGGTTGGCGGCGGTCCCTGTGCTGTTGCTCACAACTGCATTTGGCATCTACTGGTTCGGTCTCTCCCGATCTGAGGAACCACAACTTGATCGAGCTGTTGAGCAGCGTAAATTTATCGCCGTCCTTCCCTTCGAGAATCCCAGCGGCAATGCCGAGGACGACTACTTTAGTGCCGGAATTACCGAGGACATCACTACCGCGCTGACAAAAATCGGCGATTTGCGGGTCGTCGGTCGGACGTCTTCTTTCTTCAACAGGAGCGGCCAAAAGAGCCTTCGAGACGTCGTCCGTCAACTCGGAGTTGGGACCATTCTGGAGGGCAGTGTTCGACGGACCGGGCAGCAGGTGCGTATCGTTGCCCAGCTAATCGCCGCCGAGACGGATGAGGTTCTCTGGGCTGAGACTTACGATCGGAATCTGGACGACATCTTTGCGGTTCAAAGCGACGTGGCCGAACGGATTGCGTCCGCCTTGCGTGTGAAGTTAACGCCTGAAGAGACGCGGCGAGTCGAAAGTCAACTGACATCGAACTTTGAAGCCTACAACCTTTGTCTCCAAGGGCGCCATTTTCGGTACCGTGAGACCCTGGAGAGCTCACACAAAGCAGTCGAGTTGTTCGAGAAGGCGGTGCAGATCGATCCGAACTACGCCTTGGCGTATGCCGGGCTCGCCGAAGCGTATATTTTCCTGCGCCAGACTTCCTTGATATCGGAAGGGATCTCCTGGTATCAGAGTCAACGGAAGGCAGATCTGCTGGAGAAGGCCGAGGCAGCGGCCCAAAAAGCGCTCAAACTGGACGACGCTCTGGCCGAGGCTCACGTCTCAATGGGGCTCGTGAATCACAGCCGTGGCGATAGGAAGGCTTTCCTGCAGAACCTCCGACGTGCCATCGAATTGAACCCTCATTTGGCGAATGCCCGTCGTGAGCTCGGGCTGGAACTGTTTCGGCATCACGGGAAGCTTCGCGAGGGCCTGACCGAGCTCCGGGAAGCACACCAACTGGATCCGTTGTCGACAGTAATCCTGGCTAATTTGGGTTCGGCACTGTTGGCCAATGGACTCATTGAAGAGACGGTGAGTAAAGCCCGACAGATACGGGAGCTTTCCCCGACCCCAATGGATGAGATCTTACTTCTTGGGGAGGTCCACTTCGTTCTTTCGGATTGGCGCAGGGCAGAGCACTACTGTAAGAAATTTCTGGCGCTGGATCGCGCCCACCGGGCAGCGACGGATGAGACCTTTGCCCGCGGTCTCTTGCGGCGCATCTACTGGCTGGAGTCTCGAAGACAGGAAGCGAGAAAGGAAGCGGAGAGGTTCATCAAGCCAAATCCAGATCTGAGTAGGGCAATTCTCTACGCAGGATTGGTTGCCGACATGGAGGGCGATCATCTGAAGGCTTTGGAACTCTTTGAGAGGGCTTACCGGCTCTCTTCCACGCCCGTCGAGAGGATAAACTACCGGGCTTTTTGGCACAGCTACGAGTATTCGACCTGGCTAGGCCACACGTATTGGCGATTGGGACGCCTGAACGAGGCCCAGGAGAAGCTCGAGGAAAGCCTGGAGTTCGACCGACAGAGGCTGGCTGCCGGGGATGAGTCTCCCCAAGTAAGGATCGGCCTCGCTGAGATCTATGCAATCCGAGGAGAGAAGGAAGAAGCGTATCGGTGGCTGCAGCAGGGCATTGAGGCCGGGTTCTTAGAATACACTTTCCTGGAACGCCATCCTTTCTTCGCGAATCTTCACGATGACAGTCGCTTCAAACGGATGATGGCTGAAATCAAAGCTAAGGTGGATGTGATGCGACACCGGGTCAGGGAGATGGAGAAGGAGAAGGGGTGGGACGAGTTGTAATGCTGGGCTCGCGACCTGAACGATTCAGGTCCGCCCGGGGATGATTGTTTCCATTGGTGCCGGAATGCCCATGCCCATTCTCAATCGCTGCCCCAGGATGTCGCTCTTTCCTCTCCTCCTCGCGCTAACGGCCATTATGTTCGCCAATTCTTCAGGTGGACGTGGAGCAGCCAGGCTACAACGGGCCGGGAAAAGCGATACACAGAAGCCTTCGGAGGCGATCTCGGTGATCCTCCCCGCTGATAGCAAGCGGGCCGAGTCGATCATGGCGGAGATCCGGGAACACAAAGAGGGACTCGCCTTGTGGTGGACGGGGCACAACGGGTGGCTGATGAAAGCGCAGGGCGTGCTGATCGGCACCGATCTTGTGCTGGCCGATCAGGAGAGGCGCGAGAATCCACCGCCGGTGTCAGTCGACCAAATTGCCCGACTTCTGGACGTTTCGTTCGTGACTCATGGCCACGGTGATCATTTCAACGGCCCGACTTCCCGTATTCTGCTGGAAAAATCGAAGTGCCTGTTCGTCTTGCCGGCGAGTTGCCTGGATGAGGCAAAAGAATTCGGAATCCCCGCGGAGCGGATCGTCGTGGCGCGCCCGCGTGAATCGTTCGAAGTGCGGGGAATCAAAGTGGATGCTTTACGCGCCATCCATGGCAACAGGCTAGGTGCGGTCTACTACGAAGCGAACTTGGAAGACTGCGGGTATGTGTTCCATCTGAGTGGTAAGACGGTAATGCAGCCCGGCGATTCGGTTCTGCTCGAAGACCATCTTTTCGTCAAGCATGTGAACGTACTCGTGTTTTCGCCGACCGAACACAACTGGTCAATTGATGACTCAGTGACGGCAATCCAGACATTGGAACCGGATGTCATTCTCCCGCAACACCGGGATACCTATCCCGTGACGGAGGAAAACCGTTTCTGGACCAATGGATACCCTTTCGAGGTGAAGTCGCGGTTGTCAAAAGAACTGCAGGGCCGTTACCGGGTTGTCGAAATGGGCGAGAGGATCCAGGTCCAATAGAGGCAGAGAATTACGGCGTTTCGCCGACTCTTTCTAAAGCCTTAGCGAGAGTCTCATCGAATCTGAACGGTTCGTCACTTTTGCCGCGCACTCCCGCTAAAGGCGGGATACATTTCAGCCCGGCCAAGGCGTGGCTGGCGTCCTTCCGCCTGGCTCCCCCCAGGCGTATTGGGCCGACCGACACGTCTCACCTGACAAGCGCCTTGCCCGCTACGGCGACTTCTTCAGGTACTTCAGGAAGTCGCTGTCTGTGGTTAGGATGAGCAGGCCCTTGGGATCCGCGGTCAGCTCATAGGTCTCCATGCTCTTCATGAAGGCATAGAAGTCCGCATCCCGGTTGTAGGCTTCGGCGTAGACGTCGGCGGCCTGGGCGTCCGCTTTGCCCCTGATCCCCTGGGCAGTACGGTAAGCTTCCGACTGGATCTTCTGCAGATCGCGTTCGCGTTCTCCGCGGATGCGTGCCGCCTCTCCTTCTCCCTCGGAACGGTAGCGTTGAGCCACGCGGTTGCGCTCGGCAATCATGCGGGCAAACACGTCTTTCTGGACTTCCTCGACGTAATTGATCCGTTTGAGGCGAAAATCCAGCAACTCGATCCCGAGGTCCGCAGCGCGTTGAGAAGCCCGTTTGAGGATCTCGTCGGTTATCGCCTGCCGGCCGGTCTCGATCTCCTCGAGTGTCGTCTCTTCTTCGGATCCGGCCTCCGGTGGCGCCGCTTTACGATTGCTGCTCCTTACGACCTCGACCAAGTCATGACGGGCCACGGCGCTGCGTGTTTCTCCGTCGACAATGTCGTCCAGACGCGACTGGGCACCCCGTTCGTCCCGCAGTCGTTGGAAGAACTTGAGCGGGTCCGAGATGCGCCAGCGTGCATAACTGTCGACCCAGATGAAACGTTTGTCCTTGGTCGGTACCTGGTTCGGATCGCCGTCCCATTCGAGAAAACGCTTGTCGAAGTAGTTCGCTTTTTGCACCAGGGGCAGCTTGAAATGCAGGCCCGGGGTCAGAACCGGCTTGCCAACCGGCTCACCAAACTGGGTGACGATCACCTGCTCGGCTTCATTGACGACATACGTGGTGCCGCTCACGAGCAGGAGAAGCAAAAAAAACGCCGCGAGGCGGAAGAATGTTTTCCTGTTCATCGGCCGGCCTCCTTGCTCGGTGCCCGGCCCTGCAGGGCTTCGAGTGAAAAGAGCGGAAGAATGCCTTTGGCGTCTTTGTCCAGAAAGATCTTGCCGCCTGTCTTTGGCAGCATTCGCTGCATTGTCTCGAGGTATATACGCTGGCGGGTGACCTGAGGCGAGCGCCGGTAGGCGTCGTAAAGCGCCTTGAACCGTGCGGCATCGCCCTGGCTGCGGTTCACCCTGTCCAGGGAGTAACCCTCGGCCTGGAGAACCGCTTGTTCCGCCTCTCCGCTGGCGCGCGGGATGACCTGGTTGTACTCAGCGCGGGCTTCGTTAATTAGCCGGTCTCGTTGTTGTTGTGCCTGATTAACGGCGTCCCAGGAAGGCTTGACCGGGTCGGGCGGATTGACATCCTGGAGGACGATTTGGTCGACCGTAATCCCGGTCTCGTACATCTTGGCCAGGTGCTGGAGTTTCTCCTGCACGGCTGTCTCGATATCCTGGCGGCCCACCGTCAGGACTTCCGTGACGGTTCGGTCTCCGACAACCTCACGCATGACCGCTTCGTTCATTGACCTGAAGGTCTCTTCCACGTTTCGCACTTTGAAGAGGTATCGATAAGGATCGGAAACGCGATACTGGACAATCCACTCCACGACCGCCACGTTCAGATCGCCGGTCAGCATGATCGATTCTTCGGGAAAGGCGTTAGCGGAGTAGCGTGTCTGCACGCCGGCCTCCTCCGTTCTGAACCCAAATTCCTGCTTCAGCTGGCGCTGTACCGGCACTTTCTGGACGCTCTCGAACAACGGCATCTTGAAGTTCAGCCCCGGCTCAGAGGTACGGACAAAACGTCCCAGTCGCGTGACCACACCGACTTCCTCCGGCTGGATCTGGTAAACGGTCATAAACGCCAGGATGAAAATTGCCAGGAGAACCAGCCCCGGTCGCAGGTATTTCCGAAGAAACTGGAACTGCGAGGACTGCGAGAAGCGGTCCAAGTCGATGTGGACGCGTTCGTCAAAAACGCTTCTGTTCAAATGATCCTCCGATCCCGCAAGGGTAACACAGAGTTGGAATCGCCGGGGGGAATACCCGGACGCAAGTGTCTTAATCCCTGCTTACCCCTGGGCGGCGCAGAAGAACTGGCCCAGCCATTAGGATGCTATCCGCCCATCGGGAGCGAATTCTTGTTTGGACTTTCCCTTCGCTTCCTCAAATCTCCGCTTGTATCAGGATTTTCTCGGAACCGAAGATGACGTTGGAGGATTGGTACAAGAACGGCCGGATGAAGCGCCACACGACAAGCCTTGAAGAGATTCGTCACCGCGGCCCCAACGGAGGTATCAAGGGTGGACAACTGCGGCCCGCGGGGGTATGTTAATCAGACTTAGACGCAAGCATGCATCTGTCTCGAGTCATCCTCCACTCAGAATTGTTCCCCAACCAAGACTGTTACCCATTTAAGCTGGAGAACATCCAGCGGACCAGGCAAATTGTCTTCGAATCTCCAATTGTCTTTTTTGTCGGTGAGAACGGCACCGGGAAATCGACCCTGCTCCGGGCCCTAGCTCACGCCTGCGGCATACACATTTGGGCGAATCCGGACTGTCGCAGGAACCAGGCTGACCCTCACCAGGCCGAATTGCATCGCTACCTGGAGACCACATGGACGACCCGGCCGGTGCCCGGTTCCTATTTCTCGTCCGAACACTTCCGCTATTTCTCTGAGCGGGTCGAAGAATGGGCAGGGCCAGACGGCTCTCTGTTTGATCACTTCGGCGGCAAGTCACTGCTCGCTCAGTCGCACGGCGAATCTCTCCTGTCGTTCTTCACCGCCCGTTACCGGATCGAGGGGCTCTACCTGCTCGACGAGCCTGACACGGCCCTCTCCCCTCGCCATCAGCTCGATTTGGCGAAGCTTCTCCAGGAGATGGGCCGTGCGGGACATGCTCAGTTCGTTGTCGCGACTCACTCGCCGATCTTGTTCAGCTGTCCCGGCGCCTTGGTTCTGAGCTTTGATCACGCGCCGATCGGGCAGTTCAGTACCATGAGACCGAACACTTCCGCGTCTTCAGGAATGTGATGGCGTCGGAAATAGACCGCATCGGGTCTTGACTCTCGGGCGGGTTCTGTGGCGAACCTGAGGCCCGTTCGGCCGGGGAGGGAGCATGGCATCTCGTGGCGAACCTAATTGGACTGCATTCTATGAAAAACTCCGAATCGTTGGACCAAGCATGCTGAGGCATGTGCCCAAGGCACTCGCGGAGTGGGTTGTCATAACCGCCCAAGAAACCGACCAGTACTTTTCCCTTTCGCTCCAAGAGCAGTTTTACTACGACTGGCATGAATCGACGCCCGAGCATGCGGTGCTGGAGGCGCTGGACACGTGGGCGGACAATGTCTGTGTCGAGACAGCATATGCCGTCGACTTCGTCGAACAGTCGGACCCGAAACGAGAGCGATTGCGCGAATCTGTCGAGAAGATTGTCCTCAAGCCACGGGCTAAGCTCGTGACTGAGCTGATCATGGCGGCGTCACAGCCAGAGGAAAATCGGGAGTCCGAGGAAGCGCCAACAGCCGCGGAAATTCCCGCCGCTGCCAGCCTCGGGGTCGAGACCCTCCCATTCCAGTTGCTGCCACCCGGGTCCTGGACCATCGATGACGTGGTCGCCCACTATGAGCGCGAATTGGCAAGCCGGGGTCGCACTTCCGAGGGCGGCCCAAGGATTGATCCTGAGCGCTTGCGGCAGATCAAGTCATTGCTGCCGGCCAGGTGCTATGTGGGCTCTGCCGGATGGACAGGCTACGTGGTGTTTGAGTTCCCAGGCACAGACAAGGTCGTTCTCGAATGTCCGATTGAAGGGAACGCGACCTACATTCTCCCGAGCGGTTGGGAAGCGGCCGTCAGCCGTTCGAAACAAAAAATCCGCCAGGCATTTGCGGGCCGGTACGCGAAGGTCGTCCACAAAGGAGACTGGCTGGAGCGCATTCGCAGGGCCCTCTGGGCATAGTGCGACTGGAACCGATCCTTTGCCGGGCAAAACGGCGCAGGAACCAGGCAGACCCGTGCGTGGCCGAATTGCATCGCTCGAGTTCCCCGTACCAAGCCATTCCCTATAGGCCCTCTTTGATCCTCGGCGGGAGGTGAACGTGGCGTAAAATTGGAGGCCAGATCTTGCCTACCCCTGTTTGGTAATTCCAAATCTGTTTGACCGGAACCGGGATCGGCCCTATTCTCCCCGCAGCTTGGAAGTAAAGAGACACTTGGAGCTGGAGTGGGGTCGAGGTGAGAACGTTGCTCAGACGACTTTGACACTGCTAGCCCGCTTCGTCGCCCGCTCACGGACCCCATTCCGAACGTCTCCTTCACATTTGGGAGTCAATCAGCCATGGAAACAAACAGAACCGG
>Ga0105092_10000104_pt1 | contig 38684 bp, 31 predicted proteins | sample PPLLak2March2015_FD_87021 | JGI IMG/M metagenome (GOLD analysis project Ga0105092, IMG submission 87021) | Freshwater sediment microbial communities from Prairie Pothole Lake near Jamestown, North Dakota, USA - PPLs Lake P7 Core (1) Depth... | ecosystem: Environmental > Aquatic > Freshwater >... | reverse complement strand
GCCGTCCAGGATCAGTCAGGCGGATTCCGGGTGCTCCTCGACGACCCGCACACTCCGCTCGAAACGACCGGGACAGCGATGTTCGCGAGCGGCGTGCATGAGGCCATCAGGAAGAAGTGGCTGGCGGACTCGTATCTGCAGGCGGCGAATCGAGCCTGGACCTTTGTGAAGGACAACATAACCGATGACGGCCGGATACGAAACGCCTACACCGGCTGGGCCCTGCCTGCTGAGAGCCGTGTCATGTCAATGGACGAGCACGACATGGGATGGATCCCCGGATTCATCCTGATCGTCGCCAACGAAATGACCATGGGCCGTTGAGATCGCCCGCCTGCCTCTATTCGCCCTTCAGTACCAACACGGGGACGGTTGCAGCTGCACGGCTCGCCGGAAAATAGCACGCGACGAGGCCGGCCAGCATCAGCAGCAATGAGACACCGCCGAAGGTCCAGGGATCCGTAGGAGTGATGCCGAAAAACTGACTGCTCAGCAAATCGGTCAGCGGGAAGGCAGCACCGATACCGATGACGATTCCAACCGTCAAGCGCCGCAGTCCGTAGCCCATGACCCGGCGGAGGACTTGCGCCCGAGTAGCGCCCAGTGCAACACGTATCCCCATCTCCCGGCGTGAACACGAAACCGCGCACGAGACGACTCCGTAAACTCCAAACAACGCCAACACGAGAGCCAGGCCGGCGAACGCAGCCAGAAGGCGCATGATCAGTCGCGGAGACGAAAGGCCGTCCTGAACCTCCTCCTCAATGGTCCGAACCCTGACAAACTGCGTCGGATCCAGTTTTTGAGCTTCCCGCCTCAGGGTTCCTGCCATCGCCGCTGAATCAATTTTGCTGCGGGCAAGCAGGCAAGACATCGAACGAGGGGACTGCCGGTACGAGAGGTACATATGAGGGGCGGGCTCATTCTGAAGTCCTCGCTGCCTGACATCCTCTACAACTCCGATAACGGTCAGAGCGCTCTTCTTGTCTGGAAAGATCCGCAACCCGATCGGATCACGCTTGCCCCAGTACTTGCGCGCCATCGTTTCATTTATGACGATAACGGGCAGCGAGTCCTCGTCATCCTGATCCGTGAAGACCCGGCCTTCTTTCACCCCGATGCCCACCGTATGGAAGTAGTCGCCTGACACGATCTGGTAATCGGCATTCGGGATCTCTCCTCCCGGTGCGTTCGATCCCACGGGCGGTCCCCCTTCGACCCGGAAGCTTCGGTTTCCGTTAATGCTCGTAGGCAGGGCCGAGCTTAGACCGACCGACTCGACCCCGGGGAGACTCGATACCGACTGGCGGAGACGCTCGTAAAACCCTCTGGCTGACGCCGGATTCCAATACTGCTGCCCAGCCAACGGCACCTCCACAGCCAAAAGTCTCTCGGCACGATACCCGGGATCAACATCCAGCAGACGGAGAAAGCTTCGAACGAGCAGACCGCCCCCGATGAGCAGGAGCAGAGCAAGCGCCACCTGGCCCACCACAAGGGCAGAGGCGAGGGGATGCCGGCCGGCCAGCCCCAACACAGGTGCACTTCCTTGCTTCAGCTGTTCACTGAGGCTCGTTTTCCACAGCTGACAGACCGGGGCCAGGCTGCACGTCAGCGCGACCATGACCGAGATCGCGAGGTTGAAGAGGAGAATCGGGGTGTGTATTTCGATGGTCGGAAGTCCCTTTGCGAGCGAGTGAAGAAACGGATCGATCAACTGGCAGCTTACCCAGGCCAGAATCAGACCCAATCCGCCGCCGAGCACTGAGTAGACGAGCCCTTCGGTCCCTGATCGACTCAACCTGCTCCGGGACCTGAGAACCGACAACGGTTACGGGCCGGGCATTCACAAAAGCGGTTATCCCCTCGAACACCTGGTTCTGCTTCTTCCAATCGAGGAAGTTCGGGGCGGACGAAAGGTTCCGCAGGCTGCCGACTACGTGAGCGAGTCGCGGAGGCAGAGTGCTCCACACCGCCACCAGCCGGCCAGGGTCTTGAAAAGGCAGCTCCCGCAGCAAGATTGCATGGAACATGCTGAAAATGCACGTATTCAAGCCGATTGTGACGGCAAGCGTGAGTATGATGGCCAGCGATAAGCGCTTGTCTCTATGCAAAGATCGAAAAGCAAATCGCAAGTCTCTTGTCCAGTTGGTCACGACGGCCCCCAAAGCTGCTGATTTTTGGCCGGTTAGACTTGGGAAGGGGGAGAAAGGTTGGTGACGGCGTCACGCGGTCCTAACGGACCTCGTGCAGTGGCCTGGCGAGGAATTCGAGCACAGCTTGGTTAAATTCCTCGGCGCACTCGTACTGCAGCTCGTGGCCGCAGCGCTCCAGGAGTTTGACTTCGAGCCGCGGGTTGAGACACTTGGCGTAGGCGACGTTGGACGGCGGGATGAGCCAGTCGTTACTGCCATGAATCACGAGTGTCGGCACCCGCAAGGCCGGCAGCTCTGTGCGTATCATTCCCATGACTTCGGGCCGCAGGCCCCTAAGCCGGAGATGATGGCGCGTGACCGCCCTGACAACCGCCCGGACTTCGGAGATCTTCATCCGCTCCTGGGTCATGCCGATCCATTCGGGCGTCCGTTTTTCCGCACGCACAATGACTGTCCGCGATGCGATCTTGAGGACCTTTCGCCCTACTCGCGCCGCGCTCGTGTTGAAGAACGGCAGTGTCAGCAGGCGCAGCCAGAGGGAGACGTCCGGCCCAAGGCCTGAGCTCCCAGCCAGAACCAGGCGATCGACACGGTCCGGATAGAGCCCGGCAAACCGCAAGGCCACGGCGCCTCCCCAGGAATGCCCGACCAGGTGAGTCCGGGTTATGCCCAGAGCCGAGAGAAAGTCACGGAGAAAAGTTACAAAGCAATCGAGCGAGTAGGAGACCGGAGGCTTGTCGGTGTAACCGTGGCCGAGCAGGTCAGGCGCATAAACCCGGTGCCGTTCAGCAAATCGGCCGATGTTGAGACACCAGCTGTCCAGGTAACTGCCGAGACCATGAAGCAGCACCAGGTTGGAGCCTTCGCTCCCCTCCTGCCAGTACCGGGTCCGAACCGTGCCCGCCTGGATATAGTGATCCTCCAGCCGATGCCACGGGCGGCCCGTGTCTGGGGCATCGTCGAATTCGGTCGTCCGGGGCTCCATTGCGCGATTATGCCACGTCTTCAGCCAATCCTGTTCCGGTTGACGTAGAAAGCCTGCGGATTGCACTGACATGTCGTTACTTTTCCGTCATCCGCGATTTCCACGATCCTGTAGCCCCGGTAGTTGGTGCCCCAACTGCTCCCCATGTGCCCATCGAAGAAGTAGCTGCGCTTGTTGAAGTAGATCACATTGTCCTGGTTGTGATCGTGGCCGTGAAAAACGCCGAGCAAGTTGGGACTCCGTTCGAAAATGGCGACAACCTCCGGACTCGAAATCGAGCCGTCGGTGAATTTGACCTGCCCGATATGGAGAAAAGCAAAAATGCCCTTCTTGCTCTTGAAAGCATCGAGCTGTTTCCGCAGCCAAGTGACGTCGGGGGGAAGATAATCTCCCTTTTCGTTCGAAGTGCAAGCCAGCAGGAATGCGTAGTCTCCGCGCTCGAAGCTGTGATTCTCGTCGTAACCCCACGTTTGTTTCCAGACGCCGGGTGCAACCCTGTCGTGGTTGCCGCGATTGGCGAAATACGGGACCTCCAGGCGGTCGTAGCGCTGCTTCACCTGCGGCAACAGGGCCGGGTCATTGTGAATGAGGTCCCCGTTGAAAACCACGAAGTCGAGTCCCTTGGCCCGTGCTTCATCATTGAGCCAGCCGATCATGTCCTTGTGGAAGTTCTCGAAATCGGTCTCCGGCTGGCCGAAATGACCGTCAGACGCAATCGCGAATCTTAGCTTGAAACGCGGGTGAGCAGTAGCGCTCGGCGCTTGTGCGAACAACCGGGTGGCGGTGCCGGTCGCAGCCAGCTGCAGAAGAAATGCTCTTCGGTTCGTCATGGCGTAAGAAGTGACACAATTCGCGACCAACCGCAAGAGGAAGGTGCGGGGGCCGTGGCAACCGACGTGGAGACGGTCTACCATGGAGTTGGTCTTTGGTCCGTGTCCGTTAACCTGACTGGAGAAAGGAGAACACCATGCACCGTCGCGAGTTCCTGGGCGCAGCTGCCGCCCTCCCGCTCACGCTTCAGCAGCAGGCTCAGAGTGAGACGGACTTCACGTCCCTGTTCGATGGAAAGAGCCTGGCCGGCTGGACCATTGTCGAAGGTCCGGAATCGGCCTTTTATGTCGATAAGGGCGAAATCGTTTCTTCGTCGTCGTCGGGCTACCCCGCCTGGCTCCGCTCCGCGGCCGAGTATGAAAACTTCGACTTCCGTTGCCAGTTCTTTATCCAAGGCTGGATGGACGGCGGGGTTTATTTCCACGCGCCCGAACACGGCCGACCCGGATGGGTAGGCAAACAGCTGAAGATCTTCCACCAGCAGGACAAGGAACCAAGGACGAATTCAATGGGGTCGATCTTCCCGGTGATCGCCCCGACGAAGGTGGTCGTTAAGAATCAGGGGGAGTGGAACGATCTCCGGATTCTGGCCGATTGGCCGCGGCTCCAGGTCTGGGTTAACGGAGAACCTGTGCAGGATCTCAACGTTGAAAACACGCCGGAGCTGAACACCCGTCTTCGATCCGGATACCTCGGACTTTCCGGCCTCAGCTATCCGCTTCGCTTCCGCAATCTTCGGATTCGGGCCCTCCCCTCAAAAGAGACCTGGGAGGACTTGTATCGCCAGCCGCCCGATCTGGAACAATGGTCGATCTCCGAGAGCTCCCGCCAGGCGCCGGCGCGGTTCCTGCCGCTTGGGACCGTGATCCGGGCTGAAGGCGCGGGGCACCTGGCCACCAGGAAGCAGTACCGGGACTTCGAGCTCCAGCTTTATGTGCGGGGGCCACGAGAGCACAACGGCGGAATTCTGATCCGGTCGGAGGGAAAAGGGCTTTCCGGGTCTCGCTATTACGAAATTCAGATCCACAATGTCGAGGACGCACACTACCCGACCGGATCGCTCTACTTCTTTAAACGCTCAATCTACCCGCTCATCGCGGACGGGCGATGGTTTCCGATGCAGATTCGTGTGCAAGGGCCTCGCCTCCTGGTTCGCGTAAACGGCGACACCGTGCTCGAATACGACAAGCTGGAGAACGTCGAGCCCGGGCACATCGAATTGCAGGCCCACCAACCCGGCAGCTGGCTGGAATTCAAGAGAATTCGGGTGAAGGAGTTGTGAGGGGGAGCAGCCGTTATCTCCGCGGCACTCTTTCAGCGCCGCGGAGCTTACCCCAGAAAGTACCGCACCGCGCGCTCCTTCGAACGCACCATATGCTCTATCGTCAGGCGCCGGGCGGCCACCACGTCGTGGCTGCGGATGGCGGCGACAATTTCCGTATGCTCCCTCACCACGTCGGGGCCATACGAATCGGCCGCCATCGTCAGGTAAGAGAAGCGTGCAAAATGGACGAGCACCTGGTCAAGCTGCTCAAGTAACCGCGTATTTCCGCTCATCTGGGCGACGAGGAGATGGAACTCATGGTTGGCTTCGAGAAATCCCAGGAACTTCGCCCTGTCAGATTTCTCGTAACTGTGTCGAGCTAGTTCCTCAGCCCTCGTGAGTCGCTCTTCATCGGCCGCGTTACACGCCAGCTCGGCAGCGGCTGCTTCGAGGATCCCGCGTAGCTGAAAGAGCTCATTGAGATCCCGGATGGTGATTTCCGAGACCGAGTATCCCTTCTTCGGCACCCAGTGGAGCAAATCTTCCTTCGCCAGCTTCGCGCATGCGTCCCGGACGCTCGTTCGGCTCGCCCCGTACTTCCTGCACGCCCAGTTCTCGGTAAAGGAAAGGCCGGGCTTCAGGGCGCAGGTGACGATGTCCCGCTTAAGCGCACTATAAAGCTGCTGTGCCAGGGAGGTCGCCTCCTCACCGTTTGATTTCATAAGATAGACTCTCTAACAGCCCCTCATCAAGGGGCCACGGATGAACACAGATGGAGAGGACAACCCGACTCGGAGGGTTCATCTGTGTTCATCCGCGGTTAACTTTCTACCAAAAGATCTTCAAAGCCAACTGGATCTCCCGCCCGCTCGGATCGACTGCGTAAATCTTGCCCCAATCGTTGTTGACGTTCGCGTTCATATCCTTTTCGTAGGCGTTCCAATTGGGATCATCCGGCCCCCAGTAGTCCTTAATGGGTCCTGCATAGGCATTCGGGTTCTGCAGGTTCACCTTGGTGCCCATCCCACTGCCGAACACGCTGACCGACTTGCCCTGCATGTTGAAAAGCGGATGGTTCAGCACATTGAACGCCTCGGCCCGCAGCTGGAAGTATTTGGTCTCATCCTTGAACGGCCGGAAGATCCGCTGCAAAGAGACGTCCAGTGTGGTTTTGCGCGGGAAGCGCAGATCCCCGAAAGTCCGCGGCGCATTGCCCAGCTGGCCGAATGCCGGCCGAGAAAAGGCAGCCGGATTCACATACGGCACGTCCCAGTAGTTGCCCTTGTTCCAAGCCGGATTGACCAGCGGGACCCCGGGAACGATGTTCGGCCTTACCGTCAGGCGGCCGCTGTACCACGGTAGCCCATTGTTGTCACCCAGGTTGATCGCGTACGGCACCCCGGTCGCAACTCTGCCATTGCCTGTAACCTGCCACCCGCCGAGGATGGCGCCCATGAGCCGGTTTTCGCTGAAAATCGGCTTCCCGGCGCCGAACGGAAGCTCGGCAATGAAGTAGTAATTCAAAAGATGGGTCTGGTCGTAATTCGAGAGCGACTTCTCCAGATCCCGATTCTCATACCACTGGAACGATGTCGCGTAAGCTTCCGAGACCGGAGTTGAGCCGGTTGCACCCACCTCATTCGCATCGGAGGCATTATCGAGCGACTTGGACAGCGTGTAGTTGAGGTTGAACTGCATCCCGGATGCAAAGCGCCGCTCAAGCCGGAACTGGAACGACTGGTAATTGGAGAAGGAATCGTTCCGCCCATAAATCGACAAGTCGCCCGCCGCGTAGTAGGGCTTCAGCTGCTCATATAACGACTCTTTAATGACGACGCCCTTGCTGTCCTTGAGACCGAGCAGGTTGTCGCGCATCTCGGTCGTCGGGTTGATGCCGTTCGCCCAATACGCCTGCATGTCAGCCAAGGCCGGGATGTTACTCGGGAAAATCGGAGTTGGCAGGTTGACACCGCGGTTGCCGATGTAGGCAAAAGTCACGGCGGTGGTGGCGCCGACCGGGAACTGCATGCTGAAGTTCCACGAATGGGTCAGAGGCGCCAGCGCATCCTGGTCGTAAGCATTTCCCGCCTTGTAGTAGGGATCCCACGGCTCCCGGAACCCGGAATCAGGGACTGAGATTGAAGCGGGGTCCGGATGGTAGGAAGGATTGTTCAAGCCGATCCGGAGGAGCTTGTCGCCGAACTTGCCACGCCCGTCCTTGTAGCCGGTCGTATCGCTGATCCTTTTCAGGGTGGGAGAAGCCTTGTCGCTCAAGCCAGTCCGGCCGACGTAGACAACCCCGTATCCGGCCCGTATGACTCCCTTACCTGGCCCGAAGAGCGCTCCGAGGATGCCGCCGCCACCGTAATTTGGGCTCCAAGCCAGGCCCAGGCGAGGCGCGAAGTTCGCTCTCTGCAGCTTCTCCAGGTAGGAACGGGCTTCGCCCATGCCCGCGTAGTAACTGCGGAATCCGAGCTTGTCCGTCCCGTCCGCCAGCTTGTACGTGACCGGGTTCTCGTAGTCCAGATACATCTGGTAATAGTTGTCTTCTGTCCGGGGGATGAAGATGTCGTAGCGGACCCCCAGATTGAGAGTCAGATTGCGGCTGGCCTTCCAGTCATCCTGGAAGAAGCCCGAGTAGGACTTCCAGCGATAAGCGTAGTCGACCTGGTCGGACCGCATCTGCACGCTCCCCGGCACACCAAGCAGGAAGGCGGCCGCCGTCTCTCCACCGCCCCCTTTGCCATCAAGCTGCATTGTCGTCTGCCCAGCGCCAAACCCCCATAGTCCACCGGTCAGCTTGTAGAACTCGTACAAATCACCGGTTGACTTCAAGTACTGGTGCAAAAGAGTGCCGCCGAGCCGGAAGGAATGGTTTCCACGCAGGACGCTGAACGTATCGCTAAGGTTGAACGCACCCTCGCGTTTTTGCAGCACGTTGGTCGCGTCGTTAAACACATTCGTGCCGAACCCGGTGTTGATGCGCGGTGTCCCATAGTTCGGGTACATCGTTTCCAAGCCCAGCTCAGCAGCGGCGCTGTTGTTCTTCCAGTCGGTCGGGAAGTCCGTGCTGAAATCGCTCCAATTCCAGTTGTAGATGAAGTTATTGAACATGTTGGGCGAAAACGTGTGAGTGTCGTTCACCACGACGTTGTGGGATACGAAGTAGGAGGCGGTCAGGAAGAACCAATTGCGCGGCTCAAAGAAATACCGCTCCGCAAAGATCGGGTTGAAGCTGTATCGGACGTTGAAGGTGTGGTCGTCGTAGAGTTGATGATCGACCTTGAAGCTCCGCCGGTTGTCCTGCCCATCGACCGAGCGCATGCTGCGAAAATTCCTGCCGCTCGAGTCGAGCGCCCAGTTCGGCATCGGATAAAGATCAATCAGCTTTTTTGAGATCGGTGCGATCCGGTCGGCCGGGATCTTGTTGTTCGGGAATTGTGAGAATTTGAAGTTCGGATCAGTGCTGCGCAACGTCAATTGCCCGTTGGCATCCTGGACAAACTGGTCGTAGATCGGGTTCCAGTTCTTACCCAGCGACTTGACACCGGAGAAGTCCCCTGTCCGGACCGCTGCATCGGGCACCATCATCAGGTTCTCCTGCCCCTGCCAGTAGCGGGTCGGCTCGAAAGCCGCAAAGAAGAACGTCCTGTTCCGGCCGTTGTAGATTTTCGGGATGTAAACCGGTCCGCCGGCGGTGATGCCAATGTTGTGACGCCTAAGCGGCGCTTTGTCGCATCCGGGCACATTGCAGGTTCCCCGGGCAAGCGGCTGTCCTGCCGGCTGCTCCTTGTAGATCGAGGTGCCGAAGGTCCGCGCTGCCAAGGCTCGCTGGCGATGGAACCAATATGCCGTTCCGTGGAATTCGTTGGTTCCCGATTTGGTAATCGTGGCGACGTAACCACCCCCAAAGCTGTTCTGTTCGGCGGAGAAATTGTTCGTTACGACCTTGAACTCCTGCGTGACATCCGGCGAGAACGTCATAATCGCGCGGTTGCGGCCAACGCCCGTAATGTTGGCGCCGTCGACCAGCATGACCGCGGTGTTCAAGCGGCCGCCGCCAATTCCCAGCCCGGATCCAGGGTCCGCGTCGTTTTGGTAGATACCTGGATTCTCAGACCCCGCTTCGCCCAGCACACCCGGCGCGCTCAAGGCAAGTGACAGCGTGTTCCGGCCGGGACTCGGGAGGTCCAGGATCGCTTTCTGGCTCACCACCTGCCCCAACTCGGCGTCCGCCCGCTGAATCACGGCTTCATTCCCTTTCGCCGTCACTTGGACCACGGTCGACTGCTCGCCGATTTCCATCTGGAAGTCCAACTCGAGGGTCGTTGCCGTATCGACCTTCACTTCATTCCGAGAAGCCGTCTTGAACCCCGGCATGGCAACCGTGACGTTGTAAAGCCCGGGTTGAACGGAAGGGATGCGGAAAACACCTTCGTCGTTCGTCACGACCCCGCGGGTAACGTTGGTTGCAAGGCTGACGAGCGTGATCTCAGCGCCCGGAACAACACCGCCGGTTTGATCACGCACGGTTCCGGTGATCGTTCCCTGGACGGATTGTGCCCACACGGGCCCGATCATGAGACAGACAATGAGGGAGAAAAGCACCAGGACGAATAGTTCCAAACGGCTGAGCCTGAGGGTCAACATCCTCCACCTCCACAGGTGCGGTTCAAATACTGTTCGCACATCGCAGACAATAATGACGACACAGTGTATACAACATGCCAGCGGAGCAAATGCTAGAACCGGTTCCGTTTGGGAGTCAAGCAAAATCATTAGAAAATCTGGAGTTGGAGGGGAAGCGGCCAGGATCTGGTCGTAGTTCCGCCTTCAGGCGGGCTTTTCCAAACGGCAGGCAGCATCGATAAAAGCCCGCCTAAAGGCGGAACTACAAACGGGGAGCTAGTGATCCACGATCTCGACGTTCTGACGGAAGGCAGTCACTCGCCAACTGGCCAGTTCCAGAACTGCGAGCCGAAGGTCATACCGGCCGGGTGGGGCCATCAGTTTGTTGGTGTACATGATCGCCCGCCCCACTTCGATCTCCTTGGGACTCAGCGAAGCCCGGAAGAACTCGCGCAGTCGGACGACTTCCCGACCTTGGCGGTCGAGAAGCAGCCCGATTATCCCGAATTGCGTGCGCACCCCCTCCTTGCGGTTTCCGCGCAGTGTGTAGGGGCTGATCTTGATCCGAAACGGCAAGCCCGTCTGGCCGCCTTCCCGCTCAGACGGAAGCACGTCCAGCTCCGCGCCGATCTCCTCGAACTGGAGTCCACCGGCCTCTGATAGGCGCGACAACGACCCGGCATCGAACAGCGCCGAGATGTACCTTTTCTTCTGGCTTAGTCGTTCGGGAAGGTTTTGGAACAAGGCCGACACCTTGGAGCCTGGCTGCGAACAATCCACCCTGATCTGCCTCTGGCTCTTGTCGAGATAGGGATTGTCCGTATAAAAGCCGAGGGAATAGAGATTCCCGTAAATGTCGTCGTCGATCTGGGCAAGTGTCTGGTCGAAGTCCAGGATCGTCTCAAAGCCTGCAAAATGCTTCCCGCCCGTGCCGACCGCCAATCGCGAAAACGCTTCTTCCTGGGCGGCCTTGGTTGCCTGGGCCGGCAACGCTTCGTTGGCCTCGGCCGCATTGCCGATATACAACTGCGCGGCGGACGGGACGAGTATGGTGTAGACGGTGATATTGTTCGCCCGAGCCTTTTCTACCAGGGAATTAGACTTCGAATAAGCCTTGTCTATCGCATCGGAAACCAGGATTACGACCTTCCGGTCCGAGCGCTTGGCCTTCGAGTTGATCCGCTCAATCAACTGCGACAGCGAGTCGTAAATGGCAGTCTGACCGAGGTGTTGCCTGGCCTCGGCAAAGGCCTTCAGAGCCGCAGAGCGCTCGGAGGTGAACTCTTGAAAGGGGATCAGCTTGTCGGTGAAGCCGAAAATGCCCAGCTGAGTGACCTGTTGGATATTGTCGAAGAACGTCTGCGCCGCAATGATCTCTTCGGATCGCGTCGCAAAAGTGCTGCCGCTCACATCCAGCAGGAAAGCCAGAAGAAGCGGTCCGCCCCGGCCGCCCCTATTTGACGGCCCGTCGAAGAAAGCGATGTCCCTCCGCTCCTGATTCTCGAACACCTGAAACCGATCTTGGGTCAGGGAGTTGAGAAACTGTCCCTGTTGGTCCCGAACCGTGAAGCGCAGGGTGACCAGGTTGACGTCGACCTGGATCCGCTGGTCGCGCTGGCGGTTGTCCTGCCCTAGGAGAAAGCCCGAGAAGAGCACGATAATAAGGAATAGAAAATGAAGGGTGAGGCAACGGCAGGAATACGTGCGTCCGATGCCCTGCGTCTTCATCCTTCTGCCTTCATCCTTCATCCTTCTTCTATTCTCCTCTCCTGATAAGGCTCAGGAATTCCATCCGCGATCGCTGGTCCGTTCGAAAACGCCCAAGCATTGAGGAGGTGATCATCCGGGTATCCTGCTTCTGGACACCGCGCATCATCATGCACAGGTGCTGCGCCTCCATGACCACCGCCACGCCGTCGGGATGGATCTTCTCGTCGATGGTCTCGGCCACCTGCTGCGTCAGCCGTTCCTGCACTTGAAACCGCCGTGCAAACGTGTCGACGATACGCGGGATCTTGCTCAGGCCGATCACCTTGCCGGCAGGAAGATAGCCCACGTGGCAGACGCCGTAGAAGGGGAGGAGATGGTGTTCACAGAGGCTGTAAAACTCGATGTTTCTGACGATGACCATCTCATCGTAATGGACCGAAAACAAGGCGCCGTTCAGTATTTCGTCCAGATTATCGGTGTATCCGCGAGTCAGATACCGCATGGCTTTCTCCACTCGTTCCGGAGTGTGGAGCAGGCCTTCTCTTTCCGGATTCTCACCGACCTTTGTCAGCAACTCGCGGATCAGCTCTCGCATATGACACCACAGGATATCATCTCTTGGCCGACAGCGGCCTCGCCCCGAGCCTAACCAGGCGGCCAGCGAAACCCTCTGCCTCCCAACAGATGAAGGTGGATGTGATAGACCGTTTGCCCGGCACCGCGGCCGTTATTCAGAACGAGTCGATACCCCGGGACGATCTTCTCATCCCGCGCAATAGACTGCGCCATCAGCACGAGCCGCCCCAGGATCGCCTGGTCCTCCGGGCGGGCGTCGTCAACCGATGCGATATGAGCTTTCGGAATAATCAGCACGTGTGTTGGCGCCTGGGGATTGGTGTCGCGAAAGGCAAGCACCTCGTCGTCTTCCTTGACCAGCCGCGCCGGGCTTTCACGCCTGACAATCTTGCAGAATAAGCACTCGTCCATCTAATGATTGTCTCGTCAAGCCATAGAGTGCCGCAAGCGCAGCGTTTTGTCCGCAGGTCCTAGCGGACCTGTTGTTGGAACACCGCGCATCTGGGTATCCCAGCCAGATCCTGGCGAATCTCCAGAAGCCTCCACCCTTCCTCCCCAGCCTGTTCCTTTACCTGATCGGCGATTCCGTAGCCCATCTCAAGCACAAGCCATCCGGGATCCGCGAGGAGGTTCCGACCACTCGTGAAGATCCTCGTGTAGATTTCCAGCCCTGTCGGACCGGCGAAAACCGCTTCCCGGGGCTCGAAAGTCTTTACCGAATATTCAACCTCCAAGGACTGATTCTCGACGTACGGAGGGTTTGAGACGATCAGGTCGAAGACCCTACCCGAGGACTCGAGCGGCCCGAGGACGTCTCCCTGCAGGAACTCGACTCGGTCCAGGCAACCGAGACGCCGCGCGTTCTCACGAGCAACGCCCAAAGCTGCTTCCGATATATCAACCGCAGTCACGCGGATGCGCGGGTTTTCACAGGCGAGCGTGACAGCGATGCAGCCCGAACCTGTCCCGATGTCGACGACCTGGACGACTTCCTTCCGGAGGGTCCGCACCAGTTCAAGGCTCGTTTCGACGAGCAGTTCCGTCTCCGGCCGAGGGATGAGCACTGAGGAATCGACCTGAAACGGCCGGCCAAAGAACTCCTGCGATCCAACCAGGTACTGAATCGGGTAGTGCTCCGTGCGCCGTTCGAGCCACTGCTGGAGTTTCCCTTGCTCCTCGGACGGCAGTTTCCACTCGGGGTGGGCCAGAAGGAAGGCCCGGTCTTTTCCGGTGGCCTTGAGCACCAGCAACTCGGCGTCCTCCCGAGGTGTCTTCAACCCATGCGAGGCCAGGTGGTCAGTACTCCGCCGAACCGCTTCCTGAAGTGTGAGGTCGTCTTTCATCGGGATGGTTCGGGCGAGCTCGGAGGGAAAGCGGGCTGGCCGAGGAGTCCGAGTTATTGAATTGTCTGGTTTTTCAGAGCTTCGGCCTGGTTATGCGTGACCAAGGCGTCGATGATTTCATCCAGGTCGCCTTCGATCACCATCTCGAGCCGGTGCAGCGTGAGCCCAATCCGATGGTCGGTGACGCGGTTTTGCGGAAAGTTGTAGGTGCGAATCTTCTCGCTTCGGTCGCCGCTTTTGACCATTGACCGACGGTTCTCGGCTATCTCATTCTGCTGCTCTTCCAGAGCCTTCTCGTACAACCTGGAGCGAAGGACCTTCAGCGCCTTGGCCTTATTCTTGATCTGCGACTTCTCGTCCTGGCAAGTGACTACTTCGCCGGTCGGAATGTGGGTCACGCGGACGGCCGAGTAGGTGGTGTTGACCGACTGGCCGCCAGGGCCCGAAGAACAATACGTGTCGATCCGAATATCCTTCGGATCGATGGCAACCTCGACCTCGTCCGCTTCCGGCAAGACAGCCACGGTGATGGCAGACGTATGGACGCGGCCCTGCGCCTCGGTCTCAGGCACCCGCTGGACCCGGTGCACGCCGCTTTCGAACTTCATCCGGCTGTAGACGTCCTCGCCCTCGACGAGGGCAATGACTTCCTTAAGGCCCCCGACTCCCGAGTAGTGCGCAGACAAAACTTCGACTTTCCAGCGCCGCCGCTCGGCATAGCGGGAATACATCCGGAAGATTTCCTGGGCAAACAGGCTCGCCTCGTCTCCGCCGGTTCCGGCTCGGATCTCGACCACGACGCTCTTCCTGTCGTTCGGGTCCTTGGGAATGAGGAGCACCTTCAGCTGCTCCTGCGTCTGCTCGATTCGCTCCTCGAGATCCCGCAACTCCTCCCGAGCCAGCTCGACCATGTCCGGATCGCTTTCTTCTTCGAGGATCCGCTTGGTTGACGTCAACTGGTTCGAAAGCGACTTGTAAAGCCGGAACTTATCCACTACGTCCTGCAGTTCTGCGTGCGCCTTGGCAGTCTTGTGGTATTTGTCAGGGTTCGAGATGACACTCGTATCCCCGAGCATACCCGACAGCTCATCGTACTTTTCTTCAAGGGCCTGCAGTTTCTCAAACATGGGTCAAGCTTAGCTTTTCGCCTTGGTTCCGGACTGGCCCGACTGGGCGTACTTACGCTGGAACCGCTCGACGCGTCCGGCGGTGTCGATCAGTTTCTGCTTGCCGGTGAAGAACGGGTGGCAACTGGAGCAAATCTCCAGGCGGATCTCGCCGCCTTTGGTGGAGCGGGTCTCCCATTCAGTGCCGCACGCGCAGTGGACTTTCACCACCTCGTACTTAGGATGAATCCCTTCTTTCATTTCTCGTTATCCTCTTTCCTGAAACGGTACTGGCCGGGTCGCTCCGCGTAAAACGCTGCGCTCACGGCTCTGTAGAATCGTTCCCATAAAACACAGGGGACACCACAGAGGTGTCCGCGACGTGATAGTCTACCAGAATCTGCCAGCCTAGTGAATCTGTTGATTTGTCGATACCTTGACAAACCCTTCAACAACGTCGTATAACAATTGCTTCAGATTTCAGCGAAAAGGGAAGTTCTTCAACTTGTCTTATTTTCAATCGCGCGTCCAGAGTGCTGCTAGGAGTACTGTTTCCCGCTTTCCACTCAGAAATCACGGATTTTTACTGAGATCTTTTCAGCCGACGCGTGGCAGTTGCTTGTTCTCTGCCCGTTCCGGCTGGTTTTATTTTAGCCGATAGAAAAGATTAGAAAGAGTGTCAGGAGGTTTCAACCAGAATGTCGTTAGCTGCCGATCCAAGCAAAATGCAGGGGAGCCAGAGCCATCGCGCGGTCTCCCGCGGGTCCGAGTCCTCGGATCCGTCTCCGGCGAGGCCGGAATCCACCGAGATGGACTACGATTCTCTCTTGCAGGCGTACAACTACAGCTTCAAGAACCTGGAAGAAGGAGAAGTCATCACTGGGACAGTCATCAAGGTGACTGAATCGACCGTCATCATCGATGTCGGATTCAAGTCCGAGGGAGTGATACCTCTTGACGAGTTCCGAGATGAAAAAGGCGTCATTAACGTGAAATCCGGCGACAAGGTGGATGTGTTGCTGGAAAGCACGGAAGACCGTGACGGCTACGTGGTCCTCTCACGCGAAAAAGCCGAGCGGATGAAGATTTGGGACTTTATCGAACGGGCCTACCAGGACCAGTCGGTCATCACCGGCCGTGTCATCGAGCGTATCAAGGGCGGCCTGGCTGTTGATATCGGAGTCCGGGCATTCCTTCCGGGCTCCCAAGTGGACCTTCATCCTGTCCGTAACCTGGACAGCCTCCGCGGCGCCGAGTTGCGGATGAGAGTCATCAAGGTCAACAAGCGCCGCGGCAATATCGTTCTCTCGCGTAAGGCCGTCCTCGAGGAAGAGTATTACAAGGCGAAAGAGGAGACTCTGAAGAACCTGGAAGAGGGCAAAGAGGTCACCGGCGTCGTGAAGAACATCACCGACTACGGAGCATTTGTCGACCTGGGTGGAATTGACGGTCTCCTTCACATCACCGACATGTCGTGGGGCCGGGTCAACCATCCCTCCGATCTGTTCAAGGTCGGTGACGAGATCAAGGTCAAGGTTCTGAAATTCGACCGGCTCGAAGAGAAGGTGTCTCTCGGCTATAAACAGCTGAGCGAGGATCCCTGGTTCTCTGCGGCTACGCGCTATCCGCGCGGCGCTCGCGTTAAGGCCAAGGTGGTCAGCCTCACCGATTACGGAGCATTCGTGGAGCTGGAGGAAGGCATCGAAGGCCTGATCCACATCTCCGAGATGACCTGGAACAAGAGGATCAAACACCCGTCGAAAATCCTGAGCATCGGTTCGGAAGTTGAAGCGGCGGTATTGGAACTTGATCCGGAAAACAGGAGAATATCATTAGGGCTGAAACAAACTGAGCCGAATCCGTGGGATACGATCGAAGAGAAGTATGCAATCAACTCGATCGTCACGGGGAAGGTGCGCAACCTGACCGACTTCGGCGCCTTCATTGAAGTCGAGGAAGGCGTGGACGGTTTGGTTCACGTTTCAGACCTGAGCTGGACCAAGAAGGTCAAGCATCCCTCGGAAGTCCTGAAAAAGGGGCAGGAAGTCACTGCGGTTGTCCTGAATGTGGACGCCGAGAATCAGAGGCTTTCACTGGGAATCAAACAGCTTGAACCAGACAAGTGGGAAGAGTTCTTCTCCCAGCACCAGATTGGGGATATCGTTCACGGCAAGATCGTTCGACTCACCAGCTTTGGCGCTTTTGTGGAACTGACCGAAGGAATCGAAGGCTTGTGCCACGTCTCAGAGCTGGATGAAAAGCGAGTCGAGGATCCTGAGACACAGTTCCAGGTCGGGCAGGAATTGGACCTCAAGATCATCAAGATGAATCTCTTGGAGCGCAAGATCGGACTCTCGGTCAGAGCCCTGAGGGAGGATTCGGATTCGGACCGCACCTGGACGTACACTCCGGAAGTGGGTACCGCCTCTATTGGTGACCTCGTGGGCGGACAGTTGGATCAGTTTAAGCGAAAATCACAAAGAGCCAGAGGGAACGAAGATGACCAAAGCTGATTTAGTCGACGAAGTCTCCAAAAGTTCGGATCTGAGCAAGAAGGATGCCGAAGTCATTGTGCAGATTGTTCTCGACAGCATAGTCGATTCCCTGAAATCCGGGGATAAGGTCGAATTGCGCGGCTTCGGAAGCTTCCGGCTGCGTGAGCGCGCTTCGCGTCACGGACGCAACCCGAAGACCGGCGAAAAAGTGCAGGTTCCCGCCAAGCGGGTCCCGTACTTCAAGCCGGGCAAGGAGCTCAAAGAACTGATCAACTCCTGATGGATCACCTGTGGACCCCCTGGCGTTACCAGTACATCTCTTCGGCCGGCAAGCCGGAGGGATGTATCTTCTGCGCCTTCCAGGATGAGGACAAGGACAAAGAGAACCTCATCCTGGTCCGCCGGTCCCATTCATTCGTGATCCTCAATCGTTTTCCCTACACGTCGGGTCACCTCATGGTCGTGGCCCGACGCCACATCCCTTCGCCGACCGACGCCACCCCTGAAGAGCTCCAAGAAATGATTCTGACTGCCCGCGATTTCCAAGCGGCGCTGGAAGCCACCTATCACCCGGACGGGTTTAATATCGGCTTTAACGTCGGCAAGAGCGCCGGCGCCGGAGTAGCAGGACACCTGCACCTGCACATCGTGCCCCGCTGGCAGGGCGACTCCAACTTCGTTGCGGTACTCGGAGAGACTCGAATCATCCCGGAGGATCTGGAAACGACGTACCAGAAGCTTTCGGATTACCTGAAGGTGCACCCGGTCGAGAAATAGGCGGTTGCGTAGCACGAATCTTGGCATCCGTTCACTCTTTTGGGGGGTGCAGTGGCCATGGCCTGACCTTCACACGTATCGCCGTCCCGCCGCCAGTTTCCAGAGCCGCGCACGGAGCGAACGGGCTTCAGCCCGGAGCGCAGTAAGCGGCTCTGGAACGATTCAATTCCGCTAATGTCAGACCTGCCTGCTAGATACCCGCTCTTCCTTGGCGAAAGGCCGCTTCATGCGGCGTTGCGGACCCGACAAGTGTGTTCTCGAACACCTTGTTTCGCAGATCCCAAAACGGCAAAAACATTCAAAACTGGTTTTTGGGTACTCGGGACTGTCGACACCGATCTCCAGTTTTCGTGATGCTTCTATCAGAAATGGCCTTGGCTAAAAGGAATATCCGGGCTGAATCACGAATTCTGAAAAAGCGGCTGAGGGCAGGTGAGGTAAGCCCGCTTCAGTGCGAGCTTTTCCCAGGCTCTCGACCCCTGTTTAGGCAGGGATCGATTGAAAACCGATTGCCGGTTTTTTGAACCGCGTGTTAGGGTTGTTCTCGGCTCATTCTTCAGCACTGGGACGTTTTGATGGTCAACGATTTCCACAAATGTGGAAATCGTTGTGGAAAACATAATGGTCGTGGTGTGCGTTTGGGGATCTTCATTTTGGGCAATTGTGACTGGACGAACCTCGTATGAATCTGTGGGACCAAGTGCTTGCACTCCTTCAAAACCGGATGTCTTCGCAGGTTTTCGATATTTGGTTCCGGCCGACCTCGCTTGAGAAGTGCGATTCAGAACGGCGCGAAATCCATATCCGAGTTCCTAATCAGCGATACCAGTACTGGCTTACCGAAAACTACAGTGAGATGGTCAGGCAGTGCTTGGAAGAGTCCGAGCTGCGGGGCTACGATTTTTCCTTCGTCACTCCGACCAATGGGAACGGGACCAGCCTCAACCCCCGGTACACATTCGACCGATTTGTCGTTGGTTTCTGCAACCAGTTCGCTCATGCCGCCTGCCAGGCGGTAGCCGAGCTGCCTTCTAAAGCCTATAACCCGCTGTTTATTTATGGCGGCGTCGGCCTGGGGAAGACTCACCTGATGCACGCCATCGGGCACTCGATTAAAAAGCAGCAACCCAGCCTTCGCTTGCTTTACATCTCCTCAGAGAAATTCGTCAACGACCTCATCAATGCGATCCGTTACGATACGACGCTTCAGTTCCGTGACACGTATCGGAACATCGACGTTCTGCTGATGGATGACATCCAATTTCTGGCCGGCAAGGAACGGACGCAGGAGGAGTTCTTCCACACTTTCAACGCCCTCTATGACGCCCAGAAGCAGATCGTCATCTCGAGCGATTCCGCTCCCAAGGAGATCCCTACTCTCGAGGAACGGCTTCACAGCCGTTTTGAGTGGGGCCTGATCGCCGACATCCAGCCGCCTGACTTGGAGACCAAACTGGCGATCTTGAGCAAGAAGGCCGAACAGGAAAAGATTGAACTGCCAGATGAAGTCGCGCTTTTCATCGCAACCAACATCAAAGCAAACGTCCGAGAGTTGGAGGGAGCGCTCATCCGCCTGGTGGCGTTCCACAGCCTGACGGGAGAGGAAGTCACTCTGCCGTTTGCCGAGCGGGTCCTGAAGGGAATCATCGATAAGAACAGCCGCATCCTGACGATCGAGCTGATCTTGAAGACGGTAGCTGATTTCTTTGGGCTTAAGCCGGCCGAGCTGAAGAGCAAGAACAACGCCAAGCGAATCGCCGAGCCCCGGCAGATTGCCATGTTCCTTTGTCGGGAGTTGATGAACTGCTCTCTCACCGACATCGGGCGCGAATTCGGCGGGAAACACCATACGACCGTCCTTCACTCAATCCGAAAGATTGAGCAATTGAAGGCGACTAATCCCAAAACGAATGCGGCCTTGAACAGGCTAACCGATATACTTCATTAGAGTTCAACTGATTCCCACATCTATACCTGTGGAAGATATCTTGAAGCAATGGCTCGGCCCTGGTGTTCGACCTTATCCTCAAAAACCGGCGCTTACCTCCAGCCGGAATTTCACGAGCGAAATTGCTAGAGGCAGCGCGCTTACCCGACTTTTCAACAGAATTCACACCCTCTACTACGACGGATCAGATTAATATACATTCGAAAAATACTCAGGAGCAGAACACTATGGATTTCGTTGTTAAGAAAGCGGACTTTCTGAAAGAGCTGCAGTACGTCCAAGGGGTAGTCGAGCGCAAGACAACGGTTCCTATTCTGTCGAACTTCCTTCTCGAGACGTCCGGGAACTCGCTAATCATCACCGGCACCGACCTGGATGTAACGATTCGCTGCAACTGTGCTGCCGCCGTCAAAGTCAGCGGAGCGGTCACGGTATCGGCTAGGAAGCTCTTTGACATCGCCAGGCTGCTCCCGGAGTCGGATATTCATTTCAAAGCAACCAGCGCCGATTGGATGGGCATCACCTGCGAGCGCTCGCGCTTCAAACTGGCGACGCTTTCAAAAGAGAATTTCCCGGATGTGCCAACTGTGGGCGGCACGACGATCAGTCTGCCAAGCTCGGCTTTGCGCTACATGGCTACCCGGTGCACTTTCGCCATCACCCAGGAAGAGTCGAGATACACACTGAACGGCGCCTTGATGATCCTGCGCCCGGACGCAATCACGTTTGTTACCACCGACGGGCATCGGCTGGTCTACATCAGCCGCAAGACGGAGATTGCCGGGGTCGAGGGTGGCGAGCTCCGGACGGTGGTGCCCAAAAAGACTCTCACCGAGTTAGGCAAGCTCAGTTCAGAAGATATCCTCACGGTCAACTTTGGCATGAGCGAGAATCACCTGTTCTTCCAGGTCGGCGAGCGGCTGTTGGTTTCCAGGGTCCTTACCGGCCAATTCCCCAACTATGAGCTGGTGATCCCGAGGGACAATCATCGGCGCGCGATCATGAACACGCTGGATTTCGCTGATGCCCTGAAAAGAACCTCGATCATGGCGGACGAGCAGTCGCACGGCCTCCGCTTTTCGTTTCATCAAGGCCAGCTCGAGGTGGCGTCAGCGAGCACAGATTTTGGGGAAGCTCGTGAGTCGCTGCCGATCGAGTTCGCCGGCGAGCCCTTGGAGATCGGGTTCAATGGCCTCTACCTGCTCGATTTCCTCACTGGCCTGGAGAGCGAACAGGTCGTTTTTGAGCTTCGCGACCAGGACACTCAGGGACTTCTGAAGCCGAAGATGGACGAGGAATACCTGTACCAGTACGTGGTCATGCCGATGAGGATCTGAGGTTCTTCAAATCTTCCAGAGCCGGGAGCGTAAACGCGAAGGCGGTAGCGACCGGATTGCGTGCCTCGCTTGCTTCAGGCTCTACCTAAGGCACGCAATCCGGTCGCTACCGCCTTCGCGTTTACGCTCCCGGCTCTGACCGGGTTGTTGTAACTTCGTATCCGCAATAGGTTGTGGCCAATCACTCCTTTGCCCCCATTATATTTGGTTTGAAGTGTCTAAAAACAGACCATTTATGGTATAATCAGGCGCTTGTTTTTAGGGAGAAACTGAGGGTTTTATATGGCGGAAGAGCAAAACGAGTTTTCGGAAGCTGCAGGAGCTTATACAGCAGAGAATATCAAGATCCTGGAAGGTTTGGAAGCGGTGCGCAAACGGCCCGCGATGTACATCGGTTCGACCGGCATACCAGGCCTTCATCACCTTGTGTATGAAGTCGTCGACAATTCAGTCGACGAGGCACTGGCAGGATATTGCACCCAGATCGATGTCATCATCCACTTGGACAATTCCGTCACCGTCATTGATAACGGTCGCGGTATCCCAGTTGACACCCATCCTCTCAAAGGCATCTCGGCGGCCGAGGTCGTCATGACCACGCTGCATGCCGGCGGAAAGTTCGACAACGACACGTACAAGGTTTCGGGCGGACTGCATGGCGTCGGCGTCTCGGTGGTTAACGCACTGAGCAAACGCTTAGACGTAGAGATATGGAGGGACGGCTTCGTCTATCAGCAGAGTTACGACCGGGGAGTCCCAACCGCCCCTTTCAAACAGACGGGGAAAACCAACCGAAGAGGGACCAAGATAACGTTCTGTCCGGATCCGGAGATCTTTGAAGTTCTCGAATTCAATTTCGATACCTTGTCGCAGCGCATGCGTGAGCTCGCATACCTGAACCAGGGTCTCGCAATCTCGATTGAAGACGTCCGGTCAGAGAAGAAACAGACCTACCACTACAAGGGTGGCATCATAAACTTCGTCGACCACCTGAATAAGAACAAGAACGTTCTTCACTCCAAGCCGATCTATATCCGCGACGAACGTGAGAACGTCGAGGTAGAGGTGGCCATCCAGTACAACGACGGATACACCGAGACCCTCTTCTCCTTCGCCAACACGATCAACACGGTGGAAGGCGGAACGCATCTGATCGGTTTCAAATCGGCCCTCACCCGTACCCTGAACGCGTACGCGGCCGCCAACAACCTGATGAAGGACGTCAAGCAGAATTTGAGCGGCGATGACGTGCGAGAGGGCTTAACGGCGGTCATCAGCGTGAAATTGCCGAGCCCCCAGTTCGAGGGCCAGACCAAGGGAAAGCTGGGCAACAGCGAGGTGAAAGGCCTGGTAGAGGCAATTTGCAATGACAAATTGAGCATTTACCTCGACCAGAACCCTCCCGTGGCCCGTCGCATCGTCGAAAAGGCGATCGACGCCTTACGAGCCCGTGATGCGGCGAGAAAAGCCCGTGACCTGACGCGGCGCAAGAGCGCGCTTGAAAATACGTCCTTGCCCGGAAAACTGGCGGACTGCCAGGAGCGCGATCCGCAGTTTTCAGAGATTTTCATCGTCGAAGGTGATTCGGCCGGCGGGTCGGCCAAGCAGGGGCGCGACCGGAAGTTCCAGGCGATCCTGCCCATCAAAGGGAAGATCCTCAACGTCGAGAAGGCACGCTTTGACAAGATGCTGACCAACGAGGAGATCGCCACGATGATCTCCGCCGTCGGGACTGGTGTCGGGCTTCTCGATTTCGACCTGTCCAGGCTGCGGTACCACAAGATCATTATCATGACCGACGCGGACGTCGACGGAAGCCACATCCGGACACTCCTTCTGACGTTTTTCTACCGGCAGATGACGGAGCTGATAAAGGCGGGCCATGTCTTCATAGCGCAGCCGCCCCTTTTCAGGATAAAGAAGGGTAAAGAAGAGAAGTACCTGCATCATGAGAAAGAGTTGACAGAAGAGTTGATGGCATCGGCAACCGAAGACATCGTCGTGACTTTGCCGACGTCGAATCGCGAGTTCAAAGGGTCCGCCCTGGTTGACTGCGTGCACGATTTGATGGATTTCCGCAAAGTGCGTGGAAAGCTGAACCGCAGGATCGGGAACTCGAAGCTGCTTGACCAGCTAATCAAGACCCTGGGGCAAATGGTCGGATCCGAGCCCGACTGGCAGGAATTGCTCAGGAGTCAGGAAAACCTCCAGAAAATCGCATCATCCCTTAACGAGGCCGGCTTCGAGACGGAGATAACCTACGACGAAGAACATACGCTTTTTGGCCTCACGGTGAGAAACGGCGCTGGCAGCCCGATCCCGATCAGCTATGAGAGCCTGGCATCAGCCGAATGGAAGCAGTTCCTTAATCTGTACCGGCGGGTGGCGGAGTTCAGGGATGGGGGCATCATCGTCAAGGATGGGGAAAAAGAGACCAGTCTCGAAAATGAAGGCCAGTTGATCGACTACGTCGTCAACAGCGGAAAGAAGAGCCTGACCATTCAGCGCTACAAGGGTCTGGGCGAGATGAACCCGACGCAGCTGTGGGAGACGACGATGAATCCCGACACCCGAACCTTGCTGCAGGTCAACATCGACGACGCCATTGAGACGGACGAGATCTTCACCATTCTGATGGGTGACCAGGTGGAGCCGCGTCGTCGCTTCATAGAAGACAACGCGCTGAACGTCAAGAACCTGGATATCTAAGACAGGTTGCAAGTTGCGAGTTGGCAGGTTGCAGGTTTAGGTGACCGCACGTGCGTGCGTTGGAACCTAACCTGCAACTTGCAACCTGCAACCTGCAACCCTGAAGGAGCAACGACCGAATGAAAGAGTATGGCGGTCAAGAGATCGCAGTAAACATAGAAGAAGAAATGAAGACGTCCTATCTGGACTACGCGATGTCGGTCATCATCGGCCGCGCGCTTCCAGATGTCCGTGACGGTCTGAAACCCGTTCATCGCCGCATCCTCCACGCTATGTCCGAACTGGGCAACACCGCGAACCGGGCGCACAAGAAATCGGCCCGCGTGGTGGGCGAGGTGATCGGCAAGTACCACCCGCACGGCGATATGGCGGTCTACGACAGTATCGTCCGCATGGCGCAGGAATTCTCGATGCGGGAAGTCCTGGTTGATGGGCAGGGGAACTTCGGCTCGGTTGACGGAGATTCGCCGGCGGCCATGCGGTACACCGAAGTCCGGATGTCACCGATCGCAGAAGAGCTGCTCGCGGACATTGACAAGGAAACGGTCGATTTCCAGCCGAACTACGACGAGTCACTCACGGAACCCGTCGTTCTGCCGGCTCGGTTCCCCAACTTGATTGTCAACGGTGGCTCGGGAATAGCCGTCGGAATGGCGACTAACATCCCGCCGCACAATGTTGGCGAAGTCGTAGATGCGCTGCTGCTCCTGCTTGACCGGCCCGACGCTTCTCTTCCCGAGCTGATGGGACTCATTCCCGGCCCGGATTTTCCCACCGGTGCTTTAATTTACGGGCGGCAAGGGATCCGTCAGGCCTACGAAACAGGGCGGGGCATCATCCAACTCCGGGCGGTTGCGTCCACAGAACGGATCAGCCGGGAGCGCGAAGCAATCATAGTTAACGAGATCCCGTACCAGGTTAATAAGGCGAAGTTGATCGAGAAGATGGCGCAGCTGGTTCAACAGAAGAAGATCGAAGGAATCAGCGACCTGCGGGATGAATCCGATCGCGAAGGGATGAGGATAGTTATCGAGCTGAAGAAGGGCGAGCAGCCCCAGGTGGTGCTCAACCAGCTTTTCAAGCTCACACCGATGCAGTCCTCGTTTGGCGTGATCCTCCTCGCTATAGTGGATGGTCAGCCCCGAGTTCTGACGCTTCGCGAGATCCTGAACTACTTTTTAGAGCATCGTAAGGACGTAGTGACGCGGCGCACCAGGTACGAACTGGAGAAGGCGCAGCAGCGGGCTCATATCCTTGAGGGATTGAAGAAAGCCCTCGATCACCTTGATGCCATCATCACCCTGATCCGCGGGTCACGCGCGCCGGCAGAAGCGCGTACCGGTTTGATGGAAACCTTCGAGTTCAGCCAGGAACAGGCCCAGGCCATCCTGGAAATGCGGTTGCAGCGACTGACCGGCCTCGAGCGAGACAAGATCATCGAGGAGTACGAGGAGATCATTCGGAGGATCGCGGAGCTGGAGGAAATCCTCGCAAGCGAGCAGGCCCTCAAGCGGGTCATCAGAGAAGAGCTCGTTGATGTGCAAACCAGGTATCAAAATCGGCGTCGGAGCGTCATTGTGGACCAGGAAGTCGACATCACAATCGAGGACCTGATTGCCGACGAGCCGGTGGTCATCACCGCTACCCACAGCGGCTTCATCAAGCGAACTGCGCTTCACATCTACAAGAGCCAGCATCGCGGTGGGAAGGGTCGGATTGGCATGTCCACCCGGGTGGACGAGGATGTCATCGACTACCTGTTTGTGGCTTCAACTCACAGCTACATCCTGATCTTCACAGACCGCGGCCGGGTTTACTGGCTGAAGGTGTATGCGATTCCCGATGTCGGCGCCGCCGGAAAGGGCAAAGCGATCGTGAACCTCATAGACCTGGTGCGCGGTGAGCGGATTGCGGACATGATTGCGGTGACCGATTTCACCGAACCTGGCTTCGTGATCATGGCCTCACGGCGGGGTTATATTAAGAAAACCGAGCTTAAGGCGTTCGCGAATCCCCGGGCGGCAGGCATCATAGCTTGCTCGGTCCCGAGCGATGATGAGCTGATCGCGGTGGGCCGCACGGCGGGCACCGATGACGTGTTGCTGTTCTCGAGACTCGGGAAGGCGATTCGTTTCTCCGAGGAAGAAGTTAGAGACATGGGGCGGACCGCACGCGGGGTACGGGGACTCAGGGTGCGTCAGGGCGACGCGGTGGTCAGCATGGCCATTGCCCGAGACGAAGAAGGCGACGTTCTCGCCGTCACCGAACACGGTTTTGGAAAGCGGACGCCGGTTTCGGAGTATCATCGTCAAGGACGTGGCGGGCAGGGAGTCATCAACATCCGGACGAACGAGCGCAACGGCCCGGTTGTGAGTGCGTGCCACGTGTCCGAGAATTCGGAGATCATCATCATTACCGAGCAGGGCAAGATCATCCGGATTGAAGCACAGTTGATCCGTCAAACCCAGTCGCGTAGCGCGCAGGGGGTGAAACTGATCGATCTGGAGGAGAACGACCGAGTGGCAGACGTGACGCTTATTCCGGAAGAGGAAGAGGACCAGATTGATGAAGGACAACTATAAGTTTGTCCTTTTCCTGCCTTTTCTAATCTTTGGTGCGGGAGTCTGGCTCTACTTTCAGACTGAAAACGAGGTGCGGGTGCAGATGGCCCAGGCGCAGGCCCGGTGGCGGGTCGGCGCCTACGAAGAGGCAGTCTCCCTGTACGAGTCAGTCTCCCGGAACTATCCCGCCAGTCGCTATGCGGATGACGCTCTATGGGAAATTGCGACCATCTATTACTTCAACTATTACGACGTCAACCGGGCTCTGACCTGCTTTCAGCGATTGGCGACCGGGTACCCCGGCACTCCGCTGGCTAAGGAAAGCCACCTGAAGCTGGCGGAAATCAACGAAGTTGTGCTAAAGGACGTGAGCACCGCAATCGAACATTTGAATCAAGCGCTGTCCGAGGATCCCTCGATTCGGTCTCGCCGCCTCATCTGTTTCAAGCTTGGAAGCGCGTACCTGAAGCTGGACCGGTTTGACGACGCCAGGCGCCAGTTCGCGAGCATTGTGATGGACGGTCTCGACGACCATCTGTCTGACCGCGCAAGCAACCGGATCGGGAGTATCCTGCAGATCAGAAAGAAGTACGACGAATCCGTGCCTTTTTTTGAGCGTGTCCTCAAGCGTACAAAATGCACTGATTGCAGGGCCAGGGCGAAATTGGGCTTGATTGAGAGTTACGAATTCATGGATGATCTGCCCAAGGCGATCGCCGTAGCGAAGAGCATGGAGCCGGGAGAGTACCCGGAAAAGTTAAAACTCGATTTGCTCAAGCGTCTTACCGACAAGAACAGATATGACGGGCAAAAGTTATGGGGTGGACCATGAAACTCAACCAGGTGCTCGAATGGATTGGTAAGTCGCCGATGAATCAGCTGATCGTAGGCGCTGCTGCGATCGTCCTTCTGTTGCTGATTTTCCTCCTGTTTCGTCGGCGAAGCAGCAAGCCGAAGCCTCCCGGCCAGGCGGCCGCCCGGATCCAGTCAACCAAGAATGAGCTGAAAGACGTGTTTGAAGGCTATCGCGATAGCCACCCCGCCTTTTACAGCGTGATGAGCCAGATCCAGGCGAACCGGCGGCTGGAGGACTTCATGTCCAACAACGAGTTTGCCGGTGCGATAGCGAAGTTGCGGCTGTGGCAGGCCGTGCGCGTGGGAGTGAAGCCGGCCAAGCAGTCGGGCGTCTCTCCGCTGACGATCCAGGCGGCAGGGTCGAACAAGCCGAACCCTGAAGTGCGGGCAGCAATGCTGACTGTTATTCGGGTGATCTACGCTTCGCCGGAAATCAGCCAAAAACTGGGGCCGACGGTCGAGAAAGAGCTGGACAAGTTACTGGAGTCCTTGACAGGCTGAAGGCCGGGCAGTTAACATTAGCTTTTGCTTTTGAGCGTATTCTGTCGAGTAGAGGGGGTGTGAGTTTGGCGGAGGTAGTCGTTCAGGAAGGCGAGTCTCTAGAGAGCGCCCTTCGTCGGTTCAAAAGGAAGGTTCAGCAGGAAGACATCATCAAGGATGTCAAGAAACATTCCTTTTATTTGAAGCCCGGCGAAAGGAAACGCCTCAAGCAGGCTTTGGCCCGAAAACGTAGCCGCAAGAGAGCCAGGCAGATCCCAACTGCCTAAAAAGTTCAGCAACCTTTAAAACAGAGCCGCATAGGCCAGTTCGCTTCACGAGCTGGCTTATGCGGCTCTGTTGTTTTAGGAGTTGCGTGGCATTTACAGAGCCGCGCCCGGAGCGGAGTAAGCGGACCACCGAATTCGCCCGAAACGGTTTGCCGAGTGGTCCGCTTTGTAAAAAGCGGAAATTGCTACGGCACTATGCAGCGGACCGCCGTCCAGTTCCCCAGGAAACCCACCTTCTCCTTGGTTTCGATTTCCAGCCCGCACTTCTCCATCAGTCTAGCTAGATTGAGGTCGGTGCGAAAGCCCAGCCGGTAAAACAGGGGAGAGACCGCTTTTTCAAAAGGCGCGGTCAAACGGTTGTCGCTCTGGAAATGATTCATGAAGACGAGCAAGCCGCCTGGCTTGCACACCCGTTTCATCTCGAGCACGACCTTGACGGGATCGGGTACGGTCGAAACGAAATACGCGGCCAGCACCCGGTCAAAACTCTTGTCGGGGAAATTCAGGTTTGTCGCATCCATCTTGATAAGGTTGATGTTGCGGAGAACCATCGACTGAGCTCTCTTCTTCGCTAGATCCAACATCTTTTGGGAAAGGTCGACCGCGGTGATCTGGATGTTTCGAGGCAACAAGGGGAAGGATAGGCCCGTTCCCACTCCTACTTCGAGCAGCTGCGCGCCAGGGAAGAGATCCAAGAGTACCGGAGCCATTTCTCGTCCGCTATGAAAGACCTTACCGAAGACAACGTCGTAGATACTTGAATAGCGGTTGTACACCTTCTCGACATATTCAACGCTCACTCTGCGGCCCTCCTTGAAGGACGTATTGTAGCACCTTGCAAGGCCCCCCCAAAGGCCATATGCTGTTGCGAAAAGGTTTTACGTGACCGAGCGGTGCCGGAGATTCACACGAGTCACCGGCAATGAACCGCTGCAATCGCCCGTATCATCAGGGAGGCAGCGAAGCAGGCTTCACCGCAACTATCTTTAATTGTCCCATGCAAAAAGCGAAGACTGAAGTGTCGAGCGTTCTTCTTAATGCCCAGAGTATCAAGCGAAGAGTCCGATCGCTGGGGAAGGAAATCACCCGGGATTACAAGGGCAAGTCGCCGCTTCTCATCGGGGTATTGCGTGGTGCGGCGGTTTTCCTGTCTGACCTCATCCGCCACATTGATCTGGAGGTCGAGGTCGATTTTATTGCCCTTTCAAGCTACGGCAGCGCGACCGAAACGTCAGGCCAGGTCCAGCTGGTCAAGGATCTGGAAAGCAGCATTGACGGCGCCGATGTCATCCTCGTCGAGGATATCGTCGATACAGGACTCACGCTGACCTACCTGGTGGGCAACCTGAAGAGCCGAAATCCCGCGTCTCTGCGCGTCTGCGCGCTTCTCTCCAAACCGTCCCGGCGGAAGGTTCAGGTCAGCATTGACTACCTGGGGTTCGAAGTTCCGGACAGTTTTGTGGTCGGATATGGTTTGGATTTTGACCAGCAGTTCCGCAATTTGCCCTACATTGGGGTGCTAGAGGGGTGAAGATGGAGATTAACCGAGAAGCAGCGTGGAAGCTTCTAGCCGAGTTTACGCAGAATGACAGCCTGATAAAGCACGCTTTGGCCGTCGAGGCGGCGATGCGCGCGTATGCCGAGAAGTTCGGCGAGGATCCCGAGAAATGGGGCGTTGTCGGCCTGATTCATGATTTTGATTACGAGCGTTACCCGACCGCGGCTGACCATCCGCGAGTGGGGGCGGGGATCCTGGAGGAGCGCGGCTGGCCGCCCGATGTTATCTACGCCGTCAAATCCCATGCCCAGCATATGAACCTGCCGCGGGAGAGGCCGATCGAGAAGACGCTTTTCGCCGTCGACGAATTGTGCGGCTTCATAACGGCCGCGACACTGGTCAGACCGGGCAAGAAGGTAGCTGAGCTGCCTGTCTCGTCCGTCAAGAAAAAGCTGAAAGACAAGGCCTTTGCCCGTTCCGTCAATCGTGAGGAGATCTACGCGGGTGCTACGGCGCTCGGCGTTGATCTGGACGAGCACATCGCCTTCGTCATCGCCGCCATGGCGCGAGCCGCCGACCGCCTGGGCCTGGCTGGGGAATAAAAAAGAAAGGATGAAGGATGAAGGATGAAGGATTAAGAAACCTCTTTTGACCTTCATCCCTCATCCTTCATCCTTCATCCTTTCTTCCCCCTGGTCTGCTGCGTGCCCCGCGCATTGTACTGCCCGCCTGGTTTCGCTAATCTGAATTGAAGATTTTCCTGAGGAAGCCCACACGGAGGAGGTCCCATGGGAGATACCAGAACGGGCAGTATCGACACTTTGTTGCACGAGGAACGCCGCTATTCGCCTTCCGCCGAGTTTCGGGCGGCAGCCAGATGGCAGGACCCGGAGATCTACGAGCGCGCCCGGCGCGACCCAGAAGGATTTTGGGCCGAAATGGCGAAGGAGTTGGACTGGTTCAAACCATGGGACAAAGTACTCGAGTGGGAAGTGCCGAACGCCAAATGGTTCGCCGGTGGGCAACTGAACGCAAGTTACAACTGCCTGGATCGCCACATCCAGACATGGCGAAAGAACAAGGCTGCCATCATCTGGGAAGGCGAGCCCGGGGACGAGCGAATCCTCACCTATCAGGACCTGCACCGGGAGGTCAACCGATGTGCAGCGACTCTGCTGCGCTTTGGCATCCAGCAGGGGGACCGGGTCGCGATCTACATGGGCATGGTGCCCGAACTGGTGATCGCAATGCTCGCGTGCGCCCGGATCGGTGCTCCCCACACGGTGGTTTTCGGTGGTTTCAGCCCCGATGCATTAGCCGACCGAATTCAGGATTCGGAGGTTAAGCTTGTCATTACTGCGGACGGTGCCTGGCGTCGCGGCAACATCGTGCCGCTGAAAGAGAACGTCGACCGCGCTCTGAAAACCTGCCCTTCGGTGCGAAACGTCCTGGTTGTTAACAGGGTCCTGGACGCGACCCGGGTGCCGATGGTCGAGGGCCGCGATCATTGGTGGCATCGGGAAATGGACCACAGCGGCGCGACGGTGGTGGAACCAGCCAAGCTGGACAGCGAGCATCCTCTGTATATCCTCTACACGTCGGGAACCACTGGGAAGCCTAAAGGGTTAATGCACACGACGGCCGGTTACCTCGTCGGGACCCAGATGACTTCCGCCACGGTCCTCGACCTGAAAGACACCGACACTTATTGGTGCACAGCAGACATCGGCTGGGTCACCGGTCACAGCTACATCGTCTATGGGCCTTTATCCCTGGGCGCCACATCGGTCATGTACGAGGGCGCCCCGGATCACCCCGACAAGGACAGGTTCTGGTCCATTGTCGAAAAGTACCGGGTGAACGTGCTGTACACCGCGCCGACTGCAATCAGGGCGTTCATGCGATGGGGTGCAGAGTTTCCCAAACGACACGACCTCTCGTCCCTCAGACTGCTGGGAACGGTCGGGGAGCCGATTAACCCTGAGGCCTGGGTGTGGTACCGGAAGAACATCGGAGGCGACCGGGTCCCCGTGGTTGATACCTGGTGGCAGACCGAGACCGGAATGATGATGATCGCTCCGCTGCCCGGCATCACCGAGCTGAAACCCGGTTCGGCCACCTTACCGCTTCCCGGTGTCGATGCGGATGTGGTCAATGACCGCGGCGAATCTGTCCCGCTGGGAGGCGGCGGTTATCTGGTTTTGCGGCGTCCCTGGCCTGCGATGGCCCGAACCATCTGGGGTGATCCGGACAGATGGCGCCGCCAGTACTGGGAACGGTTTCCAGGCGTTTATTTCACCGGCGATGGGGCCAAGCGAGACACCGAAGGCTACTACTGGATTCTCGGGCGCGTGGACGATGTCCTGAACGTGGCCGGCCACCGGATCGGAACCATGGAATTGGAGAGTGCGCTGGTCAGCCATGATTCAGTGGCTGAGGCAGCGGTTATTGGCATTGCCGACGAGATCAAGGGACAGGCTATCGCAGCTTTCGTCACCTTGAGGGCGGACGAGACGAGGCCGCACAAAGAACTGATCGCCGAGCTCAAGAAGCATGTGACCGAGCGAATCGGGGCCATCGCCCGTCCGGACAAGATCTTCATCACGGCCGAGCTGCCGAAGACTCGCAGCGCAAAGATCATGCGCCGGCTGCTCCGGGACATCGCCGAAGGGCACGTGCTCGGGGATACCACGACGCTGGCTGACCCGAACGTCATCCAGTCGATCAAGCTGCAATACGAAGAACGGGAATGAGGCGGGATTATGTACCCAGACACTGAAAAAAGGATTTACATCGGGACTTCGGGCTACTCTTACCCGGAATGGAAGGGAATCTTCTATCCCGCAGATCTGCCGTCCAAGAACTATCTGCGCTTTTACGCGGACCGTTTTCCAACCACCGAAATCAACAACACCTTCTACCGATTCCCTTCGGAATCGGCCGCTGCCGGGTGGAACGACCAGGTCCCCAGCGGATTTCGCTTTGCCGTGAAATTGACGCAGAAAATCACGCACCAGAAAAAGCTGGCCGAGGTTGACGAAGAGATGGAGTGGTTTCTGAAAGGGATCGCCCCTTTGCGCCATAAGCTGTCGGCAATACTGGTGCAGTTGCCACCCTATTTCCGGAAGGATCTCGCTGTTCTCAATCAGTTCCTGACGCGCCACGGGCGGTCGCTTCCGTTAGCTTTCGAGTTCCGCCACCCATCCTGGCAGTCCCCGGAAATCTTCGCCCTGCTCGGCGATCGAGGTGCGGCCCTTGTGATGGCGGAAACCGAGGAAGCCCCCGCGCTTCGAGAGGTGACCGGATCGTTCATTTACGTGCGGCTGAGAAAGCCAAGTTACCAGGAAGGAGAGCTGGAAGAATGGGCGCGCTGGCTGCTTGACCAGCGAAAGCCTTGCTTTGTCTATCTGAAGCATGACGAACAGGCACCGGTCCTCGCCGCGCAGCTGTTCGAAATGCTCCAACCGGTAGCGTGACCATCTACACGATCGGCCATTCCAGCCGTTCTCTTGACGAGTTGCTCGAGATCCTCGAAGCGTGGAAAATCGAGCTGCTGGTCGATGTCCGCTCGCTCCCAGGCTCCCGGAAGTTCCCCCAATTCAACAGTGAGTCGTTGAAGGCAGCGGTGCCGGAAAAGGGCATCGAGTACCTTCACTTGAAGGTTCTCGGTGGCCTGCGCAAAAGGCAGGCGGGGGAGTCCGTGAATCGGGCGTGGGAAAACACTGCATTCAGGAACTATGCCGATTACATGCAGACGGAGGAATTTGCGGACGGCTTGAATGAGCTGGTCGATTTGGCCGGGCAGAAGCGGACCGCCATCATGTGTGCCGAGGCGGTCCCCTGGCGCTGCCACCGGCAGCTGATTGCCGATGCGCTCCTCGGGCTCAAACACATCGATGTTTTTCACATCCTGAGCCCCACCAAGGGCCAGGAGCACAAGCTGACGGGTTTTGCGAAGGTTGAGGAGGGACGGGTGATTTACCCGTAAGAGTGAGTAGGTCTCTGGCCCGAGACGGGCGAAGCTTTGGAGTGCGGTGGCAACGAGACGCCGATGCTTTATCAGGCGTTGAGGCGACACCGCTTTGGTATGTGCAGGAGCAAGCCGTGTATCAGCCGACCTTCCTGCAGATACCAAAGCGGCGTCGCCTCAACGCCTGATAAAGCATCGGCGTCTCGTTGCCACCGCACTCCAAAGCTTCGCCCGTCTTTTGCAAAATGCTCCTCAGCAAATTCTCGGCAGCTGCTCGCCGCTCAGCATGTCGACGAGACGATTGGCCCCGATCACGCTGCGCAGCGTGACCTGCCCCTTGCAGTCAACTCCTGTCACCTGTCCGATCCTAACGGCGTCCTTGCCCTGTTCGTGCCCCTTCATGAGGGCGAGGGCATGGTCAGCCTGTTCCGCGGGAACAAAGGCCACCATCCGTCCTTCGTTAGCGACATGGAGTGGATCAAATCCGAGAACTTCGCAGATCGCCCGGACGTCCGGCCTGCAAGGGATACTCTTCTCCTGAATAGTCAGGCCCAGACCCGCCTGTTCCGAGATTTCGACCAGCGCGGAGGCGAGGCCTCCACGCGTGAGGTCGCGCAGGCAATGCAGCTCGATTCCTCCCTTAAGCAGCGTCAGCACGAGGTCGGCAAGAGGGGCAGAGTCGCTCTCAATGCTCGTCTCAAACTCCAACCCCTCCCGAGCCGCGAGCACCGCAATCCCATGGCGGCCGAGATCGCCGTTGACGAGAAGCACGTCACCCTGCTTTACCTGGCTGGGAGCGATTTCGAGAGAGTGCTCAAGGACGCCGATACCGGCGGTGTTTATGAAGAGACCATCTCCCTTTCCGCGATCGACGACTTTCGTATCTCCGGTTACGATCGTCACGCCGGCCTTTTCGGCCCCCCGTTTCATTGACTGCACGACAGTCCATAGCGTCTCCATCGGCAGGCCTTCCTCGAGGATGAACCCGGCGCTAAGGAAAAGAGGCCGGGCTCCGATCATCGCGAGATCATTTACGGTTCCGTAAACGGCCATCGATCCGATATCGCCGCCAGGAAAGAACAGGGGCTTGACCACGTAAGAATCAGTCGTGAAAGCCAGCCGTCCGGCTGGAACGCGAAGCGAGGCGGAATCCATCGTCTGGCTCAGGATCGGATTGTCAAAGGCGGGCAGGATCATTTCGCGGATGAGGTCGTTCATGAGCCGTCCGCCACCCCCGTGGGCGACCATTACTCTGGGATACCGGCGGATCGGGAGGGGGCACTGGAGTTGGAAGTCACGTGAATTGTCGGTCATTTGGTTACCTTCTTAAAGCGACCCCGAACAGATTTCGGGGCCACTTCACTGCGTCCCCGCGACCTTTCTTCAACAATCACCGTCCGCGGGCGTAGCGATAATAGGCGGCGCAGGCGCCTTCGCTCGAGACCATGGTAGCGCCGAGCGGCTGTTCGGGTGTGCAGAGGGTGCCGAAGGCGGGGCAATCGGGCGGCTTCTGCCGGCCTTGCAGGATCAAGCCGCTCATGCATTGGGAGCTCTCCTCGACCGTCTTTCCGGCAACGTCAAACCGGAGCTCGGCGTCGTACGCGGAGTATTCCTCCCGGAGGCCGAGCCCGCTGGCCGGGATCTCGCCGATGCCGCGCCACTTGCGCGGGATCACCCTGAAAACTCTCCGAATCAGCTCCTGGGCCGGACGGTTGCCCTCGGCTCGCACGGCCCGGACGTACTGGTTTTCGACCTCCGATCGGCCCTCCTCCAACTGCTTGACGCACATGTAAACGCCTTGGAGGATGTCGACCGGCTCGAACCCGGTAATCACGATCGGAACGCCGTACCTGCCGGCGATCGGCTCATATTCGGCAGATCCCATGATGGTGCAGACGTGACCGGCTGCGAGGAAGCCCTGGACCTGGTTGCCGGGCGCTGACAGGATCGCCTCGATGGCAGGAGGAACCAGGACATGGGACACAAGGACGGTAAAGTTCTGGAGCTGCAGCCGGGCCGCCTGGTCGACAGCGAGCGCATTGGCCGGAGCGGTGGTTTCAAAGCCAACGGCCAGGAAGACGACGTGCCGGTCCGGGTGCGCTTGAGCAAGTTTGACCGCATCAAGCGGCGAGTAGACAATTCGCACGTCCGCTCCAGCTGCCTTTGCGGACAGCAAATCTCCGTGACTTCCCGGCACCCGGAGCATGTCGCCAAATGAGCAGAAGATGACGTTGGGGCGCGCGGCGATCTCGACGGCCTTGTCGAGGATCTCGACAGGCGTGACGCAGACTGGACAGCCGGGCCCGTGGAGCAGGACGACCTGGGCGGGCAGCAATTGGTCGATGCCATACTTCATGATGCTGTGCGTCTGCCCGCCGCAGACCTCCATAATGGTCCAGGGGCGGGTCACGAGCTCATTGATGGCGGCCACAAGATGCTCGGCTAGTGCCGGGTCGCGGTATTCGTCGACGAACTTCACGCCTCGACGTCCTCCTCGCCCATCTGTCGAAGATACTCGAGCACCTGCGCGGCTTCTTCCTTGTCGACCTTGCTGATTGCCACTCCAACATGCACGACGACGTAGTCGCCGACGCCGGCCTCCGGCACGCAGGCGAGGTTCACCTCGCGTACAATTCCGCCGAAGTTAACTTTGCCGGTCCGGGCGAACTCCTCGCCTTCGACGCTTTCAACCAGTCCCGGGACTGCTAAACACATGAATGTTTCTCTCCCAGATACGCAAGACGGCGCCGTCAGCCGTGAATCAGAGCCGTGAGCGCAGCGTATTTCAGCGGAGCGACCCGGCCCGAACAGTTAGCACATAATCGAGCCGTCGCTTGCGTGCCAACTGTTCGGGCCGGGTCGCTCCGCTGAAATACGCTGCGCTCACGGCTCTGATTCACGGCTGACGGCGCGGCTCACCGCCACTACCTGGCCTAAGGAGATTCCGCCGTCGTTAGGGGGAATCCGCTGGTGCCAGTACGGTCGAAATCCTTCCTGGGCGAGCCGTCTGATGGCGCGTTCAGTCAGGTACCGATTCTGAAAACAACCGCCAGTCAGCACGACTCGGCTTTGTCCGGCCCGCTTGGCAATCGCAACGATTGCCTCGCAGAGCGCGTTATGAAAACGCACGGCGATGATACCGACGGGAACACAGGATCCCGAATCCGCGAGCACGTGTCGCACGAGTGGTTTCCAGTCTATCAGGATCGGCCGTTCTGCGCCGCCGACGGGCTCTCGAACCTCAATCGGGTAAGATTCATCCGACTCGAAGCCGTTGCAAGCAAACTCAAGCTCCATGGCGGCCTGGCCCTCAAAGGTACTCACTTGGCGCAGCCCAGCCAGTGCCGCTACTCCATCAAAAAGGCGTCCCGCGCTCGAGGTCAGCGGGCAGTTGATTCCTTTTGCGAGAACTGTCTTAAGAAGCCGGCGGTCGGCCGCCGAAAACGAGGCGACAGCCGGGAGCTCGGTCATCTCGAAAGCCCCGTCGCCGAAAACTCGATAAAGGAGCCCGAGCGCCGAGCGCCGAGGTTCCCGAACGGCAATTTCCGACCCGGGCAACGGGAAGGTCTCGAGATGAGCCAGGCGAGCGACAGAGCTGTCGTTCACCTCGAGAAACTCCCCGCCCCATACCGTTCCGTCGAGCCCGTAACCGGTGCCGTCCCAGGAAACGCCGAGCACCGGCGAGGTGAGGTCGTTTTCAGCCATACAGGCAAGCACATGCGCGTAGTGATGCTGGACCTCGGTCACTGGAAGGCCCGCTGCCTTGGCGAAGCGCGTGGACTCGTAATCCGGGTGCGCATCGCAACCGATCCCTGCCGGCTGGGTTTCGTAGAGATCCTGAAGTGCGGCAACCGCATCCTCGAAGCCTTTTCGGGCCTCGGGAGTCTCCAGATCGCCCAGGTGCTGACTGACAAACACCTGCCGGCCGACCGCAAGGGCAACCGTGTTCTTTAAATGAGCACCCACGCCCAGGACACTACCTTCGCCGTCAGGAAGGGTCACAGGCAGCGGCGCATACCCGCGCGCCCGCCTCATGACGGCTTCCCGGCCCCCGAGTGTCCGGACGACCGAGTCGTCGACGGGTCGCACCACCGGGCGGTTGTGAACCAGGAATAGGTCCACGAAACCATTGAGCCTCTCGAGCGCTTCACATTCGTCGGTGCATATCGGCTCGTCTTTCGCGTTTCCACTGGTTGCAACCACGGGAAAATCGAGATCGGCCATTATGAGATGGTGGAGCGGCGAATACGGCAACATAACCCCGAGGTATGGATTCCTCGGAGCGACGTGCTTCGATATCGCGGCTGCCTTTGCGGTCAAAAGGACGATCGGGGCCGCAGGCGAAAGCAGGAGCTGACGTTCGAGATCCGAAACCTGGCAGTCCGATTCTGCGCGGGCCAGCGACGGATACATCAAGGCAAAGGGTTTCTCTTCCCGGTCTTTCAGCTCGCGCAGTCGCAAAACCGCTTTATCATTGCGCGCGTCGACCAGCAGCTGGAAGCCTCCGATCCCCTTCAGGGCCAGGATCCGGCCTTCTCGGATGGCCCGAGCCGCGCCGGCCAGCGCTTCTTCCCGCTCGGCAGCTTTCGATCCATCCCTCCTCCAAAGCTCCAGCCGCGGACCACAGACCGGGCAGGCGTTGGGTTGCGCGTGAAATCGCCGGTCTGCCGGATTCTCGTACTCTGAGCGGCACGCCGGGCACATCTGGAACCGTTTCATGCTGGTATTCGGCCGATCGTACGGAAGGGACTCGATGATACTGAACCGGGGCCCGCAATGCGTGCAATTGATGAAAGGGTATCGGTAGCGGCGGTTGGCCGAGTCAAAAAGCTCGGCCCGGCAGGCCGGGCATGTGGCGAGGTCGGGAAGAACGACAGCTGACTTCTCACCGGCCAGGCTCTCCCTGATTTCAAAGGCGGTGTAGCCGGCGGGATCCAGGACGGTGACTTCGGAGCTGTAGATGAAGCAGTTGGCCGGCTTCTGGTTGTCGAGGCTTGCTTGGAACTGCTTGATCGGTTCCGGGCTTCCCTCAACTTCGAGAAGGACGCCTGCCGGTGTGTTGCGGACCCAGCCGGTCAGGCGCAAATCAGTAGCGAGACGATACACGAATGGCCTGAATCCCACCCCCTGAACTGTTCCCTGAAGTGCGATTCTGAGGCGCGTCATT
>Ga0105092_10000103_pt1 | contig 39008 bp, 27 predicted proteins | sample PPLLak2March2015_FD_87021 | JGI IMG/M metagenome (GOLD analysis project Ga0105092, IMG submission 87021) | Freshwater sediment microbial communities from Prairie Pothole Lake near Jamestown, North Dakota, USA - PPLs Lake P7 Core (1) Depth... | ecosystem: Environmental > Aquatic > Freshwater >... | reverse complement strand
CATCTTCTTAGATTCCTGCAAATTCCCTGCTTTTAATACATAATAATAAACACCTGATGCAAGCTGTGAAGCATTAAATTCAACTTCTTTTACTCCTGCAGTAGTGAATTCATTATTAACAACTGCCGCAACTTCTTTTCCGAGCAGGTCATATATCTTTAATGATATAACTTCACTCTTCGGCAATTCAAATCTTATCTTTGTCGAAGGGTTGAACGGGTTCGGATAGTTCTGATGCAATTTAAATGACTGCGGTACTTCACTGGAAATTGTATTAATACCGATTATACTGCCTGTAACAGGGTCGTATCTCCTGTACACCCAATAATTGGGGCATCTTGGTGTGGTTATCTGATTAAAGCTGTTCGAACCCGGACATTCAGAAACTAAAAATGTAATTTTCATATCATTTGCAGTATTGCCTGATTTAGAAAGCGTCGGGTATATTTCATCAATGTTTGGTGTGTTTGTAATATTTATAGGATTTGACCAGGTAGCACCGTCATTATCTGAATAAGATGTATAAATATCATAATAATGGTAACTGTATGAAGTATATTCCGGTTGACCTACCTGGAAAGCACAAATTAGTCTTGAACCATCATTGGTATATGCTAATGTTGGGTTTGATACATATGCCATATTTACCTGGAAGATAGCTGTATCATTTGTATATAATATACTGTCATTTAATAAAGGGATATTAGCATTTTGCCAGTCAGCAATTTTCACCGGATTACCGCCGTTAATAGTCGGTGACCAGAACAATATTTTATATCCGCGGCGTGATGTGGATGTACCTGGTGCTACAGTTTGTAAAACTGCACATTTATTTGTAGTACCCGGTTTATATATAAAATCAGAATTCAGCCATGCTTCGACAGAGTCACCTCCGACCATTGCAGTTTCAGATAATACTGTTGTAAGGGAACCAAAAGATGTTCCGCCATTGACAGATTCTTTTGCATAAAATTGACCGAATGTACCACCTGCATAATACCATAAAATAAATACGTTCTGCCCATTTGAGGCTGTTGTTGTTGAATGTCTTGCACTTGCCTCAACTTCTGTAGCACCGGCTGAAACTACGACAGGAGTCCCAAATGTATTTGAAACAAAATTATACTTTATGAAATATATTGTATCTTGTGTAGATGATAAATATGAACCGGCTAATTCAGAACTATTTAAACTTTGAGCAAAATAATCCCTTCCGGTACCGGGATTTAAGAGGCTTGTAAATGAACCAAGTCCAAGAGATAGTTCTGAACCTGCAAATCCTCTTGATGTTGAACCAACATACTGCCTGCCGGATACTCCAACACTTCTTTCTGTAGCATAAATTGGTGTGAAATCACTGTATGCCTGACCTTCAGTTGTATTTACTACCAACACATCTGAAGACCACGTATTACCTCCGTTAAAGCTTACGTTATATCTTATTCTTCTTTCTGTCAATGCAACAAAATTGGTATCTAAATAATCTACACCTACAACTACGGTATCTCCAAACACAAAAAGCTTTCTCAAATGATTACCGTTTGTAACATAATCTGCAAATGTTTTTAGGTTAGGAATTGCACCAACCGGATTAATAGTGTTTATTAAAAAAGGCGTAGGAGTTGGAGCTGTATTAAGATATAAAACAGATCCGTTTTCTTTTGCCTGGCTAAGTTTTCCTTTCTTAGCATCCTGAGATAAAATTAACGATGATGTGAAAAACAACACCATTAAAATTGAAATAATAAATTTCATATTATTTTATGTTTAGTTAGTAAAAAAGTATTCTTATAGTTATTGAATAATTAAATTCTAATATTGAAATAAATTTTTCCAAAAATGAAGCTGGTTTCAAGAATTATCCAGGGCTATGATTACAGCTTCAGGCGGCACGTATAATAATTTGTTCAAAATCAAAAGTCAATACTTTATTAAAAACATGGTTTTAACTTAAAATTTGGGACAATCACAAAAATCCTGTCAATCGTATCTAAATATTATGTATGTAATAATAATTAATAAAAATCCCGGGTGGTTCCCCTAAATTCTTGAAATCTTTGGAAATTTACTGCAATTTGTAACAAATGAATCGATATAAAATAAAATAGCCCGGCATTTACCGGGCTATTTTAAAATATATAATAATTTTTACTTTATCAGAACCATTTTTCTTGTTTGCTCAAAACCTGTTGCAACTAACTTATAGAAATATATTCCGCTGGAAAAGTTTGCTGCATTCCAATTAAACTTATGAGTTCCTGATTCGAGGAATCCATCAACCAATGAGGCTACTTCCCTGCCTATGTTATCATAGATAACAAGCTTCACCTTTGAAGCTGCCGGCAGATAAAAGCTGAATGATGTTGTTGGATTAAACGGATTAGGATAATTATCATTTAATGTAACTTCATCCTCGGGAGTTTTCGCATTCTGTAAATTTTGTGTCGGGCAAGGACCTAACACATCACCATGACGTAAATGACCCTGTATTGCATTTGTATCAACACAAATAGTTTGTCCTTTATGGCATATCTGTACTTTATGCGGTCCGCAGCTTATATCAGTTACATTCACAGTCATTGTATCAGAATCTGTACATCCTTTTGAATCTGTGACATAAAGTATATATGACGTAGTTTGAGTTGGTGTAACAATAATATTTTGTGCAGTATCTCCTGTAGACCAGATATATACATATGGAGCGACACCACCTGCTGCTGAGCCGTGCAATGAAGCAGATTGATTACCGTAACCCAATATTATGGTAGTATCATTTCCTGCACTCACGCTAAGATTGCACTGATAATATTTTATAGTTGCAAAGTCAGAGTTCGTACCGCTTCCGAAACTCTCACCTGTAACATAAACATGATTTAAGTTATCAAGTGCAAGAGCGCGGATGAAATCGGTATTGTTGCCGGGACCGTTGTAAGTAAAAAGCCATTGCTGTGCCCCAACATTATTATATTTAATAGTAACAAAATCTATACCGTTCGAAACAGATGCGGCTCCTCCGCCAACATATATATTCCCGGATGCATCTGCTTTGATTGTTGTTGCTTCGTCAGCAGCATTTCCCGGGCCGTTATATGTGCTAACCCATACTGGAGCACCTGTTGACCCATTGTACATTACAGTTGCAAAATCATTGTTTGTACCTACGCCTATACTCCTACCGGTTACTATAACATTACCTGAAGCGTCCAGAGTCAATGCATTGGCAAAATCAAAATCATTGCCGGCTCCATTAAAAAATGAAATCCATTGAACAACACCGGTAGTATTAAGTTTAAGAGTAATGTAATCATATTTTGTAGCAGCAGTGCCGTTATCTGTGTATCCGGTAGCATAAATATTTCCTGAAGCATCAATAGCCATGGATTTTGCAGCATCCCCACCGTTAACACCGGCTTTATTATACCTGTAAACCCATTGTACAGCACCGGTTGTTGGAGACATATTAAGTATGATAAGATCACCGCCTGTATTTAGACCGATAGATTCACCGGCTACTATCAAATCACCTGTAGGAGATAATGCAATAGAAAATGGATTATCTAGTGCGTTACCTGGCCCGTTGTATATTGTTACCCATTGCTGTACTCCCGATGAGTTATATTTTATAGTAACGATATCAAGATTATCACCAACACCTAAGCGGGGACTTTTTCCCGAAACATAAACATTTCCTGAATTATCTACTGCAATGCAGCGTGCTTCATCGACTCCGCTGGACAAGCCATTATAACGTGAGTACCATTGAAGGACACCCGCTGGATTATATTTTATAGTAACAAAATCAGATAATGTTGTTCCACCATAATCAGCTCTGCCGGTAACATAAACATTATTAGAGTTATCTATTGCGATAGCAAAAATATAATCGCCACCACCTGCACCGTTGAATTTCCTGGTCCAAACTGTATCACCGGTATTTGTAAGCTTGATCGTAAACATATCGCGGCTTGTTCCTGTTTGATGACTGGAACCTGCTGTATAAATAAAACCTGCATTATCTATTGCTAAACAGGTCGGAGCATCGATATAATTCATTGTGCCATTATATCGTGAAACCCAATCCTGAAACACCTGTGATGAAAGCTGGCTGACTGAGAGTAGTAAAATAAGGAAAGAAATAACGTAGACAAAGTTTTTTTTCATAAACACCTCCTGAAATTATTGTAAGATTAAATTGACTCTTTTGTTTTTATAAAAATGAAACATTTTCAATTTATCCGGATTTTATTGTCCTTCTCAATAAAATTCAGACAAAAGTAAATGTGAAAACCGTATACGGTAAAAAAATTATTTACTGCACATAGCAGTGACAGGAATTATGAGAAATTTACTATGTGTAAAACGAACCAGAAAAATTTTATCGTGAAAAAAATAATCATACATTGATGAAATATTTTTTCATTGATAAAACCGGAGTATATGCCAGTAAAAACAGTAAGAGAAATGTAACTGGTCCAGAATAAAATACAGAATGGAAACAATATGGCCTTTTATAATGAGACAGATGAACCATTAACAAATTATATAACAGTTTCTTTATAAGCAAACCAAAAGTAAAAGTTGTAATAACAGTTAATTAGAAAAAGGTCATTGTTTATAAATTCTATCATATTCATTTGTTATAAAATCAGAAAATGAGTTGGAAAATTCCCGTGAATTCAATTAAATTATTGAATAAATAAGGTTTTTCCGGATATAATGGAAATAACTAACTGTTATTAACGGATTGAGTAATGTTTTTGTTGTATTTCTTTTAGCTTCTTATTAACCCATTCAGGGTAGTTAAAGTATAAGAAAACGTTTTTTTCGTGCGGCTTTACGTATATTTGTTTAAGTTCTTTTTGCAGGATTTTAAAATTATCGATCAAATCTTCATTTGTATTTACTTTTGAAAGCTGTTTAATAAAATTTATGACCAGTGTCTCAAGTTTATAAATCTTTTTTCTTTTATATAAAAACCTGTAGGTAGAAATTATTAAATATTCAAGATATTCAAAGTTATTAAGTTCATAATGTATAATTAAATTCAATAACCTTGCATTATATTCTATATCTCTGCGTATTGAAATGTAAGGATGCTGAAGCAAAAGATTAATATAAACCAAAGATGAATTGTATTGACCTGACTCAACAAGCATTCTTGCTATCAGGTCATATAATATAATTTCAAAATTTGAATCCATCTTCCCTTTATACATTTTTAATCCTTTCTCAATTGATTCCATAAGCTCGTTTACTTTATCCCATCTCTTCTCTGTGATAATAAGCTGGATACTTAAATAAGACTGGACCAAAAATAAATATATTTTATCCGATGCTGTATCATTGGAATGCATCTCCAGCAAATTTAAATATTTAATTAATTTTTCCTGTTTATCAAGACGGATGGAAAGTAATATCAGGTACATTAAAGTATCACGCCAGTAATTGTAAATCCTATCTGAGAACGGTTTAGGATCAGCTTCCATAACTTCGAGACGTTTCCTGCAATACTTATACATATTATCAAAATCACCATATATATCCGAAATAAGTTGAAGAAGAAAATAATATCGTTCTTTTGCAAGAGATGAAAGGGCATAGTTTTCCGATGTAAGCAAAGGAGATTGCTTTATGCGTTCAATATATTGGAACAATGCTTTATCTCTTGTCCTTCCTTCTTCACGGTATATGCCTGTCAGCATTGCCGCAAAAGACTCATATACAAACAGATTAGAAATTTTCTCGGATGTCAATTCTTCCTGCAGTAAAATTGATTTTTCATCAACTACCGGAAAAATTTTTTCAATTAATAAAATTTTTTCATAAGAAGAGAACTGGATAAAATAGCCAAACCTCTCATACTCAAGCGATAACTTCTTGCCCAGGTCTATTGAATGCCTGAATTCTTTAAACAATGCCTTCTTATAAAAATAACAGCATCTAAATACCAGGTCATTTAGCCTGCTTTCAATTGAATGTTTTGAATAATAAGAATAAAGACTTTTAAAAATCAAATTGTAAAGATAGTTCTTTGTAAATGTCAGCTGGCGGATAAACTTCTCTTTTTTAAACTGCTCCTTTATTAATGTTTCGTCATATTCCGATATTTCATCTATTGCTTCAAATAGCCGCAAATAATTTTTATCACCCGATTGAAGTGAGCAGTACATTTTAAAATATCTTTTCTCATTTGCTGATAGTGATTTAATAAGATAAAATAAATTCTGTGATGGGTTCATAGAGATACTATGGCTGATTTAATATATATAAGCAATATAAGTAATATTTTTGCATTTTTCTATAAAAATAATAAAATACGGATACTATGATTATTCATTAAAAAGATTTGGCATACCATAAATTACATGCTATTTTTGAATCGTTAGATTAGATACTTACAAGGCAGTGTATAAAAAGGGTTGCCGGTCAACTTAAGAAGTAGTGAAGATGGTAAATCAAATATTAACCATTAAAAAACATAACATGAAATTAATACTTGCACTACTCTCATTCCTGATAATTTTCTTTATAATCTTTTCAACAACATTTTCTCAAACAATTTCATCCAATTCCGGTGAAGTAAGCGCTATATCCATAGACGGAAAAATATCTGACCCGGAATGGAGCGGAGCCAAGGTATTCAATGATTTTTTCATTACTGTTCCCAGGTCTGATGAAAAATATTATGATAGTACAATTGTTTATGTAAAGCAGACAAAAGATGCTTTAAATTTTGCTTTTAAATTCTGGCCAACAGGAAAGGTTATTTCAAAATCTTTTACAAGAGACAGAAGCACTGACGAAGAAAACGAGTTTTTCATTATGCTTGACCTTGAAAATAAGAATCAAAACGGATATTTCTTTGCATTCAGCTTTTTAAACAACCAGCGTGACGGTATGGTTTATAACCAAAGAAACATATCATATGAATGGGATTGGGTTTGGGAAGCAAAGTCAACAATTTTCAGAGAAGCTAAAGACGGAAAGCCCGGATATATTGAATCAGAAATAAGAATTCCTGTAGATAAGCTTCAAAATAAAAATCAAAAACAGATAGGCTTCGATTTACAGTTATTTGCTTATAAAACTGACGGAACATTATACACTTATTCCGTAATACCAGGCAGTGAATTACTTACCGTCAAAAGCACATACAAGTTTGATCTAAAACAGCCATTCAATGAAAAGCTTAATCTGAATTTTAATGTTGCTCCTTATGCAGTAGCAAATAAGTTTAACGGAAGAAAATTAGGAGCAACATTCGGTGGTGATGTTAATATCAGCTTTGAAAAACATAAGCTGAAAGGAACTGTAAATACAGACCAATCAACACTTGAAGCGGATCCTTTCAGGTTTACATTTTATAACCGCCCTGTGTTTCTGACTGAGAAAAGACCGTTTTTCAGTAAGGACCTCGATATTTACAGGACACCCATCAATCTCTTTTATACCAGGTCAATTGATAGTATTGATTATGGTGTAAACTATACATACCGAAGCGATAAGTTAAAAGCAGGATTTGTTTATGTGAATGAACCAAAAGATACTACAAGTAAAACCTTTATTGCAGCCCGCCCGAATCTGAATTTCCCTGATTTCAACCTGGGCGGGTTGTTTATTTATACACACGATAAACGAGACGGTTCGATAGATAGAATTATGAGCTTTGACGGATTACTTCGAGTACCTAATTCCAGGTTAAGATTTTCTGCCCAGGCTGCAGGAAGCTTTAATGAAAAATCGGGACTTGCTTACGTACTCAACAGTTTTTATGAAAACAGCTACACGGGAGGACCGTATTTTAGCTTAAGCTATGGAAGGATAGATAAAAATTTTCAATCATCAACTTCATTTAATTCGCAAACGGGAGCACCTAATGACTATGATGAAATAGCTTTTCAGCCTGGTTATTCTTTCAGGTTTGACCGGAAATATTTTACCGATATTAATTTTAATCTTTCATATTACAGGGGAAGACAACTTTCAACAAACTTCATTTTCCAGGAAAGATATGGCGCTGAGTTGTTCTATAAACTTAATGATATGATCAGTGTAGATCATTATTATGAAATTAACCGCCCTAATGATTATGATGTAAATGGAAATATGATTCGAAGAAGTAACTATGACCTCGTAAATAACATAAAATTTTTAATTGGCAGCAGCGCTTTGAACATTGGCTATGAATTCGGGAAATATTATGACAGCTTTATCAAACATCCCTATGTTAATCTTGACCTGGTTCTGTTTGATATGATTAGCCTGAGATTGGCATATGATTACAACAGAGTGTTCAATATAAAACAAAGTATCTTCAGTGCAAAACTTGACTGGCGGGTTATCCCCCAGTTATACATACGCTCATATTACCAGCAGGATACTCATAACAGACGTGCCTTATGGAATTCAATGGTGCAGTATGAATTCTTTGCAGGAAGCAGTATTTACCTTGTCATGAACCTTCAGGGTGAAAAGCTTCAAAATACAGGGAGATATTTCAAAGTAGGTTACGAGTTTAATTTTTAATCATTTACCTCCGATATACAGGTCTGCCGGTAAGGGAAAGCTTTATTTTCGGGAATAAAGTAAAAAACCGGCAGATCTTTTTTATTTTCGTTTACAGGTTAAAAATACCGCCGAATAGACTGATTAATACATCAACCGCTTTTAAGACTATCTTTTTAATGACTTAACATATTTAATGATTTTTTAATCTTTCAGTTTTATTTCTAAACCAATGTTATTTCTTAATTTTTGTGGAAACCTTTTCTATATGCATTTCATTATTATTTTAGTTATTTTACTGCCATGAAGAACTGAATATTTATTTAGAAATTAAACGGGTTTATATAATATGTTTAAACCGGTTATAAAATATTTTATCTGTTCTCTCATCTGCATTAATTTGTCGTGGGCGCAGACCGCCTCTCAAAATTCAAATACTGATATAAGTAATCCCAAAAATAATATTGAAGATATACTGACCAATCCTAGGTTTATATTATATAATCCGGACGCTGCTAAAAATATAAAAAATACTAAAGACAATGATGTTAATACAAAAGTAATAAAAAAGACTGAAGATGAAGAAAGCAAAAAAATTGATGCAATTTTTTTGCGTCCTGTAAAATCGGAATTCCCTATACAAACTAAACCTGAGAAACAGGAGTTTAATATTGTCAACTCTTTCAGAGAGAATATTAAATTCGGCGGCTTTTGGGATAAGTATGCAATCATTAATTTTAATCCTTCTGTAAATTTAAAACCTGTCGAATTCATCAGCATATATGCCAATGAAAACTTAAGCTGTTTTGTACCAATAAAAGAAGCTAAAGAGTATATCAAAATGCTTTGTATTCATTCAGCAGCAATATTGGCGGTTGATAATTCGGTCAAGCTATTATTTAAACAAAATGATTGGATTGCAAATGCTGTTGGTTTTGTTGTTAAAAATCTGGTAACTTCAATACTGAAGCAGGAAATTAATAACAGCGGAAAAAATTTACTAAAACATGACAGCTATTACTTTGCTGTTAGTGTAAGATTTTGAATTAAGCTATTTTTAATTTTCTCTGAACTCCCTATCTACATTCTCAAGTTCTGCCAAATCTAATTCCAAAAAGGTCTCACCACAGTCACAAACGGCACCTATTGTAAATGCTCCATAAGCCCTTATTTCTTCCCTTGCAACACCATCTTTATCAACATCCAAAATTATTCTATTATTCGCGAATTGAAACGAGTCGTGTACATAAAGTAATATAGGTCCATACAAAGGATTATTTTTTGATTTACTTTGTATTTCAATATCTATTTGATACCAATATTTTTGTAATTTTATGACTTTTGCAGTTAACACTCTATCTTTGGATTCAGGATTGCCTCCCCATTGATATTTTTGAGGATCATTTGAAGGAGCCCTTTTTTTCCTTCTTATATTTATGCATTCTTCAATTCTTTTATCAATCATTTCCATGGTACACCTTTCTTCAGATCCATTAATCATATTAGATCGTTTTAAATCATCGCCCTCCGGTCTTAATCTACTATCCCATAAACCTGCAGCTTCTTTAACCTTATTAATTTCTTTTCTCAACACCTGTGTACTGTCAATAATTTTCTTTGAAGAATCTTTTAGTGCTTCATCCTTTTGTTTTAAAGCATCTTTAACTTTCTCATCTATTTTTTTGTCTAAGTCATCAACTTTTTTCAATAAAGTCTTACTCATACTATTAAGAAAATCCCTTGCAAAAACAGCTCCTAGCACGCAGAATCCAGCAAATGCAAAATAATTTATAGGATTTAACCTGCTTTCTTTCAGGATTCCATTACCTCCTAAATTTAAGAATAAAGGTACAATGACAGCCCCTGCTAAACTAACAAATATTGAGTTCAATATTGAATATCTTTTAACTTCGGCTGAATTCTGCCCTTCACTATCTTTACTACTTACATTTGCAGGTAAAGGATCATTTCTAAAAATCCAACTTACTGTCCCACCTATCAGGGCTGACAGAATAATTATTGAACCAAGGATCAATAGGTTGATAGTATCAGAATAAATTTCATTTAAGATCACTGCTCTTAGACTATCTGTATTCATTTTTTATAAAATTAATTACTAAATATTTCTTCTTTTATTTAAATCCTTTAATAGAATCCTTCCCGTAATATGGCAATAACGTGACTAAAGAATATTATATAATTAACGATCCTTTACATTTTAAACACTGCATTGAACCAAGTAAGGTCCGGAGCCAGTGTTTATCTTTTAAAAAATTAGTAAAACAAATAAATTGTTACGTACAGAAATTTTGCAGTAAAAAAGGGAGCCAAAAGAATAATTGCATATTAAATTCCCGGTTTTCAATATACATGAAAATTGCTTTTTTGTCAATAATTTAATTTGTGAAAAGTCTGAATCGATTACATAGAGAAAATTACTTCCCATCCATCAGCAATTCCGGTCTGTATTCAAAATGCATTGTATCGTAATGATACCATTTACCTCCCCATATAAAACCGTGCTTCTCGAACACTTCGACTATTTCTATAGGAATTTGATTGCGGTAAGATAAATCACCCTGCCATTTCCAGTAATTGGAGAATTTTGTGCTTATATCAATGGCTGAACCAAATGAATGGTTGCTAAGTCTGGTAGTTCCTGCAATGTTACGCCAGTTGAATGTCCCGCCGATATTACGCAAGTACTTCATATACTGGTCACCGAGTTCTATCAGATCTTCTGCAACTTCAGCTAGTGAATCTGCAGCTCCATTTACCGATGTGAAAACAACATTTGTCCCGTCAACCCATTTAATACTTACAAGGTTTTTAGTAACTTCCGAAGATGAATTACCATACATTTTTTTAAAGAATGGTTCATACCTTATTCTTCCGGGTTCAAAATTTTCTGCAGGCGGCTCTCCCCAGTTTGCTCCTATTGTATATTCCTGTGACATCTGGTCTTCAAGGTCAGGGTTATCAAGCTTTTCATCATGGGTTTTATTTGTAATCCCGTCATCATAGGCCATAGCAGTTCCATCTTTCCAATATATTGTATTCTCATCAGCTGAATCAAGCAGGTCAGGATATGCTTTCAATAGTTTCTGTAATCCCGGTGGAATATTTTTTGATGCAGTAACATTGTTTTTTGCATTAGTTTTCTGCTGAAGTAATTGGGTTTTATCAATATCACTTTTGCATGAAACAGTAAAAACAATTAAAATAAATGTTATAATTCTCAACATGGAATTCAATCTCATTTTTCTCATATTCATAAATTTTATTGTAAAATATAATAATATTATTCAATAATATTAACTTTTAAATAAATACCCCTGAAAAACAGAAATTTCATAAATAAAAAACCCGCTGAATCGCGGGTTGTAAAACTTAAGCAAATACTTCTCTGTCACGTATTCTTCTTTTGTCTGAGTAATATTGTTCCCACCATGTTTTCTCTCCGTTTTTGCGGGGCGGTCTTGAAAGAGACAATATCCTTTTCTTCTGCTTAGCTTCTTTTTGGGCTACTCTGAAATGATAATGGTCAAATATACGCAATGCCTCAATCATATAAGATACAGCAATCTTTCTATCTTTGATTAATAACAGGTTTTCACCGTTCTTTTTATCAGCAGTAGGAGAAAAATTGTATGAACCCAAATAGACACGTGCAGTTGGTTTGTCAAAATCAATTACCACAAATTTATGATGCATACGTGTTCCAATGCCGCCTATTGGTTCGGATTTAAACGGTTCCGGTAAATTTTTTGAAAGTTCGGCAGGATAAACCGGGATAACATTACCATCCGGTTTTTGTACATCGAATCCCCCGGTTTTTTTATCTGAAATTCCATAAACAAAATAGCTGCTGTTATTAGTTAATTCTGTTATTGTATCTCTAATACATCCTTTAGTCTGATACAAAAATGCAAGTGAATAAAAAAGATTAGATTGAGTATTATTTTTTATGTCTTTGGCAATTTCATCCAATGCAGCATTATTTGCTGCGTGAGGTGAAAACGAGACCTTCGCATTTATACCGTTAAGTGATAAATCTTCCCATGCTGCCGAGGAAGTTTTTCCGAATTTAGCAACACCATCAAACTCCCAGTAGTTTTTAAAGGCATCTAAAAATGGTTTAATTGCTTTTGCTCCATATACAACTACTGCATTATTTGATTGAACATAAAAACCTCTCCATGTAAAATTAGTTGAACCGCAGATTGCTGCTTTTAATTTTGTTCCGTTTATTACAATTATTTTGTTATGCTGTAACTGATCCATATGCTGACGTTTAACATTACCTTTTGTAGATATCATCAAACATCCCGCTGCTTTAGTTTCTGCTGAATCAGAATTATCATGATCGCCGCTATTATCTACAATTACCTGCAATCTGCTGCCTAGTTTTTCAAGCCGCGTTAAAATTTCCGGGTTATTTAAATCATAGGCAATTACTTTCACCTCTGCATTTTTATCTGCTATTGCTTTGTCCAGCAGGTCCATTATTAGTTTAGCAGCTTCAAAACCCATCCATTGCAACGCTTCTTTTGATTTAGGGTGAGATGGAATATAATCAAGACCGTCTTTTGCTTTTGCCGGAAGAAGTGTACTAGTCCCGCCACCTGCCTGATATTTATCAATAAACGCCTGTGATGAAATAAAACCTCTCGTAAATGATACGTTTAACTTGTTAGAATATGTCTGTCGGTTCAATTGTATTGCAGCTTCCTGAGATTCACCATAACTTAATTCATCTTTATCGTTCATGAAAACCGGTTTAACCTTGTATACAAATTCTCCTTCCATTTCTGAATTTCGTGGAAAGTGAAACCATCTGAATTTTTGAAAAGGAGCCTGGAGTGATGAAATGCTTTTGACGCTTACTTTGCCATTTTTATCTGTAAAAGTAATTCGGTTCATTAAAGCAAAGAATTTATCTCCTTTTGGTTCTTTGTATTCAATAGAGAATCCAACAAAATCGTCAGGGGGCTTGCCGTTTTTCCAGTTCATCGCTAAAAGCAGCATTCCTTCACCTCGATGAACTTTCAATGTAAATAATGCATTCGCATTTTTACCTGTTACTTGAAATTCTTTTGTTTTGGATGTTGGCATAACTTTTTTAAAAAATTTTTTAATAATTACATTAAAAATAAAAAAGGAATCGAGTAAGCACTTCGCTTACTGATCCCCAATATTGATATAAATTAACAACAAAAGTCTATTTTGTCAAGTGTTTACCTCGAATAACGCATTATAAAATTTAGACCTTCCGAGTGTATTTAAATAAGCTACCTTTCTTTTTTCATAAAAATCATCCACATTACCTCTTAAAAAGTACCAAACGCTATCGAATAGAATACCTAGTTTAAAAACATCAAATAAATGTTTTTTTTCAGTTATGCTCAATGTCCTGCATTTCATGTATTCTGATACTATTATCCGGGCTTCTTTGAAATCAAAAATATTTCCATCTTTTTTAAATTTTTCCCATGTGTCCCATTCAAAAGATTTGTTGAAAGGATTAATTAAGCCGGCTAAATCAAAAATAAGAAAAGTATAATTTGCATCATCGAAATCAATTAAAGCATTAAATTTATTGTTTACAAAAAGCACATTTGAAAAATGGAAATCGCAATGACAAACTCCTTTTGGTAAGGATTTCGGTAATTTTAGTTTTGATAATTCGTCTTCAAGCCACATTAACTTTCTTCTTGCGTTTTTTGTATTTAGCTTTTGGGCTTTCTTTCCGGCTAATTCTTTGCAAAGCTCTACGCTGTAATTCCACCTGTAATTTTTATATTGCGGTTTATAGCTTGCAGTTATGTTATGTAATTCAGCCGCTCTTTTTATAAGCTCTCTTTTTTGATTTTCATTTGGATTCTTAATATGCCGTCCTTCAATAAACTCAAAAACGACAAAGGGTTTTTCTATAAATGTACCAACCAGTTTTCCTTGTTTATTTTTGAATGGTCCCGGACATGGATAATTTTTAGCTTTTAGATATTTGATTAAATTACATTCAAATAAAACAGATTTTATTGAGCGGTTTTCATAAAATTTAAAAACAAATTTCCCTTTTGTTGTTTGAAGCAAAATATTTGTTTGCACTTTTCCCGCAGCAAATGGTTTAGAACTAACAAATTCGCCCAATTTGTAATTTGAGAGAATTTTAATAAAATCTTTTTTCAAATAATTTATTTTTGCTGCCATATTTTATTTCAATAACTCGTAAACCGGATAGCAATGACTTCAATCAATTTCTGAATTGCTGTAAATGTACAGTGATACACCCTGACTATTACCCCAGATTCCAAAATGCGATTTCTTATTTTTCCAGTTCACCTAGTTTTTCTAACAGCCATTTTTTGTTTGAGATTATATTATTTTTTTCAATCTCACTTCTCAGAATATATATTTTATCATATGTTTTATTTTCTCTGATGAAAACTATTTTCTTAATATATTTTAAGAAATTTTGAATATAGACCCTGCTCAAATTTGTAACTAGTGGATTCTTCATCAGGAATTGCCGGGAAGAGTCAATATAACTTAACAAAGGTTCTGTTTCATGCAATTCATAGTACGACCTTGCAGTAAGAGTCCGGGCAAAAAATTTATCCTGTATATCAGAAAGTTCAACTTTATTTAAGTAATTAAGAACTTTACGATATTCTTTTGTGTGAAAATACAGGAAAGCATAAGCCATACATTCCATTGAATCCCTTATAAGCGGCTGAAGTTTTGTTGTGTAATTTTTTATGAAATTCACTGCCCATTCTGTTTCATTGACAGCCAATGCTGCGTTCAGAATCTGAATGTAAATTGCCTTTGGAATCTGATTTTCGGGGTAAAATGCCAGACCCTCTTTTAACCGGAATTCATTTAACTCGAATGTTATTCTTTTATATTTCAAATCATCGAACTCCGCTTTATCAACACAATAGTTTGCTATCCAATGCATCATATTCCTTTTTTCACTCTTTGTAAATTTATTATAATGTAACCCGTACAGTTCTCTTAATTTATCGAGGTGAACGGTTTGCTTTGGTTCTAATAGCAGCATAAGAGTATGGTAGTAGATTTCGATTAAGAATGTATATTCGAATTTATTATTATGTGCATATTCTACGATACATTTTAAATCAAGATTCTTTGCAAATTCAAGAGGAATATTAACATCAAATTTGTAATTATAAGATTCACTCAGTAAATTCATGTCATTCAACCCTCCAACCGTCATTCTTAAAAATAATAATATCTGGTATTCTGAAGCTTTTAGTTTGGAATCGCTCATTGGCTTAATCTTATCTATTAAATGGAAGTATTCCTGTCTGTAATTTTCCAGATGACCTTTATTCTCGAAATAATCATAATCAATACCGCTTTTTTCAAGAATTTTTTCCATTTCATTCAGAGTCTTTGGGTAATCATTTAATAATTTCCTGTTTCCAAGTTCTGAAAGTATTAATCCGGTTTTTGTAATTTTATTTTTCCTGAGAGCGATCTGGGTTAAAAATTCTTTTGTTAATTTTTCTGCTGCAGAAGTTAGATTCCACAATACTTGTTTATTATATTTTTTTCCCGGGTAAAGTTTTTTGTAAATATTTTCCTTAGACAGCTTATCAGATACAAAATCGGGATGAAATTTTTGCAGCTGCTTAAAAAGCGGCGAACAATTTTTCCCGTTATTATGATAAGGGGAAGAAATAAACTTACCAAACATCTTCATTTCTTCTTTAGAAAATGTCTTTAATATTTTTATAAGATTTGTTTTCTTCATTTTCCGGGTTAGTTGATTTACCGTAATTTCATAAGATTACAAGCAAAAATCAACAATAATATAATTACTCTTTTTCCAAAAACGGTTAGTTTTACAATAAAATATCTTTGCCATGAGCGTGCACGCATATTATGTTTGTTCCCGTGCACGCTTTCAAGCATAAAATTTAAATAATATAACTGACCTTTAATGATGAAAATAAAAGCGATACAAAAAAAAGGTAAAGATAAAACACAAAAAAGAACAAGAGGATACAGATTGAAACCTGCAACCCATTTGCTTATAGTTAAAATACAGAAATTATTAAAGTCTGACCAGGATGAAGCAATTGCCTGTGCTTGTAATATGTTTTACACTGAAATAAAGAAGAATATTATTCTAAGTAAATAAAAGTTTATTTATAACTTATAAAAAAATAAATGAAAAATATTACTGTTCTGCTTTTTATATTTTTAATATTTACCGGATCATCACAAGCACAATGGCAAAATGATGTTCGGTTAACCGATGATATCGGTTATTCTTCTGCTTCTTTTAATAATGCAAGGTGTATCGCATCAAATGGAGATAATGTGCATGTTGTCTGGTTTGATAATCGTGACTTTAATGAAGAAATATACTACATCAGGTTCATTAAAATGATAACAGCAAATTAAATAATTATTCATATAAAAAATTTAAAAATTAATATCAAAACCAAAATGAGAAAATTTATTATCATTACCACGCTGCTGCTAATAACCTCGTTAGCTTTTTACAATAACCTAAAAGCAATGACAGGGGCAGATAGTCTTGATTATGAGAGCTTAATTCCACCGGAAATGCTGAATGAATTGAGCCCTGAAGAAAGAAAACAGCTGCAGGAAGCAATGGAGCTGGGAAAGCAAATGCATGATCAGGGAATAACCGGTAATATGACAACAGGAGATGCTCTGGCAATTCCACAAAGACAAGACAAATTGTTAAGTGAAATTCCAACCTTATCTTCAAAGCAGCAATATGTAGATTACCTTGCAAATCTTATTACCAATTGCAAAAAAAATTTTGAATCTGCAATTATTACAGATGTGGATGATTTTATTTCAAAAAATAGTAATGATAAAAACGCGATTGGTAATTTTGCTGCCGTTTTACTTATGCAAAAGAAACCAAATGCTTCAATATATGCAGCAATCAAAACTGCCATGCTAAATCCGGATGATGTAGTATCGCAGGATAATCTTGCAGTAATACTTCATCAAACAGGATACCCTCACATATCTTTGCCTATTCTTCTTTTCTTATTACAGCAAAATAATTATTCAATTATTCAGAATAATATTGCGCAGGATTATTTATCATTGGGTGACAAAGAAAACGCTAAAAAATATTTTATAGGCTGCCTTCAAATTGATCCTAACCATTGTGATGCAAACTGCGGAATGGGTTTAATTTTATCCGAAGAAGGCAATATCAGCGAAGCAACTCCCTATATAATAAAATCATTGAAAAACGGGTACACAACTACTGCAGATGAGGTGGTAAAAAAACATAAAATAAATATAAAGTTCAGTGATATCAAACAAAAAGTACCTGAATATTTCAATCCGCAAAAATATAGACCTATACCTCCGGCTTATGACGTAGAAATGGTGGAACCAACTCTAGCACAAAGAGAAGCACTTTACGAAAAAGTGAGGACTTGGAACCAGAAGAAGGAAGAAGTAAACAATGAGCAGAATAACAAGATAGAAAGCGAGAGCATGATGGAGATTATGGACAGAAACCGCGGCTATCTTTCTAATTCGCCGTTGACAAAAAAATCTCAATTAATGATAAACTTAATTGGAGTTGAATATTATGAGTTTATTGCGAAAGATTATAAAAGTAAATATTTTCCTGCTCAAAAAGAATTTTATTCCGAATTAGAAAAACTATCTTATGAAAAAGGATACGATATTGATGGATGTAAAAAACAAATAGAGATACTTAAAAACTACCTGCAGAAATCAGCAAAAAACCATGAGGCATATTCGCGTGAGACACTTCCTAATATATATGATTGGGTTAACCAGTCTCTGCACTGGTGGTACTTTCTTTCTAATGAAGAACAATACAAAGTTCACTATGTTAATTATGTAAGCGAATTTTTTGAAGCAATGCATGGATATGATGAAATGCAATCACTTTCCACTTTGCCTGCATACATATCAAAAAACTGTAAAGATTTAAAAGAACCGGTCAAAGTTAAAATTGCAGATGACAGTCTGCCGGAAGTTGAATGCCCTATTAAAATAGAAATACCATTAGGAGCAGCAAAAGTAAAGTGGGACTGTAAGGGTTATGAAATTGAAGGCGGTGAATTAATTATGCTTGGATTTGAAAAGGATTTTAAATCCGGTGAAATGACAATTTTCTTCGGACTAGGTGTCGGATTTTACGGCAAAGGAACATTAATTGGTGGTGTTGAAGGTGGTATTAAAGGCGGCTCTTTTTTTAAAATTGGAAAAGATTTCTCTATTCTGGATGCAGGCAATAAAGGCGAAATCGGTTTAGAAGGCGGAATTGGACCTTTCATGACAGAAGGAAAGCTTACTGGTGTAATGGGATTGGAAAGCGGAATCAATGTTGACGGGACAATCTTTGGGCATAAAATCGAAGACCCTTTTGGAATTAATACTAAAAACTAAATTTTATGAGTTTAATAAAAATAAATCTTCAGGAGAATTAAAAATGTTTAACAAAAAAATATTATTAATACGTTCTTTCACATTACTGTTTACTGCACTGATATTAATTTTTAATATTAATCTATTAAATGCTCAATGGGTATCAACCGGCGGACCCGGGTATTCATCTGTCAGGTGCTTTGGTTTCAGCGGTACAAATCTTTTTACAGGTACCTGGGCAAGCAGTTATCCCGGTGGTGTATTTAAGTCGACTAATAATGGTACTAACTGGTTAGCTGTTAATACCGGCTTATCAGATACTTCTATTATGGCACTTGCAGTAAACGGCTCTTATATTTTTGCCGGTACTGTAAACGGCGGTGTATTCAGGTCATCTAATAACGGTACAAATTGGGTATCTATGAATGCCGGCTTAACTAACCCTACTATTTATTCTTTAGGTGTAAATGGAACCAACATATTTGCCGGGACATACAATGGCATATACCTTTCTACAAATAATGGAGTAAGCTGGTCGTTCACAGGATTAACAGGTTATCTTATATTTGCAATCGAATCTATTGGTTCGAATGTTTTTGCAGGTACAAGCGGCTCTGGTGTTTTCCGTACATCAAACAACGGAGTAAACTGGGTAGAGGTTAATTCAGGCTTAACGAACACTGCTATTCAATGTTTTACTGTGATTGGTCCTAATCTTTATGCGGGAACGTTCAGCGGGGTTTTTCTTACTACAAATAACGGTGCAAACTGGACTAACACCTTAGGCATGGCAGGTACTATTGTTAACTCATTATGTGTAAGCGGTACAAATCTTTTTGCAGGCACAGCCGGGGGAGGTGTTCATCTTTCCACAAATAACGGTTCAAACTGGACATCGGTTGGTTTCGGTATACCAAACACTGAGGTCAATACACTTGCAATAAGCGGCACAAATATATATGCAGGAACATTAAGCGGAATTGTATATAGAAGACCATTAACAGAAATGATATCATCAGTAAAATTACTTTCTAATGAATTGCCTGTTGATTTTAATTTGAGCCAAAACTATCCAAACCCGTTTAATCCGGTAACAACCATAAAATATCAAATTCCAAAATCTGATTATGTCAGCATAACGATTTATGATCAACTGGGAAAAGAGATACAGCGGATTTTTGAAGGCAATCAAAAAGCTGGTTATTATCAGGTAACTGTTGACGGCAGTAATCTTGCCTCAGGAATTTACTTTTTCAGAATAAATACTGCAGACTTTTCACAAGTAATTAAGATGAGTTTAATAAAATAAATAATCAGGATTAATAAAATATTGAATGAAAAGAAGGGGTTGCCTCAAAAGGCGGTCCTTTCTTTTCTAAGGTATACTTGAAAATCATAATTCGGTATATAAATTATTTTAAATAATAATTTACATCTATTAATTTCTGCAGAATCCTTACACGCTATTCTACCCAGCACTCAATACCATATGATAAGATTATGCTTTTAAAAGCTTCAAGGATATCTGAGGTGATTTCCTTTGTATCAAGCATTTTGTAATTCATCCCAAGTGCACTATATTTTTCTCTTCCATAATCATGGTAAGGCAGTAAGCGGATTTTTTTTATATTCAACTCTTTGCAATACCCAGCTATATTCTTTATTTCAATTTCATTATCATTAACATCGGGGATAACCGGAATGCTGACGATAATTTTATCAGAGAAATCAACAGAAAGTTTTTTCAGGTTCGATAAAATCTTTTTATTGCTTTTACCTGTTGCTTTTTTGTGAATTTCTTCATTAAAAGTTTTTAAATCAAAATAAACAAATTCAAAATTATTTATATAAGAGCTTACATCACTCCAATTGAAATAACCGCAGGTTTCAACTCCAACTGATATTCCGCTTTCATTGCATTTATTGACCAATTTTTCAACATACTCATACTGAAGGAACGGTTCACCTCCGGATAATGTTATTCCCCCATTTGAATTTTTGAAAAAAGGTATATTAGGTTTCACTTTTTCTACGATTTCATCAACAGTATAACTTTGTCCCATAACCTTTAATGCATCATTATAGCAAGTATTGACACAATCTTTCGAATTACACTCTTTACAAATATTCCTGTTAAAATCCGGGTAGCCGGTAGTGCCTATTGCGGCAGCATTATATGGACAAGTAGTTAAACATTTGTGGGATTTTTTACATAAAGCAATTGAGTGAAATAACTCAGGATAAATATTTTGTCCTTCCGGATTAGAGCACCAGATGCATTTTAAGGGGCATCCTTTGAAAAAAATTGTTGTTCTTATGCCAGGTCCATCCTGAACACAAAAATCCTGTATATCAAATACCAACGCCTTATCACATGACATGTTCTGTTCTTCTTATGATTTCATCCTGTATGGTTTTTCCAAGCTCAACAAAGAATGCACTGAATCCCGCCACCCTTACTATAAGGTCTCTGTAATTTTCAGGATGCTGTTGAGCATCTTTCAGCATATTGCTGTCTACAACATTAAACTGTAATTGAAAACCGTTCGTCTCAAAATATGTTTTTATAAGCTGAAGGAGTTTTTTAGAGCCTGATATACCCTGAAGCGCTTTCGGGTGGAATTTCATATTATGAAGTCCCCCGCGTATCCTTGTGTGGTCAATTTTACCTGCTGAAAGCAATACGGAAAGCGGACCGTTTTTATCTGTACCCGGGAATGGAGATGTTACTCCATCACATAATGTTTCGCCTGCATATCTCCCATCAGGAGTAGCACCGCAGACCTTCCCGAATGGTGCGTGTGTGCTGATTGCCAGCATTGACGGGTCATAGGATTCTCCTAAATAATTTTTTTGCTCTGATACATAATTGCAGTAAGTATCGAATAACTCATTATAAATAGAATCAACAAAATCGTTATTATTTCCCCACTTTGGCACGTTTACAGCCTTATGATGCAATTCATCATATCCTTCCCAATTTTCCAGGCAGGCATGTATGAGTTCTTCCAGGCTTAAAAATTTTTCTTCGATAACAAGCTTTTTCACAACAGCAAGAGAGTTAACAATATTAACCATTCCGCTGCTTAGGGTTGTTGGCGTACCGTTACAAACTGCCCCGCCGTCATCAAGTGATTTGCCGCGTTCAATACAATCTTTTATCAGTACAGAGGAAAATATTAAGTTACAGGTTTGCCTGTGCCCTGCCATAACGTAGTTCCAGTATCTTTGCCAGTTATTGATTGCGTTTTTTAAATGGAGCTTATATGAATCAAGTAATTCATCATAATTAGATGGAATCTTAGTTTCATCAAATTTTATTTTTGTTCTTGGGTCTATTCCTCCATTCATTGCAAGCTCAAATATCTTTCCGTGGTTAATAAAACCGGCTTGCACAATACCATATGACATTCCCTCCATAGTAGGCTCAGTACAGCCGCCCATTGCTGCATATTTCCTTATCACCGGCAGAGGCAGCTTGCTGTTCTGCAGTTCATGTTGTATGTAAACCTTCAGATTAAACCAGGCGGGAAAACCACATCCTGTTTTTACACATTCTGCAGCTTTTAAAAGAAACACTTCGCTCAGGGAATCATCATACCATATTGAAATTGTAGGTTGTGTTGTTTTGCAATTGATTGCTGCCTGAAGAATTAATAATGAGAGTTCATTATCGCAGTGTTTTCCATTTTCATCTAATCCGCCAAGAATCATATTCTGAAATAGATTCCCGGAGCCCAGTCCTGCCCATGAAAATGATGCGACATATTCTATTTCTGTCATTTTCAACCTGAGAAGCTCGAGCAATTCCGTTACTTCATCATCTGTTATTACACCTTTTTCTTTATCCGTTTTATAAAACGGGTACATATACCTGTCAAATCTACCGGGTGAGTAACCCAGCTGAGCTCCTTCGATGTGCCCTGCAAGATAAATAAACCAGAAGAGCTGTATTGCCTCTTTGAAATCTCTCGGTGCATTTGAAGAAATGAATTCACACCTTCCGGATATTTCTAATAATTCTTGTTTACGTTCTAAATTAGCTTCGGTTAATGAAAGCTCCTTAGCTAAAGATGCATATTTTTCAATCCAGCGTTTAGTTGCTTCAAGAACCCTTATGCCCCCCCGCCAGAAATATATTTTTTCTGCTGATTCAAAATTGGTAATTTCTTCATTCCTGATTTTATTGAGCAGTCTTTCAATTATTCCATCAATACCAATATTTAAAATTGTTTCATAATCAAGAACATATCTTCCTTCAGGTGCCGGGTCATGAGGTGCAGTATATAATCCTGCTTTCCAGCCGTTTTCAATGTATTCAGCTTTTTCGAAATTATTCTTCCATAAATCATCGCCGACATCCTGCATCGATTTCCCAATAAAGTATTCAGCACATTCTTTTAAAATGGATTTATCTTCTTTTGTTATGAGATATTTTTTACAGAAAAATTCATAATCTGATTCCAAAGCCATTTCACGTGCTTTAGCAATTCCACCCCCGGTACCAATATCGGTAACTGCATCCTGGGCTTCAGCTTCTTCATTTCTAAATTCCCTGATAATATACCGGCTTGCATAGTTGCAATAAGGAATGGCACCTCTTACATAACGTGTTTTATTACCTATAATTATTTCACCATCTCTGATTACAGGGGTCAAATTTTCTATAGCATAGCCATGGCACTCAGCTCTGCGTTGGAGAACGTTCATTCCATCGGTGATCTTATGAGCGTCAGTGTAATATTTTATGTATTCGCTGTCTATATAAAGAGGTTCATTCAGATATCTGCAGCGTATAAGACTGACCCGTTCTGTGGAGGGTAAAGCTTTAATTTCAGTGGCAGGAATTGTTTTATTCATGTAAATATGTGATTATTATTTACAAAATACCGGAAAGTGGAGATACATACAATTTAAAAAAAAATGGAAAGAAAAAGGAAGCTTTCCGCTGCCTGTATTTTCGTTTTTTGCTTTGCTTCTGAAAAGGATTTGAACCCGTTAACTGTCAGGTCTCAGACCTGCTACCCTCTGATTAACAGTCATTCGATGTGATTCTCTATTTATATAAGTATTTGCAATTTCTAAAATTTAAGTAGTCATATTTTGTCTTAGAAATATCCGATTTTCTACAAAAGAAAAGAAATCGTAACCATTAGCAGTTATATCTTATGAGGTCTGAGCTTCAAATTTATCAACGGGTTTTATAATAGTTCTTACTCCTTTGTATTGCTTTGGAATCTCATCATAATCAATCTCATCCAAATTTACATACATTACAATATTTTGGTTTTTATGATCAGATTTTGGTTCAATACCCCATATTCCCTTACGATTTAGCCAATTTTTTGAAAATTGTGTTGTTATTTTCTCTAATTCTAATTTGCTCATTTTAAATTGAAATTTGTAATAAAGATTCAATATTCTTAAATGAATTTGCAAAAGAATAGGTTCCATCTCCAGCAAATATCATTCCAACAGCTTCATGAGTTGATTTCTTAAAGACCAAACTTCCGGAATCACCTGGCAGTGAAAAAGGATAACCATTTTTACCCAAAATGACGATGCTATTAACGAAATTAAAAATACCTGCTCCATGGTATTTAACTCTGTGATTTAGAGCAATACTCGAAATGAAACCCTCTGTATAGCCAGTAGTCGCTCCAATTTTATACACCTCCATATTTAATCTTGGTCTTATCGAACCTCTTGGCTTCTTTCTTATCCACTTCAAGTTAATATCGTCTTTGACCCATGCAACTGCAGCATCTACATTATTTACATCTGGTGGAGGCAAGAGTGGGAACATCCTTCTAAAACCACCAATTTGTATAATACCAGCGCCTGTGTCGTATTCTATTCTGTCATTTATTGACGCTCTATTTAGATTTCCAAACACATGGTTATTAGAAATTGCAAGTCGGAGATTTGATAGTTTATCATCTACATAACCGCCAAGCGTTCCCCAACCGTTTAATCGAAAGTGCCTGGCTGGATTTCCTGTTGTGATTGACTGACGTGGTTTGGTTGCAAAATAGCTTTCAAAACCCTTTGTCCTGATAAATTTTATTGGAACACCAAACTTTTTGAACTTATCCCTAATGGTCGAGGTATCCGCTTGAATTGGTACAAATAATTCTAAAACGCGTTCTGAATCTCTAATGGATTTAGTAACTCCCCAAATCTTTTGAGACTGTTTTAATGAACTAAAGGAATATGATTCACTTAATGTTGCTGCTTTTTCAAAAATTGGAACAGACTGCCAAACAAGTTTTTTCGCAACTAAGTTTGATAAAAGTGATACTTTATAATCAGATACCATAAAATTTATATATATTAAAATATATAATAATAAAAATTAATTCAATCCAATATCCGGCAATTCTGACTCTACCAACTGTTTTCTTATAAAATCCCATCCTATAAGAATTTAAGTTCTTTTTCTCTTCTCATTGATTCAATTCTGCTTTCAAATTCTTCCGGTATATCATTTCCTAGGGTACATATCTTTTTGTTGTAAATACCATACCTTTATTATCCTTTTCTAATCTTAATGATAAGTTGTTAGTTTGACCGATATAAATCCGGTCAAACAATTTAGAATATAACAGTAAGTAAAATATTTCATAAATTAAAATATCTGGCAATTATCCGGATTTTCTTCAGCTCCTGAAGTCAGGCAGTTGCCTGACGACCCTCTGATTAACAGAAAAACTATTGTATTGAATTGTTTGATTTTTTCGTAGATTTACAGTTTTTTTATTATACCAATTAGCCCAAAATGATATATAAAATAACTAACTTACTGCCATTTTATTGCCATTTTCCAGTATGAAAATATAATCGGGTCATCTTTCCATAAATGAAATTATTATTTTATAATGTATAATATCCAGAACTTTTTTTAGATATTTTGTTTTTACTAATAAATACAAACTTTAATAAAATTAGACTTAATTTTCATATATGACGCCTATACCTATCAAAGATTTAAAAAAAATAGTTGCTTTCACCGACTTGCCCGACGAGCATTTGCAATGGATAGCAGAACGCCTCGAATATCATGAATATGCGGATGGCGAGTTAATGATAAAAAAGGATGATCCGGCAGATACAATGTGGTTCATTCCTGAAGGCAGATTTGACTATTACCTGGATGTTAACGGGCAGCAAGTTTATTATTACAATTTCCAGAATGATTCTGTCTCGGGAGGTGTTGGAGGATTGCTGCCATATTCAAGAATGAAAGCTTCTCCCGGGTATGCATACGCGGTAGGGAAAACAATAAGGTATTCACTTCACAAAAAGTATTTTAAGGAATTGGAGCAGCTCAATCCTGCTTTCATTCAGCGGCTTATTGGCTACATGACTGAAAGGGCAAGAGCATTCGCAACAACACAGCTCCAGCACGAAAAAGTAAGCGCATTGGGGAAACTGGCTGCCGGAATTGCACATGAAATGAATAACCCTGCTTCAGCTATCACCAGAATATCTTCAGAGCTTTCCAAAAGATTAAATGAGAACTATCTGCTTACTGAAAAACTGCTGCAGTGTAAAATCAGTGCAGAACATATTCAAAGCATACGTCTTTTAGTTGAAGAAAAAGAACAGGAGAATAAAGAAAAGCTTACCCCTATTCAGCGGATGCAAAAGGAAGATGAAATTTATGACTGGCTTGAGAATAATGACCTTACCGGGAATAACATAGCAGTTGAAACATTTACTGAAGCTGGAATTATAGGAGAAGATTTAGATGGTATTAGAAACGGCAGCGGAAAGGAAGAATTTATCCAAGTACTCCGTTGGGTTGAAAATCTATTATTTTCTCACAGAGTAATAAAAGACCTGGAAGAAGCCTCGATGCGTATATCAAATTTAGTTGGTGCAATCAAAAGCCATGTGCACATGGACCAAACAAATGAATTACAAACAACGGATATTCACCGTGGTATTGAAGATACACTGACATTAATGGGATATAAACTGCGCGAAAAAAATATTACGGTGAAGAAAATATTCGCTGAAAATCTTTCCGGGGTTCCTGCTTATATTGGAGAGCTGAACCAGGTTTGGACTAATATTATTGATAATGCTATTTACGCTCTCCCAAAAAATGGTGAGCTTACGATAGAAACAGCAAGCGATAACAAAAACGTGTACGTGAAAATTATTGATAACGGTTCAGGTATCCCCCCTGAAATTCTTTCGCGGATATTCGATCCGTTCTTTACAACAAAAAAAGTAGGGGAAGGAACAGGTATTGGTTTAGACCTCGTAAACAGAATTATAAAACATCACAATGGAGAGATAAAAGTAAATTCCAAACCGGGGAGAACAGAGCTTGTCATTTGTATTCCAAATCATGAAATAAATAAAACTTAATAAATGAAACTTCCATTTATAATAATTGTCGATGACGATGCACATGTTCTGCGTGCAATTCAGCGTGACGTCAGAAATGAGTACCGGGATGTGTACCGGGTGAGTGCAACCGATTCAGCCAATGAAGCTCTTGAGCTTGTCAAAGAATTAAAACTAAAGAATGAAATAGTTGCTTTATTTATCTCTGACCAGCGAATGCCGGAAATGGAGGGAATCGCTTTTTTGGAAAAAGCTAAAGAGATTTTCCCTGATGCAAAATCAATTCTGCTGACAGCTTACTCCGATATTGAAGTAGCAATAAAAGCTATTAACGATATAAGGCTTGATTATTATTTGCTAAAACCCTGGAGTCCGCCGGATGAAAAATTGTATCCGATCTTAAATGAAATGCTGTATGACTGGGCGGAGAATGTACGCATGCCGTACGAGGGTATAAGAGTACTCGGGGCAAGATGGTCTCCTCAAAGCTACACGGCGAAAGAATTTCTTTCCAGGAATCTTATACCGTACCAATGGATAGATATAGATTACGATGAGCCCCTGAAGGAACTTGCGCTCTCAATTACAGGTGATATTAACAAACTTCCTGTTGTATTATTCCCGGATGGTTCAAACATGGTAACACCGGCAAACAATAAAATTGCAGAAAAAGTCGGACTGCAGATACAAGCTAAACTGCCTTTTTACGATATGATTATTGTTGGCGCCGGACCTGCGGGACTTGCAGCGGCAGTATATGGCGCTTCTGAAGGTCTTAAAACTTTGATTGTGGAACAGAATGCCCCTGGCGGGCAGGCGGGAACAAGCTCGCAAATAGAAAATTATCTTGGGTTTCCGTCCGGTATAAGCGGTGCAGAACTGGCAAGAAGAGCAGCAACACAGGCAAAAAGATTTGGCGCTGAGATTCTAACAGAGGAAATTGTGTCAATGAAAATCGAACAGCCGTATAAAATCCTTAAGTTGTCTAACGGCCTTGAAGTTTCCTCCTACGCAGTTGTTTTTGCTTCGGGTGTTTCTGTAAGAATGCTTGAAGTTGGAGGGATAGAACAGTTTTTAGGAGCAGGGGTTTATTACGGGGCTGCAATGACAGAAGCTGCAACTTATAAGGGTCAGGACGTTTGTGTTCTTGGCGGAGCAAATTCTGCAGGACAGGGAGCTTTGTTTTTTGCCAGGTATGCTAATTCTGTAACTATGATTGTTAGGGCTTCATCACTAAGAAAGGCGATGTCAAGTTATCTTATTGAAAGAATCAAAGCTACAGCTAATATTAATGTTTTACTTGAAACAGAAGTATGTTCCTGTTCAGGTAATGGAAAATTGGAAAAGGTTATCCTCAAAAACATTCCTGATAGTAAAATTCATGAATTGGATATTTCCGCCATGTTTATATTTATCGGGTCTGCACCCAGAACAGAAATGCTGAATGGAGTTATTGATACCGATGATAAAGGGTATATACTAACCGGGCCTGATTTGCCAAGAACTAACAATATAGTCAATGGATGGAATCTGGATCGTGACCCGTACCTGCTTGAAACAAATGTGCCGGGTATATTTGCAGCTGGTGATGTACGCTCGGGTTCAGGTAAGCGTGTTGCCGCAGCAGTCGGAGAAGGCTCTGCATGTGTTGGAATGGTACATAAATATCTGGAAACAGTTTGAAAGCTGAAAAAATAAAAATCCGGACAATATTCGGATTTTTATTTGTTCCTGAGGTCAGGTAGTTGCCTAACGCCCCTCTGATTTAAAAGAAAAGTAAAGATTTCAAATGTTAAAAAATAACTCAATTTCATAATATTTTATTGTCCAATTTGCCAAAATAACATAAAATGTAAGTAAGTAGCTGCCATTTTACTACCTGATAAATTATTAATTCCTGAAATAATTGACCCGCTAAAATTGTAGAATTAAGAATTTTGTTATTTCACAAAATTCCAAAATTTGATTCTAATTAAAAATTCATACTTACAATATCTTTACAACTTTTTGTTTTTCAAACCATGAATACATAGAAGGAATTAATAATAAAGTGAGTAATGTTGAACTTATCAAACCACCGACGACAACTGTTGCAAGTGGTTTTTGAATTTCCGAACCGGCACTATTTGAGTATAACATCGGAATCAAACTAAAAATTGAAATCAATGCAGTCATTAAAACAGGGCGAAGCCGGTCCATACTCCCCTTGATTATTGCATCATTTAATCCTATAGATTCATCTTCTCTTATTTGTGATATACGCAATACTAAAACAACACCATTCAATACAGCAACACCGAATAAAACTATGAAACCAACCGATGCAGGTATTGAAAGATATAATCCCGAAATCCATAACGAAAAGACACCACCAATTAATGCAAACGGTAGGTTTGTGATAACCAGTAAAGCTAATCTAATTGAGCGGAATGTTACAAAAAGTAAAAGGAGAATTAAGCCGATAGCAACAGGTCCAATTATCATTAGTTTAGCCATAGCCCGCTGCTGGTTTTCAAATTGTCCGCCCCAGGTTAAAAAGTAACCCGGAGGCAGAGATATATTATCTTTAATCTTATCTTTAGACTCTGCAACAAAGCTTCCAATGTCTCTTCCGCTGATGTTCATTTCTATTCCAATTCTTCGCAAGCCGTCTTCCCTGCTGACCTGAACCGGTCCCTCAGTCAGTGAAATATCTGCTAATTGACTTAATGGAATGTTTGAACCCATGCTTGTTGGTACTAATATCTTGCCTATTGACTCGATTGAACTTCTGTGTTCTTCAGGGAGCCGGACTGTAATATCAAAATTCCTGTTTTCTTCATAAAACTTTGAAGCTGATTTTCCTGCTACTGAAATCTCAATAACGTTCTGAACATCACTAATATTTAAGCCGTATCTTGCAATCTTATTTCTATCTAAATCAACTGTTAAATAAGGCTGACCGGTTATTTTCTCTGTCATTAAATCAGTTCCTCCTTCAATCTTAGAAAGAACTTTTGCTATTTCATCAGCTTTTTGTTTTAATGTGTCAATATTATCACCAAACAACTTAAGGATAAGCTGTGCCTTAGTACCTGCAACTAATTCGTCGATTCTGCATTGTATGGGTTGACTAAATCCGAAACTAATACCCGGTATATCTTCAATAGATTCTCTCATTTCATTTGTTAGTTCTTCCCTGCTCTTATTATTGTCCCAATCACTCTTTGGATAAAAGACACCCACATACCCTGTTTTATCTACTCCCCGGGTATCAAGAGCAACACCTGTTTGCCCTGTCCTTGAAACCACAGTTTGTAATTCTGGAAACTTCTTTAGCTTTTCACCAACCAGCTTATTTACTTCCATGGCTTTATCTAACGATACTCCAGGAATAAGTGCAACATCCATATCAAATGAACCTTCATCCATGATAGGGATAAATTCTGTTCCTAATTGTGGAATAATTGCAATAGAAAGAATAAGCATGATTGCTGCAAAAGCTAAGATATATTTTCGTTTCTTCATACTATATTGAAGTACAGGTATATAGAACTTCTTTACGTATTTCATAATAATACTTTCCTTCTCAGGCTGGGGTTTTAAAAAAATTGCACATAAAACCGGTATAACAAAGATTGAAAGAATCATTGATGATAGAAGTGCAATTGCAACAGTTAGAGCAAGAGGTCCGAACATTTTACCTTCAATTCCCTCCAGTGAAAGAATTGGTATAAACGTAATAGCAATAATCAGTTCACCGAATATGCTGGGTTTTCTTACTTCAAGTACCGCTTTCAAAACAGTCGTAATTTTATTATCTTTGTGCCCGCTTTCGCTCAAATGCCTTTGCACATTTTCCACCTGTATAATCGTAGCATCAACAATCATACCTATTGAAATTGCAAGTCCGCCAAGTGACATTAAATTTGCACTTAAACCGACAATTTCCATAACTATAAATGTTGAAAGCAGTGAAAGCGGAAGTGCAATTAACACAACAAATGAACCTCTGAAGCTTCTTAATAACAGGTAAAGGATAATCAAGACTAACAATGAACCCTCGATTAATGCAGTTGTCACAGTTCCCACACTTGCAGTTACAATATCTGCCCGGTCATAATATGGTACAATTTTTATCCCATTTGGCAGAACTCCATTTTCATTAATTTCTTTAACTTTTTGTTTAACCTTCTCAACAACTTTCCGGCTGTTTTCACCCCTGAGCATCATAACAATACCGCCGACCGATTCATCTTTTCCATTAATCATTGCAGCACCCTGTCTTACCGCTTCACCGGTTTTAATTAACGCAACATCTTTTAAAAACGTTGGAGTGCCCTGATAAGACTTTAAAACTATGTTATTTAAGTCTTCAATTGATTTTATCAATCCAACACCGCGTACTATATACTGTTCTGAGAGTTTTTCGATAATATTTCCGCCAACATTTTGATTGTTCTTCTCTATAGAAGAAAAAACATCATCTACAGTTAAATCATATTTTAGCAGCTTATCAGGAAATATCGTGACCTGGTATTGTTTGAAATAACCCCCGAAAGAATTAATTTCGCTAACACCGGGAATACTTTTTAATTGAGGATTAATTATCCATTCCTGTATTGTCCTGAGTTCAGTTAAGTAATCTTTTTTACTATTATCATCTTGAGGCATTTTATCCTCAAGAGTAAACTGGTAAATTTCTCCCATAACAGTAGCAACCGGACCCATAGAAACCTCAACACCTTTTGGAACACTTTCTTTTGCTTCACCCAGTCTTTCGAAAACAAGCTGGCGGGCAAAGTATATATCAACATCATCTTCAAAAACAATAGTTATTAATGATAATCCGAATTTTGTAACAGAACGCATTTGCTTTACATTTGGCAGACCACGCATTGACATTTCAATCGGATATGTAACAGAGCGTTCAATTTCAGTAGCAGATAAACCGTCAGCATAACTTACTACTTCAACCTGGATATTAGTTACATCAGGAAATGCGTCAATATTTAATTTTATAAATGAAAATATTCCAAATATTAATATAATAAAGGACACAAAAATTATTAATCCTTTTTGTTTTAATGTAACTGAAATAATTTTTTCTAACATTTAATGTCCATGCTCCTCAATAGATTCTTTCATTAATTCCGACTTTAAATAAAATGTGCCTTTAATAACAAATCTTTCACCGGCTTCTAAACCTTCTTTAATTTCAATTTTATCTTTGAAATTTGAACCGGTTGTTACCGCTTTTTTAAGGTATGTAGTGTCATCAGATTGCACAAATATGAAATCCTGGTTATCGATTCTTACAATAGATTCAGAAGGGACAAAAATTCCTACAGAGGTTTCACCAGCAGGAATTTGAAGTTCTCCAAACATTTGAGGCAATAGTATATTTTGATTGTTATTTACTTTTGCAATAATTTTGATTGTTCTTGTTTTTTCATCTATCATTCCGCCTTTATATGTAATGGTGCATGGAAATACAACACCTGGCAGTGAAGAAGTAATAAACTCTGCTGAAGAAACGTTTCTAAGATTTTTATAATCATTTTCATAAACCTGCCCGTCTACAAGTAATGATGAAGTATTTAATATTTTAAATCCAATTGAAGAAGATTCCAGAAATTGACCTGCAACAACATTTCTTTCAACTATTACACCGCTTATTGGTGCCCTGACAGCTAAATCTCCTGCAGAATGCAGATCATTCTTTGAATTAATTACATCACTATCTTTAAGACCTATGGAATGAATCTTTTTATCCATAGCATTAAACTCAGCTAACGCCTTTTCATATTCTGCTCTGGATGAGTTTAAGTTTTTTTGTGAACCTGCATTCAGCTCCGATAATGATTTCTGTCTTTCGTATTCCTGTTCAGTGAAGTCCAATGTCGTTTTTGCTTTTAGGAAGTCTGCTTTCAATACACCAATTTCCAGTCCTTCTATCAGCATTAAAACCTGTCCAGCTTTTACATGCGTGCCAACACTTGCATATACTTTTTTTACCTTTCCTGAAACAATTGGTCCAACCTGAGCTTCATAATTTTGATCAGTGACTATTACCGCGGGTATTTTAATGTATCCTTTGTATTCTTCTTCCCTGGCTATTTCTGTTTCCAGCTTTATTGTTTCCTGTGACTCCTTTGAAAGTATCACCAGCTCTTTATTTTCTTCTTCATGTTGCTCATGTCCTTCTTCCTTATGACTATCATTTCCATTGTTTTTACATCCCGAAATTATCAGTGCAGTAAATAATATGATTAATATTTTTTTCATAAACTAAATTCTTTTAAAATAATTTTCTTCCTAATGCTTTTTCTAATTCTATCAGGTTTAGATTAAAATTCGATAGTGCCGATATATAATTTTCTTTGGTTGTAATTAATATTTGTTTTGACTGTAAAAATTCAAGATATGTAATTTCACCAATCTCATAATTAGTACTTGCAATTCTGAATATTTCTTCCGATTCGGGTAGCAATGTATTTTTATAAAGCAATATTTGCTTTTCACTATTCTTTAAGCTAATGTAAGCTTTCTTAGTTGAGTTTACAACGTCGAGATAAATTTCATCGTATTCATATTCGGATACTTTTATTTCAGCATCGGCTTCTTTAACTTTTCCTTTTTGGTCAAACATAAACCACAGGGGCAAAGATATTCCTAAGTTTATTCCATAATAATTATTTATACCGCTTATTGACTGCCTCTTATAACCAATTGTTAAATCCGGTAAAAATGAACTGATTGCAATTTTTCTGTTCATAACTGCACCATTTTTTCTTAGCTCAGACAAAGTTAGTAAAGGATTTGTTTTCAAAGATATTTGAATAACACTTTCGAGGCTTTCATCAAAATATTTAAATGTTAGAGAATCAAGTAGTACAGGATTATAATCGCTGTAAATTTGTTTTATCCCTACAGAATATAACATGTCACTCAAAGCAATCAAATATTCGTTCTTTAATGTTTCAAGGTTATTCAAAGCTTGTGCATGCTGAACATCAGCGGTAAGCTTTTCAAGATTTGTTGCCTCTCCAACATCAAAGCGGATTGATGATTTGGATTTAAACTCACTTGCAACACTATAATTCTCTTCTGCAATTTTAATTAAAGCTTGTTTTTGCAGTAAGATAATATATGCTCTTCTTACATTATTTATTATGTTTAAGCTTGTAATGTCATTTTCTGATGCAATTATATTGATTTCATTATTTAGTTTTTTACCTTTGTGGATAAGCTTCAATGGAAACTCAATGCTCTGGTTAATTTCTATACTTCTCTCTTCATAGTTTCCTAAGCTTGAACCAGCAGGAACAAAGTCATATGATAATGACAATTCCGGCATTTGAGGTGAAACACCTGTTAAGTATCTTCCTTCAGCAGATAGAATTCTGTTATCTCCTTTTTTTAATGCGGGATTATATTGTATTGCCATTTTTTCCACATCTGATAAACTTAATGTTTGAGGAAGTTTATCCTGTGAGACTATATTTTTATAAACAAAAAATAAAAACAATAAAAATATAATATTTTTCATCATATTTTTAAAAATTAAAATATTTTAGGAAATTGTGAAGCTAAATGTAGAAAGAAGGACTAAATCAGGAAAGAATTGTTTAAGATATTAAGTTTAATGCATGTTTCTGTTTTTTGAGGATTAACTATAGCTTTGGTAATATCTGCAGATAATATTTTAGGAATTGTTAAGAAATCATTGAATAAATCAAAGCTTAGTACTTTTGAATTATTTAGATTATTATTTTCAGTTTTGGCACTATTAATAATTTCGCAAATATCATGTGATGTATGGGCATGCTCTTCGGGCATGAAAAAATTCAACTCTGAGTGCAGGAACAAAAAGCCCATCACTATTAGTAAAAAAATGCCGGTAATATTTATAGTTTGCTTAATTTTCATATCAGATTCTATACAATAATAGTAATAATATTTATTACAAAAAAATATAAAATTAATTAGTCTATAAGATACCATCTTAAGATTATGAGAAATAATAGTTTAAATTACCGCCATTTTTTGCTCATAAAAAAATATCAAACCAAAAAATTATATTTAAGATATGTTAATCACTTTGCTGAACTCTTGTAAAATAATGAACAAATTATTCGGGAATTTATGGATATTCTAAACACATAATTTTCAATATATTTGAGATACTGTTCAAAATTGGACAAATAAACATCTGCTCACTTTACTCAGAAATAAAAACTAAATATAAAGCCAACTAGAAACGGAATACAACAATGGAAAACACAAAGACAATACTGGATAATACAAAGACAATACTGGACCTTAAAGATGCATTCAAGGGTGAAACAACTGCAAGCGCAAAGTATGCAGCATATTCAAAGAAGGCACAGGAAGACGGCTATAAAAATATTGCGGTGCTGTTCGAAGCTGCTTCACATGCAGAGAAAATACACGCCAACAACCACAAAAAAGCACTTGAAGAGCTGGGTGATAAACCTGATGACTTCAATCCTGAATTCGAGGTAAAATCGACCAAAGATAATTTGCAGGATGCAATTAACGGTGAAACATACGAAGTCACAACTATGTATCCGGGATTCATTGAAACAGCTAAAGCTGCAAAGGTAAGAAATGCTATAGTTACATTTAACTATGCTTTCAAAACAGAAATGAAGCATAAGATTTTATTTGAAGCAGCGATGGATTCGCTTAATGCTGGAAAAGAATCAGAGCTTCCTTCAGTTTACAGAGTATGCCCGTTATGCGGCAACACATATGAAACAGAAGTACCGGGCAAGTGCGGAATATGCGGTGAACCAGCCGGGGATTTTATAGTGTTTAAATAGAAGATTCAAAATCTCTGACAGCCTCATAAGTTATCAGGTGATGATGTTGTAATTGGTGTAAAAAGTAACCAATTTTTTGCCATATTACCACAGGAAATAAAAAACCCACAAAAAGTGGGTTTTTTCGCTCCTGAGGCAGAACTTGAACCTACAACTCTCTGATTAACAGAAAAAGTAATATATTGAATTGTTTGATTTTTTCGTAGAATTGCAGGTATTTATAGTCCCAATTAGCCCCAATTGACATAAAACGTAACTAAGTTAATGCCATTTTACTGCCACGTTTTATTAAAATACAACAAAAATTCATTCCGCGAATAACTACTTCGTACAAATTGTAATTAGAAATTCTTTAATTATCTTACTCCATCCATCATATTGGATATGTAAGACCTGGTTTCCACTGATTTTTGGAAGAGTTGATATTTTTGATTAAAAGTAAATATTAATATATTTTATGCTTGAAAAAACATTATTTATATATTACATTTATTAAAATACCGTCAATTTTTTCATAAGAAATATATGAAAAAAATACGTATTATATTAATCGAAGATAACAGGCTTCTTCGTGAAGGAATAAACTCAATATTAAAAAAGGAATCTGATTTTAATGTAATTGCAGCTTTTGGAGATAGTAAATTTGTTATTGATAAAATCAGCGAATTAATTCCTCATGTTGTGTTAATAGACCTGGGTTTATCAAATCAAAATAGTCTTGAACTTGTAATAACTATAAAAGAAAGTTATCCAAATGTTAAAGTTATAGTTATGGATCTTGTTCCTATTCAGGAAGATATTCTTCGGTTTGTAGAAGCTGGCGTTTCAGGATTTATTCTAAAAGATGCTTCAGTTAACGTGTTAACAAACACCATCCGAACTGTTAACAATGGAGAAAAAGTTTTACCGTCAATTCTTACCGGCTCGCTTTTCTCACAGATTATGGATTATGGTGTAAAAGAGTTAAGCCATGCAAAGCTGATTCAATCAGTGAGAATGACAAAACGTGAATGCGAAATAGTGGGGTTAATAGCTGACGGATTAGCCAATAAAGAAATCGCTTATAAACTTGGTATTTCAATTTATACGGTTAAAAGCCATGTACATAATATACTTGAAAAAATGGCTTTGAATACCAGAGTTCAAATTGCTATACATGCTTCCATTATCAAGTAATCTTCATCAGATAATAAAATGATTTAATATTTCCGGAAATTTAAACTATTAAATACCGTGAAATCTATCTTAATACCGTGGAATTTTTCGTAATTATTATAAATTTCTTCCGTGTCCATATCCTTATATAAAGCATGACATTTTAAGCATAAAAGAGTTTCAGATGCGGAAGTACTATATCCGTTATCTTTTGCAATTTGATCTGCTTCAGCAGTTTGTAAGTTAATGGTTACATGCAGGAGTTTTGAATCCTGTAAAATTTCAAATCGTTTACCTTTATTATCAACTTTATGGCATTTTGAATTACAATTTTTTATCCCCAAATATTTGTAACAAGACCCTGATGGTTTATTATCGAAACTCGTACTGCCGGAAAAAACCAAAACACCAATTAAGACACAAATAATTACCGGAATAAAAATTTTCTTTTGCATGAATTAGTATATTTTATTGTTATAATAAATTTAGGTAAGTAAAATGTTAAGTAATATAGTCCAATAGGTTGATAAAAGACTTAGTTCTTTTTTCATCCTAATGAGTAATTGACTAACCTCGAATATTTTAATAGCTTGCAGTAATCATTACAAGATGATATGCATTAATAAATGAAATATAATTTACTCTTATAATGTTGTAATGATAAACAACATTTGATGTCAATTAGAAATTGCAGAGATAATAGTTTTGGTTAATCAAATAAAATGGATCCGGTGTCTATGATTTTTATTTCTGCAATTCCCTTATTAAATAAAAAATTTTTATATTAATTAATTTAGAAGGAAATAATTATGTTGTGGACAATATTTGTAATTCTAGTGGTACTCTGGCTGGTAGGGCTGGTTGGTTCTTATACTATGGGAGGATTTATTCATGTTCTTTTGGTTATTGCAGTAATATTATTAATCTACCAACTCGTTACTGGCAGAAGAGCAGCTTAATAAAATTATATTAACTTTATTTCTTAAGAAATAATTGATGGATACCTAAAGAATAATATTAGTTTTTTCCTCCAATAATGTTGTTGTGATGAACAGCATTAGACGGTATATTGAAATTTGCAGAGATAATAGATATTTATAAAATATAAAGATTCGATAATAATGTTTTATCTCTGTAAACTTATTTTTTAAAACTAGAATATTTTAAATATTAATTTATAAAGAAATAGGTATGTTATTGACAATTTATATATCGCTTTTTGCACTCTGGCTGATTGGTTTGATAAGTTCTTATACAATAGGAGGATTTATCCATGTTCTTTTGGTTATGGCAGTAACTGTTTTGATAGTCAGATATCTGACCGGCAGAGAACCGGTTTAAGATAATTTTTCAAAATTGAGTTTTATGAAAATTAAAAATGAGTTAAAAACCAGAATGGCTTTAATAGCAGGGATTAATCAAATTTAACGCCTATATGAAGTACAGCAAATCTTATCAGGGAAAAATATAATAAATGTTACTGCCCGAAATAATAAAACCCGCAAAATAGTGGGTTTTTTCGCTCCTGAGGTCAGGCAGTTGCCTGACGACCCTCTGATTAATCCGGCAGTTGCCGGACTCTAACCAACTGTTCGCGGATAAAATCTTTTCCTTTATGTGATTTTAATTCCTTTTCTCTTATCATCGCTTCGCTTCTTGTTTCATGTCTTCTGTATAAATTAACTCCCATGGTACATAATGTCTTGTTGATTTCACCATACCAAGATTATG
>Ga0105092_10000101_pt1 | contig 39193 bp, 29 predicted proteins | sample PPLLak2March2015_FD_87021 | JGI IMG/M metagenome (GOLD analysis project Ga0105092, IMG submission 87021) | Freshwater sediment microbial communities from Prairie Pothole Lake near Jamestown, North Dakota, USA - PPLs Lake P7 Core (1) Depth... | ecosystem: Environmental > Aquatic > Freshwater >... | reverse complement strand
TTGCCGTGCAGGGAGGTCTGAATGTTTCCACCCTTGTCGAAAGAAATCAGGATCATGATCATGCCCGGAATATCTATTTGTCTGGTTTTAATATGGGTCTGACGGCAGAGTACGGATTAAACGGGCATTTGTCCCTTCTTTCCTCCCTCGTTCTGGAAACCAAAGGTACAAAAGCATCATACCGGCTGGATACCTTTTCTGCAGATTTTAAAACGAACCTGCTGTATTTTGATATTCCTGTTTTGATCAGGGCAAATCTTAAGGCGGGTGAATGCAGATTTTATGTAGAGGGAGGACCATACGCGGGAGTCGGACTGAAGGGGAAAGGCATTGTTGATACCGGGGATATCCGGAATTCAAGGGATGTAAGATGGGGATCAAGCAGGGATGATGATTTTAAACGGATAGATTTTGGTGCCATGGCAGGTGCCGGAATGGTATGGAACAGGTTTGGCATCGAGGGTACCTTCATATACGGGTTGGCAAATATTTATCCCGTGCGGGATGTGGACTATGATATTCAGCACAGGGTATTTGGTGCCAGGTTAGTTTATTTTTTCGGAGTGGCAAAGCAATAAATTGAATATTTCCTGAAACCAGAATTACCTTCTGATCGTATCAAGTTATTAATCAACGGGGCTGCCGAAAACCACAGAGTAGGCAAAATTAATAAAACCAAGCATGAAAAATTTAAGTAAAGTTTACATTTTCTTATTGTTATCGTTTGTTAGCCTGCAAACATTTGCCCAGAAATTTGGGGTGCAGGCAGGAGTAAATTTATCAACCATGTCATGGAAGGATGATGATGATACCTATAGCGAGGATCTGGAAAGAAATATAGGGTTTAATGCAGGAGTTACCATGGAGATGGGTTTTGGCAACCTTATGGCAGTGGAAATTGCCGCCTTACTGGATTCAAAGGGATTTAAAATATCGGAAGGCGATGATTTTATCAAGGCAAACTTATTGTATGCCGATATCCCTGTTCTGGTAAAAGTAGGTCCTTCCTTTGGTCCCGTTAAGATTTTCGGAGCCGTCGGACCCTATGTTGGAATTGGTCTTACCGGCAAGGTGGTTATGGAATTCGAGGGCGACAAGGAAAAGGAGGATGTGCAATGGGGAAATGGTGAGGAAGATGATTCCAAAAGGTTGGACTACGGTGCCAAATTCGGTGTAGGCGCTGAATTTTCCGGATTGAATGTTGGTTTTTATTATTCCCTCGGATTGGCCAATTCGTCGTCAGATAATGAAAACGGATACAGGGAACAACATCGCGGAATCAGCTTTTCAGTAGGATACAGATTTGGAAAGTGATAATTCCAGTACTTAAACAGAAATGGCGGGATTCAACCCGCCATTTCTGTTTTATTTTTTCCGGAGATATCGTGCCTATTTGTGTTTGCTGCCTACGAGGGCAAAAAACAGGATGTAGGCATAACAGATTACCGGTAATATAAAGGCATACCTAACACTCCAGTTGTCAGCAATAACACCCATAAGGACCGGTACAACAGCTCCGCCCACAATGAGGGTATTGATCACGCCGGAAGCCATGCTCATTTCACTTTTATCCAGTCCGTCAACGCTCAGTGCAAATATATTCGGGAACATTACTGAGTTGAAGAAGCCGATCGATATAACTGCCCACATGGCTACCATACCGGTGGTCCCCATGGTGACCACCTCGAGGATGGCGGCTATTGCTGCAAATACGGCAAGGGTTATGCTGGTTTTGCTTCTGCCAAGCTGAATGGCAAGAAAGTTCACCACGGAAATCACCATAAATATCAGACCGTCACCGGCACTCATTCCCGTGATATACCAGCCGGCAACAAATGCAAATACAAGCACAAGCAATACATAGGTATATTTCTTTGTATTGTCGGATATATTGGAAAGCATAATGGAACCGAAGAACCGGCCAATCATTGCACCTCCCCAGTAGATTGCCGCATATTTTGCAGCAATGGCAGGGGTTAATCCGCCAAGACCGGGAGCGGTAAGATAGGGAACGATCATCGCGGCGGTACCTACTTCAGCGCCAACATAAAAAAATATGCCAAGCGCACCCAGCAAAACATGGGGATACTTCCAGATGCTTTTCTTTTGTTCTCCCTGGGTAGATATTTCCGGCAATTTCAGGAAGAAAATTCCTACACCGATCAGGATCACCAGTGTTCCAATAACCAGAAAAGGAACCTGTACCGCTTTTGCACCCAGGGCTGTTCCGGCCGAAGTAAACACAAATACGCTAAGTACGAGGGGAGCAAGGGTGGTACCGATGGAATTTAGAGCCTGTGTCAGGTTAAGGCGTCCGGACGCGGTGGCGGGGGATCCCAGTGCAGCAACGTACGGATTGGCAGCTGTCTGAAGGAATACAACCCCGGAGGCCATTATGAAAATGGCTATCAGGAAAAATGGATAAGAAGGAATGTTTGCAGCCGGATAAAACAGATAACTACCAATACCCACAGCAAATAAACCGAGAATTACACCAAGCTTATAGCCGATTTTTTTAATGATCGATCCACTGGCAAAGGATAACAGGAAATATGTCAAAAAGAAAACACCATTAACCAACTGAGCCATAAATTCGCTGAGCTGAAAAACTTCCTTTACTTTTGCACTAAGGGTGATATTGAATGTGGTTACAAAACCAAAAATGAGAAAGATAAGTGACATGAAGGTCATCCCAACTGCTAGTGTATTCTTTTGCTGTGTCATTTTGTAAATTTTAGGTTAAACAAGTGGATCAAAACGGGTATAAGTTTACGAAATTCTGACGAAATACTAATATTTTTCCCGGATCATTCTTGGCAGGGATTCAAAGACTTCAACCGCTGCCCTTGATTTGTTCAGTGTATAGAAATGCAGTCCGGGCGCCCCGTTTTCCAGCAGGTCCAAGCATTGCATTATGGCATGATCGATGCCTATCTGGTATATTTTTTCCGAATTTTCCTGGTTTTCCTCCAGTTTTTGAAAGAGATCGTACGGGATTGTCGCTCCTGTCATATCCGCAAACCTCTTGATCTGCTTATAATTGGTTATAGGGATGATGCCGGGAATTATCCTGCAGGTGATCCCTGCCTTCCTGGCTTGCTCCACAAATTGATAATACAGGGCATTGTTAAAGAATAACTGGGTAACCAGGAAGTCTGCTCCTGCCAGATATTTGACCTTCAGATTGGCTAAATCATCTGCCGGATCGGATGATTCAGGATGTTTTTCCGGATATGCCGCTGCTCCGACCGAAAACTCGAAATTTTCCTTTACAAAACTTATCAGGTCACTCGCATGACTGAAACCATTCACAGGGGCGGTATAATCAACCTCACCTTTGGGCGGATCTCCCCTGAGCAACATCAGGTTATCAATATGGATACTCCGGAGATATTCCAGATCTTTCGAAATCTTGTCCTTACCGGAACCAACACAGGTATAGTGCGCCATGGTATTTAACCCGATCTTATTCTGGAGGAAGTCGACCAGCCCGAATGTTCGCTCCTGGCTGGAACCTCCTGCCCCATAGGTGACAGAAACAAATGAGGGATCCAGCCTTAGTAACTGGCCGACATTAATTCCAAAATCAACAGCTGATATTTCGTCTTTGGGCGGATAAAACTCAAATGAAAAAGTACGTTCAGTATGATTAAGCAATTCTTTGATCTTCATGCCGTTGATATTTATTCCCTATTTGTAATTCAGGTTGGAGGCCAGCAGGCTTTCAACAGCCTGCACGGACAGAGCTTTCCTTGAGGCATAATCCTGTACCTGATCCGCGGAAACATTACCAACAAAAAAATATCGCGATTTCGGATGGGCAAAGATCAGACCACTGACAGAAGCTGCCGGAAACATTGAAAAACTCTCTGTTAAAGAAATACCGGTATGATGCAGAGCATCCAGGAGACTGAAAAGCGTAGCTTTTTCAGAATGATCGGGGCAGGCCGGATAGCCGTGCGCGGGTCTTATTCCCTTGTATTTTTCAAGCAGCAGTTCATCAAGCGATAAATTTTCATCCTGAACATACCCCCATAGTTCCTTTCTTACTTTCAGATGGATCAGCTCTGTAAAAGCTTCGGCAAGCCGATCTGCAAGGGCCTTAACCATAATTCCCTGGTAATCATCTAATTTCGCCTCAAATTCTGCCAGCAAATTCTCCAGGCCTAACCCGGCGGTAACTGTAAAGGCACCGATGTAATCAGTTATTCCCGAGGATAATGGAGCTACAAAATCAGACAGGCACAGGTTTGGTGCTCCGTCCGATTTAAGTTCCTGATTTCTCAGATTTAAGAATCTGGCAATAACATTGGTTCTTGCCGTGTCGCTGTATACCTCAATGTCATCGCCCACTGAATTCGCCGGAAAGATTCCGACAACGCCATTGGCGGTGAGCGATTTTTCACTGATAATACGGTCCAGAAGCCGGTTGGCGTCACCAAACAATTTACGGGCTTCATCACCCTGCCGCGGATCATTCAGGATATCCGGGAACTTGCCGCGGAGTTGCCATACTACAAAAAAGAATACCCAGCTGATGTATTCGCGAACTTCATCCAGCGGATATTGCCTGAATGTTTTGATACCGGTAAAGCGCGGGGGGAAAACGCTTTCTTTATCCCAGTCAATTTTCAATTTGTTTTCACGGGCTTCCTTAAGTGTAATATAGGTAACCTGTCCTTTTGCGCCCATATAGGCTTGTCGCAGGTCATCATATTCCTTCTTCGTTTTTTCCGCAAATGAAACTTTTTGGTCCGAAGACAGCAAACTGCTGACGACACTTACGCTTTTGGATGCATCCTTCACATGAATGACAGGTGAGCTGTAGTGGGGTTCAATTTTAACAGCAGTATGGATCCTGGATGTGGTGGCTCCACCAATCAAAAGTGGCTGAACCAGCTTCTGTTTTTCCATTTGTTTTGCCACTTCTGACATCACCTCAAGGGATGGTGTTATCAATCCGCTGAGTCCAATAATATCGACTTTTTTTTCTATAGCGTTCTCAATGATTTTTTCAGTTGGCACCATCACACCCAGGTCAATGACCTCGTAATTGTTGCAGCTAAGCACAACACCCACTATACTTTTACCTATATCATGAACATCCCCTTTCACAGTTGCCAGCAATATTTTACCCGCAGTCTGACGTTGGCCGGCCTGTGGATCTGTTTCTTTTTCAAGTTCGATGAAAGGCTGAAGTACTGCTACTGCTTTTTTCATGACTCTTGCGCTCTTAACTACCTGGGGCAGAAACATTTTACCCTCTCCGAAAAGATCGCCCACTTTTGACATTCCATCCATGAGCGGACCTTCGATAATCTGCAAGGCACGTCTATAAGAGGAGCGGGCTTCAAGTACATCCTGTTCGATGAAATCGACGATGCCTTTTACCAGTGCATGATTGATCCTTTCTTCAATGGTTGCACTGCGCCATTCGTCTGTCTTTATCTCTTTTTTATCGTGTTTTTTTACGGAATCGGAAAAAGCGATCAGCCGTTCGGTTGAATCAGGACGCCGGTTAAGTACAACATCTTCAACCAATTCCAAAATATCCTTCGGGAGATCATCATAAACGGCCAGCATCGCAGGATTAACGATTCCCATATCCAATCCGGCTTTAATGGCATGATACAGGAAAACAGAATGAATGGCCTCCCGGATTGTGTTGTTGCCCCTGAAGGCAAAGGAGAGATTGCTGATTCCACCACTTACCTTGGCAAAGGGAAGATTTTCCTTGATCCAGGATACTGTCCTGACATAATCCACGGCATAATTGTTGTGTTCTTCCATACCGGTTCCGATGGCCAGTACATTGGGGTCAAAAATTATATTTTCGGGGGAAAAGCCAACTTCTTTAGTCAGGATCCTGTATGCACGACTGCAGACTTCAATGCGACGTTCAAATGTATCAGCCTGTCCTTTTTCATCGAATGCCATCACCACCACAGCCGCGCCATATTGCCTCACTTTACTCGCCTGGTCTTTAAAAATGGTCTCTCCTTCCTTAAGGCTGATTGAGTTTACAATCGATTTACCCTGAACACATTTCAATCCCGCTTCAATAACTGACCATTTGGATGAATCGATCATAAGGGGAACCTTTGAGATTTCAGGCTCGGCCATGATCAGGTTCACAAAACGTACCATACATTTTTCGGCATCCAGCATCGCATCATCCATACAAATATCGAGAATCTGGGCCCCGTTTTCGACCTGTTCACGCGCGATGGTCAACGCTTCCTCATATTTTTCTTCCTGTATCAGCTTCGAAAACCTGATAGAACCCGCTACATTGGTACGTTCCCCAATATTGATAAAGTTGCTTTCGCGCGTAATGTTCAGGGGTTCAAGCCCGCTCAGGGTCGTAATATGGTTTGCTCCGGGAACTTTACGGGGACTGAACCCCGAGGCCAATTCTGAAAAGGCATGAATATGAGCCGGTGTTGTACCGCAGCATCCTCCGATAATATTCAAGAGGCCCCGTTCAAGGAACTCCCTGAATTGCTCTGACATCAGCCCGGGTGTATCATCATATCCTCCGAACTGATTGGGTAATCCGGCATTGGGGTGTGCGCTTACGAAATAGGGTGCTTTTGAAGCCAGTTCGGCAACATAGGGAAGCATATCCCTGGCACCCAGGGCACAATTGATACCGACACTGAACAACCCGGAGCGTGATACAGAGTACAGAAATGCAGTAATGGTTTGCCCTGACAGTGTACGTCCGCTGGCATCGGTTATGGTCCCGGAAATCATGACCGGTATCTTTCGACCGTACTCACGTGTTACTTCTTCGATGGCAAATAATGCTGCCTTTGCATTAAGTGTATCGAATATGGTTTCGACCATCAATAAATCCACCCCTCCGTCGACCAGGCCCCTGATCTGCTCTTTATAGGCCGACACCAGTCCGTCAAATGTGATGGCGCGGTAGCCGGGATCGTTGACATGGGGAGAAAGGGAGGCAGTTTTGTTTGTCGGCCCGATAGATCCGGCCACATACCTCGGTTTGTCAGGTGTAAGGGCAGTGATCTCTGCTGCGGCAGATACGGCTATTTTTGCCGATTCCAAATTCATTTCATATACAAATTCCTCAAGATGATAGTCTGCCTGGGAGACCGCAGTCGAACTAAAAGTATTGGTTTCAATGATATCAGCACCTGCCTTGAGATATTCAAGGTGAATATTCTTTATTATGTCCGGGCGGGTAAGGGACAACAGGTCAATATTACCCTTCAGGTCGTTCGCATAACCGGCGAACCGGCCGTTCCGGTAATCCTTCTCTTCAAGTCTGTACTGTTGGACCATGCTGCCCATAGCACCGTCAAGAATGAAAATCCTCTTACTAAGTTCCTGATACAGGGATGGTTTTTCCATTTTTCAGATTATGAAATGCAAAATTCGGAATTCGGTAATTAAAATAATAGCAATTACATGGATTTATGTAATCTCTTTTACCAGTGGATATATAAAGGTGACCAAGTTTGAAGGGAAACCGCAAAAATCCTTATTGAAGTATTTTTTTCAGTATGTTGAAATTCTGATCATTAAAAATATTCTTGCCCTGCGGGGTATACATATAGGCAAGCCGGTCCCTGAAGCGTTCATTTATCTTTGGCCGTACTATTTTTAATGTACTGTTGACAAGCTGGTTATCTTCAGTAAATCCTTCTTCAATCAAAGCAAAGCTGGAAGGCAGCCATCGGTTCGGAAAAAGGTTTTGAAGTTTACCTCCTGTCAGAAACTGGTCGATCTGTAACTCAAGTAATTTTACGATTTCCCGGAGGGTCTCTTCTCCCCCGACAGGCAATTTCTGATCCGAAATCCAGGCTTTTATTGCGCCGCAATTCGGGTATATCAAAGCCGTGGTATAGGCATTCTGATTGTTATAGAGCATGCATTGTTCAATAAAATTTGAATTTTGAACAATTGCCTCTTCAATACTTTCAGGACTGAATTTTTCACCGTCATCAGCGATCAGCAGACTTTTAAACCTTCCGAGCACGTACAGAAAACCATCGCTGTCCAGGTAGCCAAGGTCACCTGTATACAACCACCCGTCCCGGATTGTTTCCTTTGTGGCTTCCGGATTATGCCAGTAACCCACCATAACGTTTTCACCCTTTACAACTATTTCACCTTTTCCGCCGGGGGGCACTTCATTTCCCTTTTCATCACATATTTTCAGCATGAGGTTTTTAACCAGCGCGCCGGATGAACCCATTTTGTGCTTTGTCGGATTGTTGGCTGAAATCACAGGTGCAGCTTCCGTTAAGCCGTACCCCTGGTACATTGGAATTCCAATTGCATAAAAAAACCGCTGAAGATCAATGTCAAGCAAAGCGCCACCCCCGATAAAAAATTCAAGCCTCCCTCCGAATCCTTCCCGGATCCGACGGAATAATATTCTATCAAAAAGTGCATTCAGCGGTTTCAGAAAAAAACGGAATCCTCTCCCCCTGTTCCAGCCAATTCCATTATAGACATATGCCGTTTTCAGGGCAAGGCTAAACAGTTTTTCCGCTAAAGGTCCTTTCTCACGTATACCCTTTTCAATATTTTTTCTGAAATTTTTTGCCAGTGCCGGCACACTCATAAGCAAATGGGGTCTGTTTTCCTTAATGTTTATGGGTATGTTTTTCAATGTTTCCATTGGCGTTTCACCTACCTGAATGGATGCCATGCTGGCCCCGCAGGACATTAGGGTATAGATTCCACAGGTATGGGCAAATGCATGATCCCAGGGTAAAATCAGAAGGGTTGTCCAGTATTTTGGTATTACAAAAAGGCTTAACGACTGCTCGATATTGGAAACGTAATTCCCGTGGCTCAGGATGATGCCTTTTGGATCGGCCGTTGTGCCCGAAGTGTAACAAATGGTTGCATAATCATCGGCCTGAACGGATAGCTTTCTTTCCGTACATTCTTTTTCATGAAGCTTAAAATAGTCCTTTCCAAGGACCAGTACCTGGTAAAATAATATTTCATTATCCCTGCATTCCTCCTGTGGGTCGAGCAGTATTACCTTTTCAATATTATCCAGGTTTTTATCATTGGCAGAGAGTTTACGGGCCTGGCCTTTTGATGCAATTATGAACCTGGCTCCGCTGTGGGTAATCCGGAAATTCAATTCTGAAGGTTCGGTAAGCCTAACGGAGAGAGGCACATTGATAGCACCTGCGAAAAAAATTCCCAGCTCGCTGATGACCCAGTCATTTCTTCCTTCTGCAATCAGGGCGATCCGGTCGCCTTTTTGAATACCTAGTGCAATAAGCCCGGCGGAAAAATAATTCACTTTTTCCTGAACCTCCCTGAACGTGCTGCCTTTGTATTTGTTGTTTTTTTTCTCCAGCAGAAAAACATTATCGCTGAATTTTGCAGCACAATCTTCGAAAAGGTGCACGAGAGTTTTCATAGGGTGGCTTGCAGGATTAAAATATACTGCAATTTAGAAAAAATTAAATGCATTAATGCAACCCGGAATCAGAAATCAGTGAAGTTAAGTTCCCCGGAGAGCTTTCCTGCATCGTCTTCGTGAAGGGGTGACAATTCTTATCAGTGTGTGGTTACGGGGTAGAGGTGGTCTTCAATCTTGCAAATCATGTTGAGTAAGTTGACCGGCTTTGTGATATAATCATTACAACCCGCCTTAAAACATTTTTCCCATTCATCATTAAAGGCATTTGCAGTTTGTACAATGATCGGAAGCGAAGGCTTGAATGCCTTTATCTGCTTAATGGCCTCAATGCCTGTTAGAACAGGCAGCTGAAGATCCATCAGAACAAGATCAATATGTTCGTAAGTTTTACAGTAATCTACAGCCATCTGGCCATTTATAGCCCAGATTATGTTCACATTGGTTTTACGTGATAAAATCAGGTTGAGGAATTTAAAGCTGATTTCGTCATCTTCTGCTATCAGAATAGTCTTATTGCTCCAATCATTCATCTTACTGCCCTTTTTATCCATTTTGACAAGCATAGCTATTCCGATATACGTTGTAAAACTGATAAAGTAACATTTTATTGATAAATATATTCCTCAGTAAGTTAAAATGATCAATTTTTCAGACCAGCGATCATTATTTTTCATCACGGAGAATTGAGAAAACAAAAAGAGTGGCATTTTTGTTTCTTAATTATGAAATAAATGTAATTGGCTATGAGTTTTACCCTGAATATCGGTTCAAAAGCACCGGGCTTTCGTCTTAAGGCAACTGACGGAAAAGTTTACAGTCTGGAAGATTTTGATAAATCGAGATACCTTGTTGTGTTTTTTACATGCAACCATTGCCCCTACGTGCTGGGTTCGGATGAGGTGACAAGGCAGACAGCCCTTAAATACGAGCACAAGGGAGTACGGTTTGTGGCAATAAATTCCAATAGTCCCAACACCTACCGCGAAGATGATTTTGAACATATGGTAAGCAGGATGCAGCAGTATAAATTCCCGTGGGTTTACCTGTACGATGAAACCCAGGATATTGCATTAAACTATGGAGCCCTCAGAACGCCACACTTTTATGTATTTGATGAAGACAGGAAACTGGTGTATACGGGCAGGGGACTTGATAATCCGCGGGATGCCGTGAAATCGTTGGTCAACAACCTCGACCAGGCGCTTGGGGAACTTACCGCAGGGAAGGAGGTCAGTGTGAAATTGACCAATCCCATCGGGTGCAATGTAAAATGGGAGGGCCGGGAAAGGCACTGGATGCCTCAAGAGGCTAAGGATCTGGTTTGATCCTATTGTTTCTGAAAGCCCCTGAAATATTTCATAAACTGCACACGTTCATATGCTGCCGGATTGGCTGTGTTAGACTGGCTCATCAGTCCCCTGAACTGATCAATTGAATTATACTTTTTCCGGGTCATCCACTCATCAAGACCATGCAGGATGGACTGAATCTGTTCATTACCGTTCCTGTAAATTGTCGAAGCGATCTCCACTGCATCAGCGCCAGCCAGCAGCTGTTTGATCAAGGCGGCATCATCATGTATGCCGGTAGAGGCTGCCAGACTGCAATCCACACGACCGGCAAGGATGCCGATCCATCTCAGTGAAATGTACAGATCGGATGGATTGCTCAAAACGCCGCCTGAAGTGATTTCGAGTTTCTCGATATCAAAATCGGGATTATAGAACCGGTTGAACAATACAAGTCCCTGGATGCCGGATTCTGAAACCTGTTTGAGGAAAGAAGCGAGATTGGAAAAATAATGACTGAGCTTTACGATCACAGGGATGCTCACCAGTTTTTTAACCTCCCGAATGATATCCAGGTAGATCTTTTCGTTTTCTGCTGCCGTGCGGTTGAAATCACTGGGAAGGACAAAAATATTCAGTTCCAGGGCATCGGCCCCTGATTGTTGTATCTGGCCCGGAAAATAAGTCCATTGCGAGGCAGTCATACAGTTTATGCTGGCAATAATCGGGATGGATGTATTCTTTTTTGCTGCCTGGATATGGCTGAGGTACGTCAGGGTCGCTTCATCAGGGGACTCATAGAAATCATAATAATCCACTGTTTCAGGGTACAGGAATCCATCTGAATTCATTCTCTGAAGGCGGGAGTTCATTTCCAGGATGATCTCTTCCTCAAAAAGGGATTTAAGAACAATTGCAGCAGCCCCATGATTCTCAAGTTCCTGAATATTTTCAATAGAATCGGAAAGACCTGAACTTCCAATAATGACCGGATTTTTGAGTGTAAGACCTGCAAAACGTGTGGTTAAATCTGCCATGGATAATTTTTTCAGGGTAAATTTAAAAACTTATAATCAAAGATAGTGTCAAGAACCTAATTTTCATAAATTTGTTTAAATTGCTATTACCGGAAGTTGTATTAACGAATCCCTTCAATTCCAAAAATCATGAAAAAGATATTTGTCTTTTTATTTCTGAGCCTGTTTCTGGAAAATGGCTGCAAGTACTTTAAAAAGTCTCCGCAAAATGTTGATACACTTACGGCAGATACGGGATTGGCCAGTGGTGAAGTAGTTGATTCCACAGCCTATTATTCCGGTGTCAGTGATGAAAGTACAGCATCCCAGCCTGTCCAAACCTCTACGGTTTCGGCCAAAGGGAATTATTATATGATCGTGGGCTGCTTTACGGTTCCCGAGAATGCAGAAAAATATGCAGATAAGATGAGATCAATGGGGTATGAACCCTTGATTATTCCGGGCAGGGATAATTTCCAGATGGTGGCTGCCCGAACCTATGACAACTATCGTACCAGCGTGGGTGAAATCGACAAATTCCGGAATGAGGTCAGCCCTCAGGCCTGGGTTTACAGGAAAAGATGAACGGGGTTCATGAATTTCCCGTCATGATGAATAAGGGCTGAAATTCAAAGCTCTTGTAATGCGGACGGTATCTTTCAACATTATAATACCTTTTTATATCCACAATCTTATTGGTACTTGTGACAACATCAATGGGTGCATTGTCGTACCTCCCGTTACGCAACACAACAAGCCTTCCGTGAATGCCCTTTAAGATAAGGTCAAGCGCCAGGTTACCATAAGCCATCGGAACAATGGAATCAATGGCATCCGGATCACCACCCCTGACCAGGTATCCAAGCTGCTGGTAAATCGTATTCACTTTTTTGCCATGGCAATACTTTGTTGAAATATCCCTTATTGTATCTGAAACCACCTCACCGATACCTCCATGCAGACTGTGTCCATATACGTCCTTCGCGCCGTTCATGATGGGGATTTCATTGGTACCGATCATCCTTGAACCTTCTGAAACCAGGACAACTGAATAATGGCTTGGATTCTTTTCACGGTCTTCAATCAGCAACCGGGTAAGCAGATCAGGATCAAATTTATGTTCAGGAATAACACACCTGTTTGCCGCACCCGCCATAGTAGGTAACATGGCCGTAAAACCGGCATACCTGCCGAATACCTCTATAACCAATATCCTTTCATGCGATCCGGCTGAAGTGCGGAGCGTATTGCACATCTGTATTGTACGGGTTACGCAGGTACTGAATCCTATGCAATAATCGGTTCCCGGCACATCATTATCCATGGTTTTGGGTATTGCAACTACCTTAACACCCTCGGAATACAGTCTTACAGCATAGCTCAGGGTGTCATCCCCGCCAATAGGGACCAGGTATTCGACGCCAAGATATTCAAGGTTTTTGATTACCTCATCCGTAAGATCATTGACCTCGTTCTTGTATTTGTCCTGATATTGTACCGGAACATTGGATCTGGCAACATGACTGGGCCTCGTCCGGGAAGTATGAAGAAATGTTCCGCCGGTCCGGCCTGCTTTGTTCACAATTTCTTCAGTAAGCACCATGTATTTATCGCTATTATCAGCTTTACGCTCCCGCACAAATTCCATAATCCCTGCCCAGCCCCTTCGTAAGCCAATCACCTGATAACCTTCCCGTAACGCCCTGATTGTAATAGCCCTGATGGCAGGATTAAGTCCGGGCACATCACCACCCCCGGTAAGAATAGCAATGGAACCTTTTTTTTTGGAAATATTCACCATGGTGGATCCGGTATTGGATGTGAGTTTTTCGTTTCAATAAAGATAGAACATTTTTAATAAAAAAAGCAAGGCGAAATTCCTTGCTTTTGACTGAGTTACCAGTTTAAAATTTTCTTAAAATCGTATTCCTCCGGATCCGGCAGAAATTTTTTTGCTGCCTTATAATCATTCCTTGTAATGTAGTGGAGATTATTCTCATAGACAAGCCTTACCTTTTCCGATTCCATGTTTACAAGCCTTGGCTTGACCTTGCCATTCTCATCCTCTACATCCTTCATGTATAATGGTTGAATATCACCCTTTGGAGTAACTGTCACCATGCACCCGGAGATACCTTCCTGGAACAGCTTCATTACACCGGTCCCAAGCTGGGTGGCATAAGAAAGATCATATGCAATGGGCCTGACGCAGCGCAGTTCATACCCGATCTCGTTGGGCCTTGATTTGACTGAAATATTGAGCTTTTTTAGTTTACGCTGTACAAGGACATTGAAAATATGGGCCTTGCTGACATTCCCCAGCTCAGGATGGCCGTGATCATCATAGGAAAAATTAACACCGGTTCCCTCGATCTCTTCATCGCTCATGAAATGAAAAACTCCCTCACTGACAATGGCTACCCCGTATTCTATCCCGAGCATGCGCCTTTTCACCATGGAAGAAATGATCATTTTGGTAATGGAGTCGAATGTGATCTTTGACTTGTTGAACATTTCGGGAATAATAATCATTGGATAGTGACAGGACAGCCCGATTCCGAAAGCAAGGTGACCTGCCTCACGTCCCATGGCAGAAACAACAAACCAGTTCCCGCTTGTGCGTGCATCTTCATACAGTGTTGTACAGATCCGTACGCCTTCCTCCTTTGCAGAATGATAACCAAAAGTCGGAGTTCCTTCCGGCAGCGGAAGATCATTATCAATTGTTTTGGGGACATGGATATTGGAAACCTTTATCTTGTTTGCCCCGAGAAATTTACCCAGCCTGTTTGCTGTGGACGCTGTATCATCACCCCCTATTGTGACCAGTAATTTTACATTATTGTCGACAAAAAAATCGGTTCTGAATTCTTCATCCTTTGGTTTATGTCGGCTCATTTTCAAAGCCGAACCACCACGGCTGTAAATGGTATCCGCAAAATTGAAATCCAGAATTTCAAAGTTTGGTTTGTCTGTGAAGATTGTCTTATATCCTTCATGAATACCCAACACATCATAACCGGCATTTAAAAAAACCTTGGTCACTGATCCTATTACGGTATTGATACCCGGTGCCGGTCCGCCGGCACATAAAACAGCAATTGATTCTTTCATAATGAATTAATTCTTAAAGATTTAGATGTTGAATGCCCAGTAAATCCTGGTGTGCAAAGATGTAAATATATTTTTAAATGTTGAATTTTTAAACCAGAATTAAATTCAGTTTACGGTGTTAAGCCTGTGGATACTGGGGGTCTTGACAATTGTCATTCCCTTACAAAATAAAAGTAATATATTTGAGCCCTAAATTTTTATTTTCATGGCAGAACAATTCAGGTCGCTGAAGGAAATTGCAATGGTCAGATGGGGAGTTTTGGTAATTGTAAGCCTGATTATGGCTGCCAATTATTATTTTTATGATGCCTTGTCACCGCTTAAAGGGGAGATCCAGGCGCGGCTTGGGTTCTCCAATCAGCAATACGGTTTTCTTCAATCCACCTATTCAATTTCCAATGTCTTTCTTTTTATGGCGGTAATTGGCGGGGTATTACTGGACAAATGGGGTATCCGGTTTACGGGCATTGGTTTTACATTTTTTATGGCGGTCGGATCGGTGCTTACTTTTTATGGTGCTTCAGAAGTCTTTAGCCGGGGAGGATTTGGATATCAATTCATGGATTCATTCCTGGTTAAATATTCCCCGGCGTTTAAAATGATGACGTTTGGTTATTTTCTCTTTGGCCTGGGCGCAGAAACGAGCATCGTTGTTATAACCACTATTGTGGTTAAATGGTTTAAAGGAAAGGAACTGGCCCTTGCCCTGGGAATTAACCTCGCGGTAGCCCGGTTAGGTCAGGGAATGTCGTTTTTCTTTTCGGAGAACCTGAGTACGCCTGATTTCTGGTACAGACCTATTTTTCTGGCTGCCTGCCTCCTGAGCATTGCGTTTCTGTTTTTTCTTGTATACAGCCTGATCGATTACAAGCTTGACAAACAGATCAGCTTCAAACATGAGATCAGCGAAGTTGAGAAATTCAAGATTTCCGATATTTTAAAGATAATCAGGATCCCGTCCTTTATTTACATTACACTGCTTTGCGTGACATTTTATTCTGCCTTTTTCCCTTTCCTGAAATATGCGACCGATCTTTTGCATAACAAGTTCAGCCTTTCTATAGCCTTATCAGGAAGGTTGACCTCGGTTCCGATTTTTTTCACCGTGCTCTTCACACCCTTTTTCGGATGGATAGCTGATACAAAAGGCAAAAGTGCTTCCATGATGGTGTACAGCTCAATTTTGCTGATCCTGGCCCATTTAACCCTGACATTCACCCAGATTTACCCGATCATCCCGATGGCGATGCTGGGTGTGTCCTTTTCGTTGATCCCGGCTGCCATGTGGCCTGCTGTATCCAAGATCATTGATCAGAAAAGGCTGGGAACAGCCTATGGGATCATGTTTTCGGTTCAGAATTTCGGATTATGGTTGTTTCCCATATTGATAGGGCTCATTCTCGACAAGACCAATCCCGATGTAACCGCTGCCATGGTGGAGGCGGGGACGGCGAAATACGACTATACTTATTCAATTATGATGCTGGCAATCATAGGGTTTGTCGGGATTGTATTTGCCCTGTTGCTGAAACATGAGGACAAAACTTCAGGATTTGGCCTTGAACTGCCGAACAGGATGAAGAACAATAAAAAATGAAGATCAAGTTTCAGGTTTCAGGCCTGCTTGCCTGGTTGGGACCATGCGCTGACATGCAGGTTTCAGGTTGCAAGTTCTGTAAGCGGTCCGCTTTCAGCCTATGAGCCTACAGCCTACAGCCTCTGGGGATTTACCTGTTGATGAACTGCCTTCTGTCCGGCCCCAATGAGACCATCGTAACAGGCACGCCGGTTTCCTTTTCGATGAAACGGATATAACTATTTAACTCCGCAGGCATTTCAGAAATGGAGGATACGGAAGAAATGTCCTTTTTCCAGCCATCCATCGTCACATACTGCAGATCGGTGACATCAGCCAGGTTGTAGGGAAGGTAATCGATCACTTTGCCATTCACCTGGTAACCGGTGCATATCCTGATATTGTCAAGTTCGGACAGAACATCCGCCTTTGTCATGAAAAGCTGAGTAACCCCATTGATCAGAATGGCATACTTCAGGGCAACCAGGTCGAGCCACCCGCATCGCCTGGGCCTGCCTGTTGTGGCGCCATATTCATTTCCCTTTGCACGAAGGTAATTACCGGTTTCATCCTCAAGTTCTGTCGGGAATGGTCCGCTGCCAACCCTTGTACAATACGCCTTGAACACTCCGAATATCTCGCCCAGGCTCCCGGGAGCAATTCCCAGGCCGGTGCAGGCACCTGCGCTGATTGTATTTGAGGAAGTTACATATGGATAGGATCCGAAATCTATATCCAGCATGGTTCCCTGGGCCCCTTCTGCGAGGATCCGTTTACCTTCCCGGATGAAACGGTTCATTTCAATTTCACTGTCTACAATGGAATAGGACCGGATCACTTCGATCCCTTCAAACCATTGTTCTTCCTGTTCCTCAATATTATAACTGTAGTCATACAGTCTGAGAAGGTCCTTATGCTTTTGTGTCAGATAATCGTATTTTTCCCTGAAATCCGCCTGCAGAATGTCACCTACGCGCATTCCGTTCCGTCCGGTCTTATCCATATAGGTGGGCCCGATACCTTTAAGCGTTGATCCAATTTTGGTAACCCCTTTCGCAGCTTCTGAAGCGGCATCAAGAATTCGGTGAGAAGGCAGGATCAGGTGGGCCTTCCTTGAAATGAGCAACTTATTTTTCAGATTAACCCCCAGCTTATAAATGGCATCTACCTCTTTTTTAAAAATTACAGGGTCGATGACCACACCATTGCCGATCAGGTTAATCTGATGTTCATGAAATATCCCTGAGGGTATAGAATGCAGAACATGTTTGATCTTGTTGAATTCCAGGGAATGACCAGCATTGGGGCCGCCCTGAAAACGGGCGATCACATTGTAATCAGGTGTCAGTACATCCACAATTTTTCCTTTTCCTTCATCTCCCCATTGAAGGCCTAATACTACATCTACTTTCATTTTATAAATGGAAATTAAAAAAAATGCCTCCGAAGGTAGTAATTTTTTTTATTCTTCAGAAGAATAAGAACGGAATTCAGAAGCGATTTAAAATATTGTATATCAGAAATTTATATAAGATTCTTACGCTTCTCCGGCATTTCCTTTTTACGGCCATAAATATACAGGGAATGATGGGAAGGGTCAAACCCGTTCAGTTCACAGGCTGTGTTTATTATCTCCTGCATCCGCGGGTCACAGAATTCAATCACGCGACCTGTATCGATATCAATCAGGTGATCATGTTGCATGCACTGGTATGCCTTTTCAAACTGCGCAATGTTTTTTCCAAACTGGTGTTTCACAACCAGGTTGCAGTCCAGGAGCAGCTCAATTGTATTGTAAAGCGTAGCCCTGCTTACCCTGTAGTTTTTATTTTTCATGAACAGATACAGGGTTTCCACATCAAAATGGCCATCCCGTGAATAAATTTCATCCAGAATGGCATAACGTTCCGGGGTTTTACGATGACCTTTTTTTTCAAGGTAATTAATAAAGATCTTTTTTACCGTTTCTTTTGTTTCGGTTGAAATCATAGCCTTATCCAGTTAAAATACAGCAGGCTAATTTAATTCATTTTTAAAATAGTTACTATTCTATTTAGAATTATTTTAAATTAATGCTTTTCCAGGCTAAACCGGGGCTTCATATCTTTTTACCGAATTCACACCTTTGATTTTGCTCAGGCTCATCAACAGGTTATTCAGGTCCTTCGCATCATGAACATAGAGATCGATGGTTCCTTCCCAAATCCCGTCATGGCTGGAAAGATTAATAGCCCGGATATTCACATTCAGTTCCTTTGAAATGACTGTGGTTATATCATTGTACATTCCAAACCGGTCATACCCGTTTATGGCAACTTTGACCAGAAATGACAGGAATTTATGCGTGGTCCATTTTACGGGTACCAGCAGATCACTTTGGCTGGAAAGAAGTCTAATGGCAGTGGTACACTTTGCCTGGTGAATCGTAACATTTTCATCGTTTGAAGGATCGCGGAAACCTATAACATTATCCCCTGGTATTGGATTACAGCAATTGGCAGTCAGATAGTCGGTTGAAGCATTGTCAATATTTTCCCGGAGAAGAACGGGTGTCTGAAATCCGGTCCGGGTTAGGGCATGGTTGATGGGTGGACTTTTTTTGCTTTTCAGTGCTGCTTTACCAAGCTGTAAACTCCAGTAATTCACCCACTTGTTTTTTGTATTACGCTTGAGGACCTGATCGAGATCCTCCAAATGGGTAATACCTGTACCCAGCTTACTGTATAACTCATCCTTATTCGAAACATCGTATGCCAGCAAAAGCTTTTGCAGTATTCTGGCGTTTGGCCTAAGTTTGAGGTTCATTAATTTTTCTTCCAGGAGTTTTTTGCCTTTTTCGATCCTGTTTTTATTCTCTGCTTTTAAAAAGTCCTTAATGGCAGACCTGGCTTTGATTGTAATCACATTATCGAGCCATTCGAGCCTGGACCGGTAGGTATCCGAGGTAATGATCTCCACCTGGTCCCCGCTTTTGAGTATATGGTTCAGGGGAACCAGCTTGTGGTTAACTTTGGCACCGATGGCCTTGTGGCCGATCTCGGTATGGATTTCATAAGCAAAATCCAGCACCGTGCTGTTAACGGGAAGCGTTTTTGTATCACCTTTCGGGGTGAAAATAAAAATTTCCGAAGCAAACAGGTTGAGCTTAAAATCGTCCAGAAACTCCATTGCATCGGAATTGGGATTCGCAAGTAATTCCCTGATTTGTTTCAGCCATTTGTCCAGCTCGCTTTCATGTGAACTGTCAGTCTTATATTTCCAGTGGGCTGCAAATCCCCTTTCAGCAATGTCATCCATTCTGTCCGATCTGATCTGGACTTCCACCCAGCTCCCTTTAGGACCCATAACGGTGGCATGAAGGGCCTCATATCCATTGGCTTTGGGAGTGCTTACCCAATCGCGTATCCTTTCAGGCTTAGGCATATATATGTCGGTGATCATGGAATAAATGTTCCAGCATTGCGTTTTCTCAGGTATTCCGGGCAAAGGATTGAAGACTATTCTGATGGCCATAAGATCATACACTTCTTCAAACGGAATACTCTTGGTTTGCATTTTATGCCATATGGAATAAATGGATTTGTATCTTCCGCTGATATCATATGTTATCCCGTTTTTTTCCAGTTGTTCCTTAATGGGTTTGGAAAATTCAGCAATAAACGCCAGGTGGCTTTTTTCCTGGTTTTTAATTTTATCCGTCAGTTCCTGGAATATCTTTGGATACCGGTATTTCAGGCTCAGGTCTTCCAGTTCATTCTTAATTGAATAGAATCCCATCCGGTGGGCCAGGGGTGCATACAGATAGAGGGTTTCAGCTGAAATTTTCATCTGTTTGGCTGTGGGAAGCGAACCCAGAGTACGCATATTATGCAGCCGGTCAGCAAGTTTAATCAGGATTACCCGTACATCCTCCGACAGCGTAAGCAGCATTTTTCTGAAATTTTCTGCCTGCAAGGATGAATTTTTATCAAAAACCCCGGAAATTTTCGTAAGTCCGTCAATAATAGAAGCTATTTTCGATCCAAAATGATTTTCAATGTCTTCCAGGGTAAATTCCGTATCTTCCACCACATCATGAAGGAGGGCTGAAACTATGGCTTTTACGCCGAGACCCATCTCCTGTGTTACAATCTTGGCAACTGCCAATGGATGTAAAATATATGGTTCGCCCGATAAACGAAGGGCTCCCTTGTGGGCGTTGTAGGCTATTTTGAATGCCTTTCGTATCAAAGCCCTGTCACTCCTTCTGTTACATCGGGCACAACTCTCCAGCAGATCGTTAAATTCGCGTCTTACCTGTATTTCCTCCGCCGTAAGGGTGGAACTCATTGAAAGAAGAATTGCATAAATTAGAAATCACTGTAAAATTAATGATTTTGCTGCATTTCTCCGGCATTTACTCAAAAATAAGAAACCCGGATCAGCGGTAAACAACCGTTACCTTGCCGCTCAGCTCTATGGTTTCCGCTGAAAAGTTGTTAACCCGCAACAAATAAAGGTATACGCCTTCGGGGACATATTTACCGCTAACACGGCCATCCCATGGTTCTCTGCCTGACCAAACCCGGGTTCCCAGCCTGTTATAAATAATCAGTTCATAGGATTCCGGAACAAAGGAAAATATGGGCTCAAAAACCTGGTTCACCGGCTCGATATCATTGGGTATAAACGCATTGGGCATCCGGATATTGGGTGTCACAGATATACAAAACCTGTTTGAGTGGCTCCTGCCTTTTATGCCATGCACGTTTAACCGTTCCACGGCTTCAACCTGGTAGCAAATATAACTGCTGGCCGGATTTGTATAGTCAATCAGATCCGTTATGTTATCCATAAAATCGATCCGGGTGCCTGTATCGATTGTATCCGTAACTGAACCCTCCAATCCGATAGTCCGGATGATCCTGTAGGTTTCCACTCCGCCCTCCCAATCTTCATAGCTGTTCCACTGCATCGGAATTGTATTGCCGGATAGCATTCCATTCAGGATAATATTGTTTGCCAGGTTCGACTGACCTGATGTGGAACCGCAATTGTTACTGACCTCCAGCCTGTAATAGTAAACATCTGAAGTGAAGGGTGTATTGTCCGTAAAGGTGATGTGCGCAGAGTCGGTGTCAACGGAGTCTATTACATTAAACGGCCCGCCCGGGCTGGTGCTGCGCAGCAGCTTGTAGCCTGAGAGGGGTGATGTTGCATCGACTGTGAACGACAAATCAATTGTATTGCCTGCTCCGAGGGTTGCATAATCCGCATTGATGAAAGAGGGTTGTTGTGACATCAGGGTAAACACGCTTACCCGGTTTGATGTTGATCGCCTGATCCCGTCTATATGCACAGCCTCCACGAAAAGATCATAGTTCTGATTGATCTGCAGATTGCTCATTTCATATGAATTTGTATCAACCGTTGCGATCAGGCTGTACAAACCCGGACCCAGCCTCCTGTAAATATTATAGTGCAACAATAAGCCGCCCCGCCAGGAATTGTAATCATTCCAGCTGAGGGATATGTTTCCTTTGCAGGTATCAAGCAGGGATTGAAGATAAATGGTGCTGTCGGGATGATCAAACAAACTCTCTTTCCTCGTGAATCCATCATCATCCACACCCCATACCGTATATCCGACGGGATGGAACGATGATTCCGAATTCGGATTGCACCACGAGGTGTCACCCAAAATCGTCATAACTACCGGCAAATAAGAATCGGGTTCACCGGGCAGTGTCGCTGCACGTATGGCAACCCTGTAATAGTCAATTTCAGGAGAAGAACAGTTATACCAGGTTATACAATCATTTCCGGTTTCAGGATCCACCGTTACAACGTAAAGATGAGGAGCTGGAAAATACTGCGCGAAAACGGCGGTTCCGGTCCACAGGAGAAACAAAAGAAACCAAAAACGCGTATATTTCATACCCATCATTTATCAGGATTAACGAATCCGGCGGCTGCAATATTGCAGTTCAAATATAGCGTTTGCTGCACATTAATGGGTTTTAATTTTTAAAATCATTGTATGATTCCCGATATTCCAATTAAAATTTCATTTCATTATTTCTAAAATTATGAAAAAATCCCGATTCCTTTCGTTTACTGTCATAGTCCTTCTCCTGAGTTCATTTCTGCAGGTTCATTCCCAAAAGTTACCCATGAAATACGGTAAAATAGATCCTGTGTATTTCGAAATGAAGGCATATGATAAGGACACTTCAGCTGAAGCCCTCATTTTAGGTGATTACGGGGAATCCAGTATAATTTATGATCAGAATGACGGATGGGTCGTGAACTATAGCCGTCATTGCAGAGCCAAGGTCTTCAAAAAGGAAGGTTATTTCCTTGCTGATCAAAACTTTTTACTTTACCATACAGCCACAGGAAAAGAAAAGATTGTCATGTTGAAAGGTACGGTGTATAATCTTGAAAATGGCAAAGTGGTTGAATCAGATTTGGATAAAAGCATGATTTTCAGTGATATTATCGATTCTAAAAGAACTGAGCAGAAATTCACCTTGCCAAATGTCCGTGAAGGAAGCATACTTGAATTTGCGTACGAGGTACGTTCCGATTTCTGGTCGCTTCCCGACTGGAGGTTTCAGTATTCAATTCCGGCCCTGTGGAGTGAATACAGGGTGAATTACCCGGAATATTTTACTTTCAAGAAACTGCAAAAGGGATACCTGAATCTGGATGTATCCGAAACATCAACAAAGCCCATAGTCGTAACTCTCATGGAATCCGAAAGGAATTATGTCCGCCAGGCGACCGTAACCCAGACATCCACTAATCAATATCATTATAATGATAATTTTTACCGTTGGATTAAAAACGATGTTCCGGCTTTCAAAGAGGAGCCTTTTATGAATGCTTCAATTAATTACAGGACGGCCATTGAATTGGAACTTTCAGCATTCAATCCACCTTCAGGATTAGGCCACAGGTATACCCAAACCTGGGAAGATATTAATAAAGACCTGCTAAATTCTGATGATTTCGGGCTGCAGATCAAACGTGGGGGATTCTTAAAGGATAATGCCGAAAATATTAAAGCTTCATGCAAGGATTCTGTCAGGCAGATCATCGCAGCATATGAGCTTATTCGCAATGCAATGAAATGGGATGGACGTAACAGGGTTTTTACCAGCCAGGGATTGCGTAACGCTTTTGATAAGAAATCGGGAAGTTCAGCGGACATCAACCTTATGCTCGTGACTTTATTAAAGGAGCTCGGATTTAATTCAAACCCTGTTATCCTCAGTACCCGTGATAATGGTATCGTCCATCCTGCACAGATCATGACAAATCAGTTCAATTATGTAATCGCTTCAGTTTCTGCAGCAAATAATACCTATCTTCTGGATGCTACAGAAAAGGGATGCCCGTATAATCTGCTCCCATCCAGATGCATGAATGGCCAGGGCCGGCTTATAGCGGAAAAAAATCCGGGATGGGTAGATCTGAACAACAATCAGCGATATGAGATTATCAATATGATGAACGGCTCCATTGAATCCGATGGTCGGATAACCGGCAAATTGCAGAGGCTATATGGAAAATATGCCGCACTGAGCAAAAGAAGCGAAATCAAAAATAAAGGGACCAATGAAGAATACGTTTCGTATCTCGAAAGTTCAAGTCAGGGTTTGACAATCAAGGAATGCCAGCTGGTGGGAATAGATAGTCTTAGCCAGCCCCTGCAGGAAAACTTGCAGGTTGAGATCTCCGATTTTGCCCTGGTAACCGGAAACATCATTTCTTTGTCACCTCTGTTTAATGATGAATGGACAGACAATCCCTTTAAGCTCGAAGACAGGAAATTTCCGGTTGATTTTACCTATCCGCATTATTTTAAGGATGTGATCAATTACACGATACCGGAGGGGTATACTATAGATGAAAAGCCGGCTGATCTGGTCATCTCGCTTCCCGACGGTAAAACCAAATTTTCATACAGGATAAGCATTACCGGCAATCAGCTGCAATTGTTGAGCATCCTTGATATTGGTAAAATTCTGTATATAAATGATGAGTATCCCCTGCTGAAAGAGTTTTTTGTTAAGATGGTCAATAAAAGAGGGGAAAAGATCGTATTGAAAAAATCCATCTGACGAGACATGACACTCACCCTTTGTTCCTTTTGGAAATTTTCCGGAAACCCCTGCATAAGGATTTTAGTTGTGGCATCCCTATTTTGGTTATTCCCGGGATCATTATCGGCAACCATTGTTGCACAGGAGTATAATTCAAATAGCATTCCGGATTCCCTGAAAATCAATGCCAATGCTATTGTCCGTGAAGATATAACAGAATTTATCTATCAATCAGCACAAAACAGCAAACTCAAGGTGTGGTATGCAGTCACTGTTTTGAATTCAAAAGGTGATCCCAAGAGTGTCATCAGAATATACCATGACAGATTAAGGAAACTTACTTCTTTCAGGGGAAATATATTTGATGCGGAAGGTAAGCTGATCCGGAAAATCAAAAACTCAGAACTCACTGAAATTAATGAATCAGCAGGATATCCGGATTTCAGTGATTTTTATAGCAAATATTTTAATCCTCTTATATCCGAATATCCCTATACCGTGGAGTATGAATATGAAATTGAATATTCAGGTTCATATTTTTTTCCTGATTGGACTGCCAGCAGCGGATTTAATGTATCCGTTGAAAAGGCAGAATTAAAGATCATAGTTCCTGTTGATTATCAATTCCATTATAAACAGTATAATTTTTCAGGTGAGCCTGAAATGCAAAAAGAGGGCGAATCAATAAAGTACATATGGACGGCTTCAAATATCAAAGCGCGTGATAATGAGCCTTACATAGGTAGCATGAACCAGTATGCAAAAACAGTATACACGGCTCCATCCGATTTTGAGCTTGAAGGTTTCAGTGGAAAAATGAACTCATGGAATGATCTTGCTGAATGGTTTGGCCGGTTGAATGAAGGCAGGGATGCACTGTCCGAAAATACGTGTAAAAAAATCATGGATATGATAAAGAATGTCCCTGATGAACGGTCAAAAGTAAAGATTATTTATGGATACCTTCAGGAGAGGACCCGCTATTTCAGCATTCAGCTGGGTATAGGGGGACTTCAGCCCATGGAGGCCAGGGTGGTGGATGAAGTTGGGTATGGTGACTGCAAAGGCCTTGTGAACTATATGAAAGCGATGTTGAAGGTGGCTGGTGTGAAATCCTATTACTGCCTGGTTGAGTCAGGTAAAAATTTTCCCCAGATCGAAGCTGATTTTCCATCTGATCAGTTCAATCACATTATTTTATGTGTCCCCCTGCAAAAAGATACCGTCTGGCTTGAATGCACAAACCAGACAATCCCTTTCGGATTTCTGGGGGACTTTACGAGCGACAGGCATGTTCTGTTGATCAGGGAAAATGGCGGAGAATTGGCCAGGACACCTGTTTATTCAATCAGGGAGAATTTCCAGGAAACCTATGCAAAGATCACACTTGTCGATGGAGGAAATGCCTCAATTGAGCTTTCACGGAAATTAGGAGGTCTACAGCATGACGATGTTTCCGGTTACCTGAATGCAGGTGCGGATGAACAAAAGAAATGGCTCTACAACTACATTGATCTTCCGGGTTTTAAAATCGACAGGTTTGAATTTAAACAGTCTGATGCGGACAAACCGGAGTCATTTTTGAAGATGTCCCTGAATGCCGAAGCATACGGTTCCGTTTCGGGGAAACGGATTTTCATGCCGTTAAATCATATCAACCGGCAGACATACGTTCCGCCAAAGCTGAAAAATCGCTGGAGCAATATTGAAAAGCGGATTTCATATTTCGATATGGATTCAGTTGAATTTGTGGTTCCCGGTGGATATGAAATTGAGTTCTTGCCGGGCAACACTTTTCTGAATTCACCGTTCGGTTCCTATGAATCCCGTGTTTCTGCTGAAAATAACAGGATTATGTACTACAGGCAAATCAAAATGTACAAAGGAGTTTTTGGCCGGGAACACTACGGGGAGCTTGTAAAATTCTATTACGATATTAATATTGCGGACAAAGTCCAGGCCATTTTGACAAAAAAATAATCCTTCGGTCAAAAGAGATCAATGGCTTCATTTTCTTTCGCTATTTTTGAGAAATAGTACCATCAATGCCGGCAAACAGGATGAAATCGCATTGGTTATGGTTTCTGGGTTTCATCATATCCATGGCCTATGTGGAAAGTGCTGTGGTTGTATACCTGAGAGAACTATATTATCCGGGTGGATTTTCATTCCCGCTGGTTACCATGTCTTTGCGGGTTGCCGTTACCGAAATATTCCGTGAACTGGCTACCCTGATCATGCTCCTCGCTGTTGGTTATCTTGCAGGCAGCAACTTCAGACAAAGGTTTGCATGGTTTATCATTGGATTTGGAGTATGGGATATTTTCTATTATATTTTTCTGAAACTCCTGATCAATTGGCCTGATTCATGGTTCACCTGGGATATCCTGTTTCTTATACCCATCCTATGGACTGGTCCGGTGATAGTTCCCATCCTGGTTTCTGTAACCATGATCCTTCTTTCCCTTGCTTTTTTGTATGCAGATCGCAGGAAGGGTTCCAATCAGTTCAGACGGATCATATGGTTGTTTATAATTACCGGTTCCGTTTTGATTTTTCTATCATGCACATGGGATTTTGGTTCATTTCTGGCAAGCCGCAAGTCACTCCGGTCAGTTCTCACCCCGGGTATCCATTCCGGCCTGATAACTATGTATATTCCCGGAGCATTCAACTGGATTCTTTTTATGGCGGGGGAAGCCGCTGAGCTTACCGCCATATTTTTACTCTGTATTTCATCCCGAAAAGAAAAAACTGCGACTCACATTCCGGGATATTAAAGTAAAAGTTGAAGCCGGAATGATTACATTTAAACATTAAAAACATAAACTGCCATGAAAACCTTAGTAATCCTGTGCCTGTTCCTGGTTTATACCGTGGTTAATGCTCAATCATATATCCGCATAAACCAGCTGGGTTATACACCCCGTTCCGTGAAGGTGGCAGTTATGGTCAGCAAGGATCAGGCACAAATCAGCAGTTTTGACCTGTATAATGCAATTTCAGATGTAAAAGTTTATACTTCCGGCAAGGTAAGATCCTTTGGTTCATGGGGCGCTTTTAATTCATCATTCCGGCTTGATTTCTCCGAATATACATCGGATGGTTCGTATTATATTTCTGCCGGAGGATCCAAATCCCCGGTATTTCGCATTTCATCAGGTGTCTATAACGGAACATCTGATTTTCTTTTACGATATATGCGCCAGCAGCGGAGCGGTTACAATCCTTTTCTGCATGATTCATGCCATACCCGGGATGGCTATATCATATATCATCCCACACTTGATTCAACCCATATCGACGTCGCCGGGGGATGGCACGATGCTACGGATTACCTGCAATATACTGCTACTTCTGCAAATGCTGTCTTTCAGATGCTGCTCGCATACCAGCAAAACCCTTCGGCCTTCGAAGACGAACATATGTCCAACGGTGAGCCCGGCAGGAATGGCATACCGGATATCCTGGATGAGGCAAAGTGGGGTATGGATTGGCTTTTAAAAATGAATCCTGATAGCGGACAAATGTATAACCAGCTCGCGGATGACCGTGATCATGTGGGTTTCAGGTTACCCAATGAGGACAAGGCAGACTACGGGATGGGGCAGGAGCGACCTGTTTATTTCTGCACCGGGGAAATCCAGGGTGTAATGGAATACAAAAACAGGGCCACCGGGATTGCTTCAACAGCCGGCAAATTTTCTTCTGCATTTGCGCTTGGCTCCATAATACTAAAGGATTTGTTTCCCGATTACAGTGATATGCTGGCCCGTAAATCTTCAGAAGCGTTTGAGTTCGGACTTGTACATCCGGGAGTATGCCAGACAGCCCCATGCACCGCACCTTACTTCTATGAAGAGGATAACTGGACCGATGATATGGAACTGGCTGGAGCAACCCTGTTCAAGCTTACAGGCAACAAGAGGTACCTGGAAAAAGCTGCTGAATTTGGAAGGCAGGAATTGAAAACGCCCTGGATGGGTTCCGACACCGCACGTCATTACCAGTGGTATCCGTTTTTCAATATGGGACACTGGCAGATTGCCGCAGCCCGTAACAGTCAGCTTGCAAATGAATTTATGAATTACTGGAAGCAGGGTATTGAGGCAGTTTACCAGAGAGGCAAAAAAAATGCCTTTCTCAATGGGATACCCTTTATCTGGTGTTCCAATAACCTTACTACGGCTATGATCAGCCAGTGTCACCTGTATGCCCGGCAAACCGGAGATCATACTTACGATGAAATGGAAGCAGCTTTACGCGACTGGCTGTTTGGTTGCAATCCATGGGGCACAAGCATGGTTGTCGGCCTGCCCTCCTTTGGTGATTCACCTTCCGACACCCACTCATCCCTTTCTTTGCTGCATCATTATCCGCTCGATGGGGGACTGGTTGACGGGCCGGTGTATAATTCAATATATAAGAATCTCAAAGGCATCTATCTGGCCGGTGGCGATGAATATAACGATTTTCAATCGGATGCTGTCGTCTACCATGATGATCATGCTGACTATTCGACCAATGAACCGACAATGGATGGATCGGCAGATCTCACCTATTATTTGTCCGCCATGCAGGCAGAAGCCAATTTGGCAATTTCATCCCGGGAAGCACCGGAGACGGATCATGGGGCTATTATACGGGGTAGCCGGCTTGAAAAGGAGATCTGCCTTGTTTTTACCGGGCATGAATTTGCTGATGGATTTGAAACAGTCCGGCAGGTCCTGAAAAAGCACAATATATCCGGATCTTTCTTTCTTACGGGCGACTTCTTCCGCAATCCGGAATTTGCCGGCATGATCAATACACTCAGGAAGGACGGGCATTACCTGGGCGGCCATTCGGATAAGCATCTCCTTTATTGCGACTGGAACAATAGGGATTCATTGCTGGTTACGAGAAGTCAATTTATCAACGATCTGAAAATGAATTATGCATCCATGAAGGAAATGGGTATAGAGGCAGGGGATGCCCGTTTTTTCCTTCCTCCTTACGAATGGTACAATGATTCCATTGCTTCATGGTGCCTCCAATATGGACTTCAGCTGATCAATTTCACGCAGGGGACCACATCGAACCAGGATTGGACCTATCCGGAACTGAAAAACCAGTATATCAGCAGTGAAGCCATATTCAACCATATAATTAATTATGAAAAGGATATGAAGGATGGCATGAACGGGTTCATATTTCTAACCCATTTTGGAACCGATCCCCGGCGCAAAGACAAATTTTACAACCAGCTGGACCGTCTTCTTACCGAAATGGAAAAAAAGGGCTACACGTTTGTGACATTGCATGAAATGCTTGGCGAGGGCCGGTGAATTGATTGCTACCTTGGTTCTTCATTTATCCTGAGCCAGAATATCCCGGTCTGCGTCATCGTCTGCGAAAATGCTTCAAATTCCACCGGTTTTACAACATATCCATTGGCACCAAATTCATAGGCAGCCCTGATATCTGCCTCTTCGCGTGATGATGTGACCATAACCACAGGGGTTGATTTGGTCTTTGGCTGGGTTTTAATTTCTTTTAATACTTCAAGACCGCTCACCTTCGGTAATTTCAGGTCGAGAAATACAATTTTGGGAAGTTTTAATGCTTTCCGTATTTCATATTTTCCCCTTGAAAATACAAAATCCAATGCCTCTTCACCATCTTCCACAACAAAAATCCGAAGGGCAAGGTGCTTTTTCATCAATGCCCTGGTCGTCAGTTCGGCATCCTGGGGATTGTCTTCAACGATCAGAATATCGATTGGTTCATTTGATCGGGATTTCATGATTTCATGTTTTACTTGCAAAGGGATCTATTTTGGAAGAGAAAAATAAAAGGTTGCTCCCTGGTTCATTTTACCCTCCGCCCATACCCTGCCACCATGTCTTGATATAACTTGTTGTACAATGGCAAGGCCTACACCGGTACCTTCAAATTCACGTTCCGAATGGAGACGCTGAAACACACCAAATAGCTTATTATAATATTTCATATCAAAACCTGCACCATTATCAGCAATGCAATATACAAGGGTATCATCTTCAACACGCGAATAAATGTTAATTTCCGCATTTTCATTCCTGGAGGTAAATTTTATGGCATTTGAAATAAGGTTGACCCACACCTGTCTGATCATATCTGCATCGCCCCTGGCAGGATGAAGATCACCGAGCCTGAAATCAATTTTATGGTGGATACCTGTCAGGTAAAGTTCTTCAAATACTGACCCGGCCATATCTTTCATTGATAAACTTGTAGATAGCATTTGTGCACGTCCGAGTCGCGAAAAACTAAGCAAATCATCGATCAGAGACCCCATTTTCTGGGCATTTTGACGAATTACAGCAATAAACCTTAACCCTTCCTCATCCAGGTACTTTGTATAATCTTTTGAAAGAATTGCACTGAAACCGTCAATTGCACGCAACGGGGCACGAAGGTCATGTGAAACCGAATACGCGAAGGATTCCAGTTCCTTATTTATTCTCTTTAGCTGTTCGGTGCGGTCATCAACTCTCCTTTCCAATTCAGCATTCAGCCGCCTGTTATATAAATAGGCAACCAAAAAGGCAATGGACAACAAAAATAGCAGTACCGTAAATGAAAGTAGGACCAACCTGAAACGCAGGTCACCATATACCTCACGCTTGTCAATTTTTGCCACCATAAACCATGGCGTTCCGGGTACGGGACGAATATCTCCTATAACTTTTACACCCCTGTAATCATGCCCGCTAAAAATTCCGGAATATCCTGAAACTGCTCTTGCGGCTGTCAGATTCAAATCAGAAACCGTAAGTTTCAACCTGAGCGGGAAGTTATGCATGTGCCGGAGCGGATTCAGATATGCAACAGAATCATTGTCTTTTCTTATGAGTAAGGTTTCAGAGGATTTACTGGGTGTGGGCCAGAACCTGATCTGGGGATAAAGGAAAACAGATGGATCGATGGTAAATACAAGTGCGGCAATGTTTCCATCCTTCAGATCAACAGGTGCAACAATATCAAGGAGGTTTTTTTTGTATGACCTGCTGAAGTAAAAATCATTCATAATTATTTTTCCGCTTTCCAATACCGAAAATATAGCAGCCATGGTCGAGGAATCCGGATTAGCATGCCGACTGTCAAATGAATACAATATTTTTCCGGCACTGTTTGTAACCAAAATATCTTCATACCTGTGGTTCCTTTTCATACGGAAGAATACCCGTTCAAAATCCATCTGGTCGCTGATTTCCACATTGTCACCTTCATTTACCCTGCGAATGACTGATTTGAGTTCCGGACTGCCGGCAAAATAGTCAGCATCCAGGAACCTTTCCTCCAGCCATCGTATGATTTCATTTGATTTTAACTCTGCTATTGCCCTGATCTCGGCGTACTTATTTTGTCTTATCTGGTTTGCCTGGTGATGGAAAAACAAATACAAACCTATAGTAAGGATAATAAAGAAAATGACCAGAATAGGAATGAGGGATTTATTTTTAAGCCTTTCAGCGAAGTACAAATTCATAACCAGACATAATTGTTTCACACACAAACCCATCCATAAGTATCCCCGTAACATGATGTTCTATTACTGGAATCTTTTTTACACAATTAGCTGTTCAAGATATGAATTTTTTCAAAACCCTTGGTTAAATTGAACAAAAAACTACATTTTAGTCCAGCTGGTAAACAACCGGAATCGAGAATTTTTGTTTTACCGGTCTTCCGCCCTGCCGGGCTGCCCTCCAGAGCGGTGAAGACATCAGCACCCGTATGGTTTCCTGTTCAAGCGAAGGATCAACTCCCCTGAGGATCTGAATATCAACTACCTGCCCCATTGAATTGACACAGAATTCAACGAATACTTTACCAAATATACCATGATCAATTGCTTTCTGGGGATACACTATATTTTTCTGGACCCAGACAGCAAAAGTGGAAAGATCACCATCCAGGAATGTGGCAGATTCTTCAGGGTGCAGGACGAAATCCGTCAGAACATTCTCCGGGATTTCGCCCGAGGTATCCCCGACATAGATTATGACATCCGGTAACGGCTTTTTGGTGTACTTATCAATGAGATCGATCATAATCCCCATATCATGATCTTCCCGTGGTTCTTCCACGATAAGGGGAGGTGCATACTGTGCTACCTGTTCGGTTCTTTTTGGCAAAGCCGGAGGCAGAACAGGGTGAACAGGCTCAATATCGATTTTCACCATATTGACTTTAACGTTATGGACGGGTAAACGGTTAACAGGCGGATTATTCATGACTTTAATAAAAGGCACGGCAACAGCAGTGGCAACCCCTGTAAGGGAAATAAGAAAAGCAATCAGCAAATATTTGGTGCAATGCCTGTTCAGGGCATAGGCTCCGTAAGCCTTGTTGCGATCCTCAAAGATAATATCTTCAAGTGTTCGCGGTTCGTTTGAGATCTTTGAAGTTTCCATGTGAGGTTTTTTTATTTGTTAGTGATCGCTTTTGTTCTATTGATGCAGTTTTTAATAAATTTCCATAAACAAAATCATCCTATTTTGGAACGTTTTTTGTAGTAATTAGGGAATTAAAGTATAGGTCATGTTTCTGAGACTTAAAACCACGGATAAAAATTACACTCAGAATATTGAATTATCTGATGAAGTTTTAGTATCTCAATACCTCCATACCGGAAATAAAGAACTCATAGCCATTTTGTTTGAGCGGTATACCCATCTGGTGTATGGTATTTGCCTGCAGTACCTCCACGATAAGGACCACTGCAAGGATGCGGTTATGGAGATCTTTGAAAGCCTTTTTGAAAAACTTGCAAACCATCAGATATTATCATTTAAAAACTGGCTATACAGCGTTTCCCGCAATCACTGCCTGATGATCCTCCGGAAGGCAGCCAGCTATGAACGATCAAAAGAAAGGAATTCGGAAATCAGGGATTTGCAATTGCGGGAACCATCTGACTTTGATCCCGAAATAGTCATAAGAAATGAAAGACTGATCCATTCTGCTGTTGAGAGCCTGAATGAGGAACAGAAAATCTGTGTGAGCCTGATGTACCTGGAAGATAAAAGTTACAGGGATATTACACTGCTGACGGGATTTCCGTTAAATCAGGTCAAAAGCCATATTCAGAATGGCAAAAGAAACCTTAAAAATTACTTACTTAGCCGGTATGATCTATTACACCCATGACCGGTTATTTGGCCCTGGTGGTTGCCTCACTGCACTGGCGCTCAGAAGTTATGCCGATGGTTCACTTGGTTCAAATTACAGAAAGCAGGTCGACGATCACATCAGGAAGTGCCAGCTTTGCGCAGAAGCCCTCCAGGGTTTTAAAAAACATGCATGGAACGGAACTGTAAAAAGTGATCTCAAGTTCCTTTCAAGGAGGATCCGGAACCGGTATACCGGCGAAACCTTCGGACACGGCCGTAGACTTTCCGTTGTGATCCTCCTGTCAATTGTAACTTTGCTGGTGGTTTTGCTGGGTTTCTTTATTATTTTCCGGCAGACCAGGATTGAAGAGAGACCTGGATTTAAGAATACAGCTGATACCGCCGTAAATGCGGTGATTGCAATACCGGATTCTTCAGGGATAACAACGGTTAAACAACCTGGTGAAATCAAACGGGATACCGGTTCGAACTAAAATGGCCGGGATCAGAACAGGCTTTTTCGCTTGCTCTTGTTAAGTTTGATTTTGTTTGTCTTCCTTTTTTCCACTTCCTTGTATCTGCTGTTTCTAGCCATTTCCGATTTCCTGGGGATCATAAAATTTCTTCTTTCTGCGGCTTCCTTTTCAGAGCCGCAACCCACTGATAATAACGGAAATATTGCAATGATCAGCCCAAACGCAAATGCCTTGCCGGTTTTCATGGTAATAGTCTTTACATGGTCCCGGGATCTTATACGTTTTCGGGACAATTAGGTTTTATTTCCTGACCGGCCGCTCCCCAACTCCCCCTCCCACCTGGCAATAACTGCTGTGGCGAGACAATTGCCAATAACATTTACTGAAGTGCGCGCCATATCCATCAATTCATCAATCCCAAGAATAATATAAACAGGCCAGGCCGGGAGTCCAAAACTTGCGGCCGTACCAAGCAGGATCACCATGGAGGCACGTGGGACACCAGCTACCCCTTTGCTGGTCAGCATAAGTGTAAAAACTATAAGCAGCTGACGGTCAAGGGACAATTCAATGCCACTGACCTGGGCAATAAAAATCGTCGCCAGGGAAAGATATAAGGTAGTACCATCCAGGTTAAAGCTGTAACCGGTAGGCATAACAAAGGCCACAATTTTGCGGGGAACCCCGAATTCTTCCATCTTTTCCATGGCAACTGGCAGGGCAGACTCCGAACTTGTCGTGGCAAATGCAATAGACACCGGCTCTGCTATTGCCCTGATAAATTTTCTTACCGGTATTCCAAAAAGAATGGCCACAGGAAGCAAAACAAGAAATATGAACAGGATCAGCGCGACATATAGTGTTGCAAGCAGTTTGAAGAGGTTGAACAGGATGCCGGGGCCCATATGTCCAATGCTGTAAGCTATGGCAGCAAAAACGGCAAAAGGAGCCAGATACATCACAAGCTGGGTAAACTTGAACATGGTTTCTGCCAGGGCTTCGGAAAACCGAACCATGGGGGATTTGAATTTTTCCTTTAACAGGGCAACAGCGATGCCGAAAAGTATGCTGAATAGGACTATCTGAAGCACCTGGCCTTCATAAATTGATTTTGCAATATTTTCAGGAAAAACATGTAAAATGATATCCGTACCCGTAAGAGGTGCCACAGGCGGTATATTTTCCTCCGCAACTGCTTTGGGTAGAGCAACGCCAACCCCTGCCCTGCTGACATTGATGGCCAGCAGGCCAATAAAAAGCGCGATTGTGGAAACCACTTCAAAATACAGCAGTGACTTCCAGCCCATCCTGCCTACCTGCCTGAGATTTGAATGTCCTGCTATACCAACCACGATCGTGGCAAAAAGCAACGGAGCGATGATGGTCTTGATAAGCCTCAGAAATATCCGGCTTATCACCTGCAGGTGAATTGCGGTTTGGGGTATATCATACCCGAATGCTGCCCCAGCCAGCATACTGATCAGTATCCAGGTTGTCAGTGACCTGCGGATAGCAGCATAGGTTATCAGTAAAAAAACAGCTGCCCACCGCGAAAAGATCAAAACATAACCCGGTACCGGTATGATCTTGTAATAACTGCCAAGGGCCAGTGCACCGGTAATAAATAATACCATAAGCAGTAAAAAACCAAACCAAAAGGGTATTACCTTTTTTTCCGGAGATGTAGAATTATGTCCCTTTGTACCTCTATTCATGAATCCCATTGCTAGGTGGACATGCAAACATAGTCAAATCAAAGTTTAATTGAAAAAATAATGGTAATTTTCCGGTTCTAAAAAATTCCCTGTTGCCACATTTAAAAGTCATCCGTGCATCAGCCGGTTCGGGCAAAACCTATACACTGGCCAATGAATATCTGCGGCTTTTATTTGCTGATACGGAAAATTTCAGGCATATACTGGCAGTGACCTTTACAAACAAGGCGACAAATGAAATGAAAAGTCGCATTGTTCGTGAATTGCATACGCTTTCTTCAGGTCAGCCAGCCTCCATGCTGGCGGATCTTATGGAACATACAGAATTTACTGAAAAGCAGATCCGGAATAAGGCCGCCATCATACTGAAAAAAATACTGCATCAGTATTCCGGATTTTCAGTAAGCACCATTGATTCCTTTTTCCAGCAAATCATCCGTGCTTTCACCCGTGAGCTGGGATTGCAGGGAACCTATTCGATTGAACTGGATACGGAAACCCTGCTGACAACAGTCATCGATAAACTCCTTGTACGGGCTGAAACCGACAAATCCCTCCTGAACTGGCTTGGCAATTATGCGGAATCGCTCATTGAAAAAGGGGAAAGCTGGAATTTCAGGAAAAGCATCAGGACACTGGGAAAAGAAATATTCAGGGAAGAATTTAAGTCATTGCCTGACAACGTATTAAAACGGTTCAACCACCGTGATTCACTCAGGCAATATCAACAGGATCTCTTTAGCCGTTTGCGTACGATTGAAAGTGATTACAGAAATTTTGGCAAAAGAACAGCTGCAATTCTGCAAAGATCAGGGCTCAGCACCGATGATTTCTCAATGAAACAAAGCGGACCTGCCGGATTTCTCATGAAACTTGCCACAGGCGAATTCAGGAAGCCGACTCCAACCGCCATACTGGCTGCCGGCAATGTGGAAAAATGGTATACCCGCAATTCATCCAAAACCAGGGAAATTGCTTTGCTGGCCGGAAAGGAACTGATGCCCCTGATGCAGCGCACCGTGGAATATTATGACGCATATCACCTGGAATACTATACCCTGGAAGTAATCCTGAAAAACATATATACACTTGGTATTCTGTCTGATCTTTCACAACTGGCTTACCAGTGGTGCAGCGAAAATAATGCATTCCTGCTGCCCGAAGCCCCGCAATTTCTGCAGAAGATCATAGATGGAAATGATACTCCTTTCATTTATGAAAAGGCAGGCTATTGGTTTAACCATTTTATGATCGATGAATTTCAGGACACCTCAATCATGCAATGGCTTAATTTCCGGCCGTTGATCAGCAACAGTCTTTCGCAGGGTTTTGATAACCTGGTGGTGGGTGATGTTAAGCAGTCCATCTACCGGTGGCGTAACAGTACCTGGACCATTCTGGCAGGAGAGCTTGAAAAGGAATTCCAGTCGGGAATAATCAGAAGCCGGTCCCTGGATCGCAACTGGAGATCCGGAATGAACATAATTAAATTTAATAACAATTTCTTTCAGGAGGCCGCCGGCATCATGGATCAGGAATTCAGGCTTGCCCTTGAAAGCGGGGAATATTCCGGAGTACAATTTGCGGATGCACCTGTATCCCGGATCTATTCAGATACCCGGCAGGAACCCGGAGACCATAAACGCCCGGATGGACTGGTCCGGATCAGTTTTTTGCAGGAAGAAGATGATCATGATTTTTATGATCTGGTAAACCGGGACCTCGTACAATTGCTGGGTGAACTTCTGGATAAAGGCTATAGTCCCTCCGATATAGCCCTGATTACCCGCAAAAACAAAGAGGCCAAATTGCTTGCGGATTTCCTGCTTTCCTACAATAACGAAAATCCGGACTTCCGCCACAAGCTTGATGTAATTTCAGACGAAGCACTCAGACTGGGAAGCTCACCGGTGGTGATTTTCCTGACTTCCCTCCTCCAGTACCTGGTTGATCCGGGAGACCCGATCTGTTCCTATTATATCCTTGTGTTTTTCAAAAACCACCTGTCAGGGCAAAACAATACGGACAGAAGGATTTTGCCTGACCATGATGCAAATGCACGGCAAAAAGAACTTTCCACCCTGTTGCCAGCTTCTTTTTTTGATCTTACGGCATCCACCATGGCACTTTCCCTGTCTGAACTGACCGAACGATTGATTTCAATTTTCGGCCTTTCCCGGTTTACAGGAGAACTGGTCTACCTGGATGCGTTCAGGGATCTGATCCAGGAATATGGACAGAAACAGGTCGCTGATCCTGTAAAATTCATAGAGTACTGGCATGAAAGCGGGAAAGAAAAGTCGGTTTCAGCACCGGCCGGTCAGGAAGCGGTACGTATCCTTACCATTCACAAATCCAAAGGCCTTGAGTTTAATATTGTTATAATACCCTATTGCACATGGGAATTGACCTCTATGCACAATACCATTTTATGGTGCAAACCTGATAACAGTTTCATTAGCGGATCCGGTGCAATGCCTGTAAATTACTCTTCCAAACTTAAGAAAACCTATTTTGCAGGTCAATACTACGAAGAACTGTTAAACCAGTATATTGATAATCTGAATCTTTTATATGTAGCATTTACAAGGCCTTGTGATGCATTATATATTTACTGCAAACAGGAGAAGGAGGACACCCTTAAAAACGTTGGGGGGCTTGCCCAAAAGATATTGAATGAACATCTTTCCGTTTTTGATGGAAACTTTGACGAAAGGGGGAATTACTTTACAAGCGGATATCTTGCGGATAAGGATAAAAATCGCCGGGAGAAACCGGGAGAAATCTTCGAACCGGAAGGCATTCCGGTGGAGAATGTCTCCGGCCGGATTCATATCGCATATGCGGGGAAAATATACATGGATCCCACGGTCCATCAGCCTAAAAGGCCCATCAATGAAGGAAAAATACTGCATGAGATTTTCACCTCCATACGCACACAGGATGATATCATCCGGTCGGTCACGGGGATGTTCCTCCATGGTAAGATCAATCAGGCCGAAAAAGACAGGTATATTAACCTTATTGCCCATTTAATGAACGACATCCAGGTTTTGTCCTGGTTTACCGGAGACTGGAAGGTACTTACCGAAGCTGAGATTATTCTTCCCGACAGCATGTCAAAGCGTCCTGACCGGGTAATGATGCGGGAAGAGCTAGCCCTCATCATTGATTATAAATTTGGTGAAAGGATGGATCACGCCCATCACCGGCAAGTTGGTGAATATATTGGATTATTAAGGCAGATGGGGTATCCAAAGGTTGAAGGATATTTATGGTATGTAATGCTGGATAAGGTTGTAAGGATCGATGATCCTGGCTTAGATCAATCCTAAATCCTAAATCCTAAATCCTAAATC